>JAAHTG010000173.1_pt1 | contig 15184 bp, 17 predicted proteins | sample 6116081 | NCBI WGS metagenome assembly JAAHTG01 (sample SAMN13939989, study PRJNA603662) | sponge metagenome | isolation source: marine sponge | host: Mycale hentscheli | place: New Zealand | collected 2005 | reverse complement strand
CGTAGTTGCCCTCACGTCAGCCACGCCTGCGCTATCTGATAACGGTCTATCGAGCGTAGTTGCCCTCACGTCAGTCAAAGCGGGCGTGTCTGTCAGGCTTTTGCCGAATGCCGCTACGCTTTCGTCGTGGGCCGTGCCGGTGTCGCGTGCGCCTTTGCTAAAGTCCGCGTCAAATAAGTCACGGACGCGAAAAAGTTCTTGTGGCGTACGGCGTGTACCACGTGAGGCGCGCAAAACATCGGAAACACCCGCTGCGGAACCCGCTGTTTTGTTTAATCCCCGTGCGGGTACGTCCCTGACGGTCGTGTCGTCGCCCAAAGGTCGCGAAAACGCAGATAATCTAAACTCATCAGAGGTCCTAGACCCGTCAACTGCGTAAGTTCTGCTAGTGTGACTAGCGAACCGAACGAAAAACCCTACCTCGGTCGCCATTTTAAGGGGGTATGCTACCGCCGTCATCTTAAGGGGGTATGCTACCGCGCTAACCTTTATCCCCCCGGCAGCCACCAAAAGCTCAGGGGTTGCAATAGCCTTCGCAACAACCCTTGTGGGGCTGATAAACTTAGCGGATTGTAGCTTCACGCAAAGTCTTCCCGTATGCGGAACCTAAGCGTATCAAACAAAGTCTCGCGCAGCCCGCCGTTGCCGTGGACGACTTCAATTTCGCCTTCATACGTCCCTGGCTCAACATTTAAGTCGTTTTCGCGCCATTGGATTATCGCCACACCGTTCGCAGCGGTTTCGGGGTTCACATACACGGGGAGACTAAACAAAACATCCGTGCTGCCGACGGCCCTAAAGTGCAAAGTTACTGTAGCACCGCGCAGGTCCGTCGGTTCGTCGTTGTCCCCATCCGTAAAGGCGAGTTGAATTTGGGGCCCAGTGTCCCCCTGCACGTAATTAAACATTAGTATCTCCGCTTTCTACCTGCAAAGTTGTTGTTACGAACCCGCAGTTCTACGTGCCTGTAGTCCCGCAATTTCGCGAGGTCCGCCTGTTTTGAAAACATCCCTCTGTAATACAGCATAAGCTCGGGATTGCTCCACTCTTTGCCTGGGACGGAACAAATATCCGCGATAGCCCCATAAGCGATACAACGCCCGTGGGTTTCGAAAATCCAGTCCTCGACGCCCGTCGCTGTTAGTTTGGTTTTTAGCATACCTCGCCCCGAAAATTCGTAGCGACGGTCTGGGGTAGGGTAAAACTTAATACTCGTATCGTTTAAGATTGAGTAGTAAGTAGGTGCGCCTAATTCGAGGAACCGCGTGCTATCCCAGTGTTTGTCAGAAACCCGTCCAACAACCCTATCATCTACAACTACCTCAAATAGGTCTTGTAGAACAACTTCGGCGCTAGGCAAAAATATCGTATAGTCCGCTACGTTCTTGGCCGTGAAGTCTATGTCAGTCTCAAACCTAAATATCTCACTGCGCTGTAAAAAATTAGCTGCGGCTTCTTGTAGGTGGGACTCAATAACAATTTCAGGGCAGCCAGGGACGTATGGCTGGATGTAAGGATAAAATGCGTCCCATGTTGTTATGGCCATGCTACGCTCCTGAGTCTGCGGCGCTAGGCGTAACCGCCGCGTCCGTCTGTGTTTTAGCGCCGATAGCCGTCGTAAACGATTGGTATGAAGACGCCGCACGTTGCTCGTTAGCTACAAGCTCCGCATCTTTGGAGTAGGCTCGATACAAAATCCAGTCGGTAATCGGGCTTAAGTAAATATCGTCTATTTTGATAGTTTCTGTGGTTGCGGCCTCAGGGTCTAACTGCTCCGCCGTTAAGTTGTGCCGCCCTGGCGTGCTGACGTAAACAATTTCCAGCTCCGCGCCCATTTTTGCGGGGGGGTAAACGTAAAACTCTTTAGGGTGCTTGGGGTCATACACGTAGTTTTGGATGTTGAGAGACCCAGGTCCCGTGTGCCAAGACGGCCTTTGGTCATCAAGGACGCTACGGTCTATCACACGCACAACTTTTTTGGTAGATTCCGCCGCAGTGTTGCGGACAATACCCAACAGCCGCACCGTGTCACTAAGCGTTGTGATTAGCTGCTGGCGGCTTCCCGCTTGGCATGCAAACTCGACAGTTACCGCGTTAGCGTCTGGCCGGAGCAGTACGATACTTAAGTACGCTTCGTTTAGCCAGTTCTGTAGTTCGAGCCGTGGCCATCGAGTGCCGCCATCTTGTAGGATAGACTCTACGCGCCCAATAACCTCGGTGACCTTTATCGTGCCCATTTAGGCGCCTCCGAAAAAAGGGGGCCGAAGCCCCCTACCTAACTAGGCTGCGCCGCCAACAATGGCAGTAACCAGCGCGTCATCTTTGACAATTTTACGCCCGTAGACAGAAAGCCCACGGACAATATCGCCAAAGTCGTGCTGGTTGCGCACGGGCTCAGTTTTCGAGATTTGAGACGCAAACGTGCAAGCGGACTTATGGCCCGCGACCATCATACGCCGCACTTTTGCGCTCGCAAGAGTACCGCCCCCAGACACTGCTGCATTGCCAGAAACCATTGCTTTGCCTGTTGTGCCGCGAGGGAGCAAGTTAGACACATAAACGGTAAAGCGATCCAGCATACCAATTTTGCCCGTGCGGACGATGCTGGACGAGTCGCCAGTAAAGTACGCTTGCGCAATGTTAGTTTCCATCAGCAAATTACGCTCGTGCGGGCTTATGATAAGCCAACGGTCGCTCTCAGGGATGTTTTGCTCATCAAGCACAGACGACATCTTCAGGATAGTGTTCAAAATGTTACTAGCCGTCGTGTCGAGAACTGGCGTAGTGTCAGTGCCCAAGTTGTACGCATCGGACCTAGCCCCCGCAGTACCGCCTTTGTTATCTGCGTGCGCGCCCTCAGTTACAAACCACTGAAAGAAAACCTCTTCTTCGATTTTGATCTTGAGCTGTTTTGCGGCGTCGTCGGTAAACATATTCATAAGCGACAGGTCAGCCTGGTGCTCCATGACGTCGTTTACTTGCACGGCAAAATACTTACCCTGGTCAATTTGCAAGTCTTGGTGAATTGGAGCAGGGACTTGGCTTACAAGGTTCATACCGACTTTGTAGTCGTTGATAGCAATCGACGGAGCAGTACGAATACGAATCGTGTCGCCGTGGTTTTTGATCTCGCCCTCCCAATTTGTATTGGAAACTTCCGTCAGCATCGTGTTCGCGTAAAACTTAGCGTTAAGTTTTTTCGACCACAGCTGTGGAATAAAGCCTCTGGAATAAGTTCCGAGTTTAGTTGCGTCGGAGGTGGTGTGCTGGAAACCAGTTCCACCGGTACCGACCGGGAATACAGCAGTCATAATAGACTCCTTTAGTTACAAAGTTAGTTTTAGACTAACCACCGCACACTAGCCACTTTGAACGCGACCTTCTTGGTATGCAATAGTTAAATCCGCTTCAAGTTTAGATGCCGCATCGTAGTTTCCGCTCTTGTTCAAAGTTTCAATCTTCTTCCAAACCTTGTCGGCGTCAGCCTCACTGTAGGTTTTAGAAGTCGAACTTGTTTGCTTCGAGCTAACGGAACGAGTTGGCGAAACCTGCTTTTCGAGTTCTGCTTGGCGAGATTCTTTGACTGGCACAACATCGGCTACGCTTTGCTTAAATAACCCTACGTAGTGGGCTACTGCTTCGGCGTTGCCTTGCGTAAACGCATTTGTGGCAATCTCTCTTCGCGGGCTGTTGGTCATGGGATCAATCTCATCCAGCCACGCCGCCCAACGCTCGTCAGTGTCAACTTGTGTAAAATCTGGCACTAATTGCACCAGCTTCTGCTCAAAGTTTACTTGACCTATTTGCTCCCCGGTTTGACCCAGGGCGGTCTGTAAGTCTGCAATGACTTTGTTTTGTTGCTCAAACCGTGCCTCGTACTCTTGAGTCACTTCCTGGGCAACACGCCGTTGAACGTCGAGTAAATCTTCTCCATACGTCTTTCGATCTGCATCGGTTACAAGTTGGGTTGGCTTTTTAGGCTCCTTCACCGGTTCTTTTTGAGCTTTTTCTTGTAATGCCGCAAGCTGAGTAACATGAGCGGTTAAGTCGTCTACCTGCTTACGCAGGCGCGGGACTTCCGTGTCATATTTTCCTCGCAGCGAGTTGTACTTCTGCTCAAATTCGTTCGGTGGGTTTTCCTCGTTAGCTTTACCCGTTGGCTCTACCTCACCAGGGTCCTCAGCAACTTCTTTGGTGTCCGTTTTAGTTTCACCAACTTCCGTGTCCTCGACGGTGGCTTCCAACGCTTCGTTGTCATCCGTGTCGTCTAGGGTGAATAGCTGCTTCTCTAATTCTTCCAGTTCGGCAGTTTGCTGTTGTACCTGTCTTGGTAGCTCCATTTTTCTCTCCTTAAAGCGCCAACTCTGGTTCTAGCGTCATAAAGGTGTGCTATCCCCGTAATGGTCTGCTTTTACTTGCGCTTAATTGCGCGGTTTTACTACCTTGGGAGATTCTTCAACCGCCCTCAGTAAATCTTCGTAAGCCTGGGCTCGCCCTTGTAACCGATGTATTTTTCCATCATCGGAAACCCAAGTGAGCTTCGACTTAACCTCGTCCAGTTGGTCTTGCAGCAGACTTAATAACGGATCGTTACCAGTCTCCTTCAGTCGACAAAGGGCTTGGGCCTGCTGCGGACTAATAGAATTAAGGTTTATCATTTGATTATCTTAAGCTCCTGTAAGTGTCAACTCTTTGTTCACGTAAATTACGCACCGTTTGGTCTGGGGCTCGTAAAGTTAGAATCTCGCCCCCCCTGTTTGCTTCCATCAGTTTGTAACTTAGCCGCCTCTTGCTGCTGTTGTTGCTGCATCATCTCTTGCTGCTGCGCCATCATCATTTGTTGCTGCTGTTGCTGTACCGCCTGTTGTTGCTGCACTTCCTCGCGAGTGGGGACTAACCTATCGACGTTAGTGTTCAAGTTGCTTGCCAAGTCCCTAAGGAGTTCTGCAACCCCTGGGAGCCCGACGATTTGCTGCGCAACGGGGCTTTCGAGGACTAAGCGCAAGAACTCAGTTTTTCGCACCGATTCAGCTTCTTTAACCACCAGCGACATAGCCCCGCGAGCGACGATTTGCACATCCCCAATCAAGTCGGGGTCGTTGCTATATCGCAGGTTCCGTTGATATTGGCGCTCCAACATAGGCGTCATAACGTCATTATCTATGTTTCCTATGACCTGCTTAATGCTTTTGCCCGCGTTGCTAATCAGCATAGACAACCCTGACGACGTGCGGCTTGTCCCTGGGACGTGTGAGCCCGTCATATATCGTGGGATGCCCGAAACTTCGTCCGCCATATTCATAAACTTATCAAACACGCCCATGAGCTCGGCGGCGTTGGAGTTCGGCTGGAAAAAGCTCAGTGGGGGCGTGGCGTCCGCATAGTCTGACTGCACGAACTGCCAAATCTTCCACGGATACATCTGCGTAATATCTTCACCGGCCGGTAAGCGGCTAACATTTACGCCCACTTGGGGGCCTGAGGATATGCCCATGTTGTTCGCTAACGCCCGCGCTGCTGCGTTGCACATATTTTGCGCATCCATGCAAAGGTCCGAGACCCCGTTGCCATCAAGCCGCCCTGGGATTTTTTCGAACGACGTCAAGAAGTAAGGCTTCCGCCCTAGCGGGTCGTAGTTCAACACCGCTTTAATCACGACGTTATCAACCATCCATATCTCGCAAGGATACGACATTTGAGCGTCTTCAATTTCGCTTTCGTCTAGGCCCCACTCGATAAGCAACGACCCTGGGACAGAATCCCAGAGCTGTATAGCGGCGATGAGGTCGTCAGCCGCCTCATCAAAGTCCCGCCCCGTAGCGTCTTCGTAATCCGAGTTGTCGGCGTCCAGCCAAGTCATCCCGCCCATCCCGAAATCAGCTAGTATGGTTCTTAGGGACTCTTCGTTATACCCTTCCACACCTAGCATAGACTCTACGTCGTCGCGGGTTAGGTGGTGCATCTCAATGACGGGCATATTTTGCAGGTCGTCGCCCCAAGGCGCCCAATAGAACTTGAACGGGTCTACCCTGGTCCACTCGTCCCGTATGACTTCGCTAGGCTCCAAGCCCGCGTCAGCATACTTTAACACCTTGCGTTTTTTAGGCTGAGGGCCTTTCAAAATTGCGTAGGGGAACGTGGCTATATCGTCGGTAAATTCAAACAGCGCCTTGCGAAAACCCCCCTCGACCATTTGGTCTTCCATCTTCTGCTCCATGCGGTCCACGCGCTTTTCTGCCTCGTGCTTCATTTCGCGCATCGCGGTGTCTTTCATACCACTGGCAAGCTGCTGTAGGTCTTCGGGCGTAATCGCCTCGTTCCCTTGCGCATAGAAGTTCTGCAAGTTTTCCTGCATGACGGTTTGCAGCCGTTGCTCTATCTGTGGAGGAACTTCGGGGACGGGAGTTGCTGACAACCCCCAAGGCTTATCAGCTCCGTTTCCTAGCAGGGTGTCGCGCAGCCACGCCGTTGCCGTTCGACACTTAGACGAAACAATTCCCATAAATATCTCGGAACCACCTTGTTCTTGTATCTCGGCTCTTTTGTCAGGGTCGTACTCCCTGTTACGCGCTCGGATACATCGCGTAAGTCGGTCTTCTATGCACTCCCTGTGGTGGTCCCGCATGGTTTCCCAACGGCGCCTCGTGTGGGCTGCCAACCCTTGAATGACCGGGCGGTTTTGTATTTCGTCGTTTGCCCGCTTCGCCTCGGCCTCGAGGTCCGCCGCACTAGCTACGGGAATAAGTCCAATAGAATCCACAATAACTTCTCTCTTCTCGCTAATTAAACGTACTTAGGTCCAACCCTTTGACGATACGCGCACAACAGCTCTTCGTTCGTCTGCCATCGATTTGCCGCCAAAGGTAGCGCCTCCGTCTGCGTATAAGCACATGTACTGGAACGCATCCGCAAGGTCCGACCAAGGGTGTGATTTTTCGGGTTTTTCGTCTGTAACGCCTTTGGTGTTTATTTTGTACCTATATTTACCAGAAAGCGCCCTGACAAGGGGGTTTGCGCTCTCACAATCGACGACCAAGCCTTGCTTTCCGTCTACTAACCGCGTCAAAAAGGTATCAACGGCGGCAATTCGCGCTGCAATCGCGTTGGTTTTGGCCGGTCTGACTAAAAAACCCTCGGCTTTGTATATATCCGCAACGGTTCGTTCGTCGGTTTGCACCCTTTGGAACGCCGCTGGATCAATAATCACGATGGTTTTTCGCCCACTAAACTTGTTTGTCAGTAGAGGTTTCAGCTTTTCGCGCACAAATCTTAGCGCCCCCATACCATCAGCCTCCAAGGAGTTGTATACGACCAACCGCCCGTCGTGAGTTACCTGCCCAATGACCGCTGCGGGCGTTAAACCTGCATCAACCCCAATTATTAGCGGTTGGTCGTTAATCATAGGTTTAAGGGGTTCTTTGGAAACGTGCGCAATGCGGCCAAATGACTTAAACACGGGTTGTCCAGCTAACGATTTACCAAACTGCGCGTGGATATACACAGCAACCCAGTCTTCTGTTTTACCCTGCGCTAGGTTGTCGTAGTAATCGTCGGCTAGAAACTGCGTCCAGTCGGCCTCGGGACTAAGCCCTGACGGCTGTATCGTGACGTGGGTGTTGTCTGGCGGGTTGCTAATCAAGTCTTCCCAGAACGTATCGTGGTCTGGGGGGTTCGTCATACCCCAGACGTGCGCGTTTGACCTACCGTCGTCGGTTAAGCACCCAACGCCGTTCATCATTTTGTCAGGATAGCGCGTAACACGCCCTTGGGCAGCGTGGAAAATATCTTCGTTTATTTCCCGAAACTCGTCAAATACAAAAAAGCTTGCCTGTAGCGACAATAGACGCCGCACGTCGTTGGAATCGTCGAGCCCGCGAAACAGAACTTCACACTCAATATCGCTAATTTTAATGACGAACTTGTATTCTGATTTAGTCATCGTGCCCATGAGGCCGTCGGGTATCCACTTCAAGAAGTCTGGGATTGAAGTATCGCGTAGCTGCTCTCGCGTGTTACGAACCCACACAGCTCGAGATCGCCGTATACCGTCGTGGCACGCTTTCATCTGGGCGGCGTGGTGCAAGATTTTCATAACGCCTGCAGTGGTTTTTGTGGACCCGATAGGGCCAACTACCAAGGAAATAAACTTTTCTGAGTAAAAGAAGTCGTCTAGGCTTTTGATAACCTCGAAGTTTATTTCATGCGCCATCGGACACGCTGCTTTCTATAACTAGGCCTTCGCTGTCTACTTTGGCCCGCGTGATGTTGACGATTACTTGCGGCCCGCCACTGCCGGTCGAGGCTTTTTCGGGTTCCAGTCTGCCCATTTTATTAAGCATTTTTTGGAACTCAATTTTTACGGCGAGGCCCACGGTGGGGCACTGCATCTGGCGAAATAAGTTATCTAAGTTCACCGCGCCCATCAAGCGCGCAAGGGTCTCCATCTTAGACGGATCGTCCTCCAACATTTCGAGTTGCCCACGCGACAGTATGCCGTCCTCGTCCGCAGCCAGCGAAGTTATTTTGTCTACTTGATTGCTCATAAGCTTACCGATTTTTGCTTAGGCGGATTTTTTTGGGCTGTAAAGCCCCAAGGGGCCTTGCACGCATAGGTTCTTAGCGATGCAACTTTTAGGCGAACCCGAAAAATTAGGGGGCGCGTTATACGCACTACATAAATATAGTACCCCGACGGGGGGTGCGCGGTCCCTCCCCCCTACCCCCACCGCCCCCTTCGCGGCCTAGTGGCCGTGCGCTGCCGTCAACCATTACGCTCCGTCGAAAAAATTTTTGAGGAAACGCTGCCCGCTTCGCAAACTAAAGCAAAAGAACAAAACAAAAACACGTTCCCGCTTCACGCTCTGACGCGCGCTAGGGTTGCGAAAGTTTTTTGTGTTTTATGCCGTCTTTTGTCGTTTTGTGCTTGCATCTTCCGCGAATCGGTATAGGGTAAAGATGTTCTCAATTTAGGGGGCAACGTTTGAAAGGTTTAAGACTATGACGCAGTACAGAAACGCAGCGCCGACTCTGGTGCAATGGGTGCAGCTAATTGGGGAGGTATCCTTTGAGCCTCACATAGACACTGCAGGAGAACCGGATGACTGGCCCGAGGTTCTGACAAATCTTATGGAGTACCAAACGCTAGACCGCTACGGAGTCGCAGACTATTTTGACGCGCTGACTCACCGGTTCTTCCCACACTACAACGCGCCGGAAATGGATGAGATTCGCGGGTTCGTTCGTGAATACAAAGCGCGCGGTGGGATTGGCCGCGAAATGCTATGCCGTGAAGTTGCCGAATATATGGAAACGGGAAGGGCTTGGCCTCTAGATGATTGGGCTCCAGATACTAGAGTCTATGACCGAGTCCGCGAATACTTTGGGCGTTGCCGCATCGGCGGCGAGGGTCCGACTCTAGGCGCGGCAATTGCTGCGGAGGAAGCGGAGGAAGTCGACTTAGAGGAACTGATATCATTTGCTGATGCTGAAATAAAGCGCCTCGCTGGCACTAGCGCCTAAGCCATAGCGCGGGACTCGTTCCCGCGCTCTCAATCTCTCAATAAATTAAGGACTTAATCCCATGAATAACAAACGCAATTGCTTCCTATCCCGCGAAGCTTTCAAGTCTTGCCTTCACCGTATCGCGGCCGAGTACGTCGTGCAGATTGACCTAAACCTTCGCGGCTTTGAAAGGGGCGACTATACCTTTGACTCTTACTCTGCGACAAACCGAAAGACTACATTGGCGCTAACTGGGCAAGTCGATAATGCCACAAGGCTGGCCGTTGGCTATGAGGACCTGCGTGACTGCGGCTTTAACGGCATGGATTTCCAAGACCGAGTCATTGCCTTTCTTCATAGGTACGCCATCAATTCACGGGATGTAACAGTCTATTGCCTCACTGTGGATGACTTCGCCGCATGGGTTTTCGGCATTGCCGACTCTGAATAGCAAGGCAAGGGGTCGGTGTTTGCGCGCTGGCCCCGGCCGCATCTGCGCGCTGGCGCAATAGCAAGTCTCAATAAATAAGCAAACAAAGCGTTGATGAGTCGTGCGAAGAAATTTTGTTCTTTGTTACTAAGTGAACAAAGCGTTGATGAGTCGTGGTACGGCGGGCGGGCTGCCAAGCGGGCGGGGGCTGCTGACCTATTAAGACAAAGCGAACAAGCCAAGGATCGCGAACATGCCAATTTTGTCTTTTTACAAGTCCGCGCCCAGTGCGGGTTTATAAGCCCAATAATCCAATAATACAATAATACATAGTTTAAAAAGATATATATATAGAGAGAAAGAGAGAGAGGCTTGTGTGTGTCGCGCGTGGGGTTTTCGTTTTTGGCGCTTATACCTTCTGAGCACGTCTTAATGTCTTAATAGACGCCTAATCCCTTGCCTAGTCTACATTAAGACATTTTTCGCTTTGTCTTAATAGGGCGCGCCCGTTGGCTTAATGGCTTAAGCCCCTACCCGTTCAGCATCATTTGCGCACAAAAGACACTAAGCCCCAACAAGCACCCGAAAAAAATGACAAAAGACGCAAAAAAACACTTGCCACGTTGATCCCGTGCTTCTATAGTGCCTTCATCACTTAACCAATTAGGAAAGGAACCCGCACCATGACAAAGCATCTTTTTTCTGGAATCTCCAAAAGCCGCATTCGGAATCTGCTGCACAGTGTCTACCTAGTCAACCTTGGCATCCCAGCGACAAAACCTTGGGAGCGTGATTCTCTTGTGCATCACTTGCAAGACTCTCTTAATAACGAGTCCGCAATGCGTTCACTGGGTGATCAATTCGTGACTGATGAATCGGCGCGGGCGCTATTCGATAGCTATTGCCACGCTGCGGATTCTAAGTCTGAATCCAGGTTGGAAACCATAATCCAGAGCGTTGCGGACTTTGTGACCGGGGCAAACCCTAAAGGGCTAGGCGCATGAAAAATAGCATGGACATAAACCTACACCTACCAGATTGGACTCGTCACCAAAGGCAAACCCCTAACACACTAGACACTTAACCCCAAACCAACCAACCAACCAACAGAAAGAAAAACTATGATAAACGCCGTTCAAGACGCAATCGCCAGGGCAGTGCAGGCGCAAGCCCAAGCGGAGCCCGCTCCAGTGCCAACAACGCCAACAACGCCAACAACGCCAACAATGCCAACAGTGCCTACCCCTACGCCCGCTCCAGTGCCAACACTTACCCCAGCGCCAGAGCCCGCGACGGTAACCCCAACTGGCGTTCCTAGTCCTATAAAAGGCTGGGATGAAAAGGCCGTGCTGGTTACCGTTAAGCGACGGATGTTTAACCCCAACAAGCGAGACGAGGAAGAAACCGAAAACTACGGCGCGGGCAACGTGTCAAAGCACCTATTCAAGAGTCCCCATAACCGGGTCAGGGAAACCATAGCTAAGTTTTCCGCAGTCTACACTTACCTTAAAGCCAATACAGTCCCTTGGAAAACGGGAGTCGACCTGCTGAATATCAAACACTACACGACTTTTGCACAAGAATTGCGGGCTCTTATCGATACAGCTAACGACGCAGCCGACGATCTGGCCGCGCACTGGGACTATGAAGTGGCCCAAGACTTGGCACACCTATCGACAATCAAGCCGCATCTGGCAAACCCCAGAGACTATCCGGCGGCAAGTGAAGTACGGGGACTCTTTGGCTTTGAGGTTATCTATGAGCCAGTTCCTACGGTTGGGGACTTTAGAGTCGAGATAAGCGACGAAGATAAGCAAAGCCTAAAGGACTATATGGAAAGGGCCAAGGCAGACGCAGCGGGCCACGTTATCTCCCAAATGGTCGAGCCAGTTCGTAAGGCGATTGACAAGTTGTCAATTCCCATAGGCGAAAAGGGCGCTATCTTCCGCAACAGCCTCCTGGATAACTTGGGCGAAGTCGCAAAGCGGATGAAGGCCGTTAACGTATCCGACGACCCGGCGCTAAATAGCAGAATTGCAGAATTGGGAGCCCTTGCTGCAGACTATAAAGCCAACCAAGACTCGCTGCGCGACGTGCAAAGCCAACGCGACAAGGCTGTTGGCCGTTTGGAAGCCCTAGAATCCGACCTAAACGCAACACCAACAGGGGCCGTAGCGTGACACCCGTCGAAAGCTTTGCCTGGGCAGTGATCATCCTTAGTTTTGTTGCGTTCATGCCCCGCTGGCTTGTGGTGTTATCGGTTGCTTGCATGTTAGCAGCAACCGACACGCTCACTTAACCACTATTCACGACTCACCCCAAACAAAACCAACCAACAGAAAGAAAATATCATGCCAAGCTTAAACGATACCAAAACCCTATGCGCTGCCATTATGGAACGCAAAGCAACCGCGATCCCCTTGCTACTTGGCAAGCCTGGTTGCGGAAAATCCGACGCATGTTTCCAAATCGGGGAAGCCCTTGGAATCCCCGCCGAGCGCACGCTGCGCGTTCACATAAACAATCATGATGTTGTCGACTTCACGGGGGTCCCGTCGGTAACTGACGGGATCACGCGATTCAACCCGCCTGCTATGTTTCAGCAATTCGCGGAGGGAAGCGGCAAAGGGCTCATAATCCTGGAGGAATTGCCGCAATCGTCTATTCAGCACCAGACATGGGCCGCTGGGTTCATGCTGGATAGAGAGACATCAAGCTTCAAATTGGACCCCGAAGTCCGCATCATTGCCACGGGCAACCGGGTGGAAGATAAGGCCGGGGCTAAGCCGCTTTTGTCGCACCTTAGCGACCGGCTCTATACTTTGCAGGTTGAGACGTCTCTAGACGATTGGTGCAATTGGGCTATTCAAAACGAAATTGATCCCCTAGGCATTGCTTTTCTGCGGTTCCGACCAGAATTGCTCAACGACTTCGATCCATTGCGGCCAATCAATCCGACGCAGCGGTCATGGGTTAAGGTATTTACCGAGATTCCTACGGACTTACCGCCCCATTTATACTTGGCAGCGTGCGAAGCCAAGGTTGGCGAAGGCGCGGGGGCCGAGTGGGCCGGGACTCGTGAAATTATGGCCGAAATGCCAAACATAGACGCCATACGCTCCAACCCCACGGGGACTCCAGTGCCTACCAAGCCCGCAGTTCTGTATGCCGTCGCGTCTGCCTTATCGACAACAGCGACGGTTGAAGGGTTTGAGGCTGACTTGACTTACATGGACCGTCTGCCCCGTGAATTTCAAATGGTTTACATGAGCGACGTTGTCAATCACCACCCGCACCTTCAAACGACTAAGGCGTTCGCAAATTGGGCGGTTTTGAATCAAGACCTCTTCGCCTAGTAAAAACACGACTCACCAACCAACAGAAAGAAACCAGCATGACCAACGCAACACCCGTAAACATGCAAGCCTTCGAAAAGCGAATCAGCAAAGCCAAGTCGGTTTTGGTTATGAAAGAGCCTTTCTTTGGGGCGGCTGTATCAAGACGCACCGTCGAATACACAGAGCAGGTCCCCACGGCCGGCATGAGCGCAACGGGGCAAATATCCCTCAATCCCGTCTGGTGCGACAAACTAGACGACCGGCAGCTGCTATTTTTGCTGGCCCATGAGGCGCTTCACTATATGTTTGCCCATATGACAAGGCGCAAACACCGAGACCCCGAAGGCTGGAATATAGCCTGCGATTATGTCATCAACGACATGTTGATTGATGCGAAAGTAGGCCGCCCCATTGAGGGCGGCGCTTATCAAGTGGGAGCCCGCGACAAGGCTGTTGAGGACCTCTACAAAGAAGTTATGCAACAGGCGCAGGCGCAAGCCAGCGCGGGCAACCAAGGCGACCCGGGCAACCAAGGCGACCCGGGCAACCAAGGTAAGCCCGGCGCACCCGGCGGAATCGGCATGGACATAGGCGACCCAACCGACGGAGACGGGAAGCCGCTAGACGAAAGCCAAGTAGCAACCTTGGAAGCAAAAACGAAGATTGAAACCGCACAAGCCGCTAGGGCCGCAAAAGCCGCAGGTAGTTTGTCGCAAAGCATGGAGCGGGCTATTGACCAATTGATCCACGTTGAAACCCCATGGCACACAAAATTAGAGCGATACATGACAAGCCGGGAACGAAGCGGCCATTCATGGGCGCGACCAAATCGCCGCTTCATATCGGAATCAATTTACTTACCGGGGCCAAGTTATGAGCCGCGCCTGGGTGAAGTTGTCATAGCAATCGACACGTCGGGTTCCCTTAACAGCCGAGAGCTTGCTAACTTTAGCGGGCACGTGAATCGCATAATGGAAACCTGCACGCCGAAAAAAGTTTCTGTTGTCTATTGTGACTCTAGCGTGAAAGGCGTCGACGAATACGCAGGCGAAGAATTGCCCCTAGTACTGAAACCCAAGGGCGGGGGCGGTACGTCTTTTCGCCCAGTCTTTGACTGGATAGCGAAGAACGCCAGCGAAGCCGAGTGCCTAGTTTACTTGACCGACGGCCACGGCGACCAAGCAGACTTAAAGCCCGCGCAGGAACTGATCCCAACCGTTTGGCTAACAACAGGGAAGAAAAAATTCCCTTTCGGTGACGTGATCCCTTTCAAAGTGGATGAAGCCAATGATTAAGAAAACCACAACAACACGACTCAACACGAACCTAAACTAACGAGGACTTGTACAAATGTTTAAGCAATTATTTAATCTAGCGGCCTGGGTGCTTGCTGCCTCTTGGCTTTTCCTAATTTTGCCCTGGGGACTCTCGTCAATGACGCTAGTCTTGGTTGAGTTTCTCAGTTTATGCCAACCAGTCACGACTCACTAGCCACGGCCAAGCGGCCAACAAACACAAACCAGAAAGAAAAACTATGACCAACCAACCAACTACCAAAAGGGCGCTGCGCTGGCTCTATGGGCTTTATGACTTTTTTGCGCCTTTATTCGTCATAGCGTCGATATTTTACAGCGTGATCATTATATTATGGGCCTTGTCTGAAATAGGCTGGGTGGCGGCACTAGGGCTTTGTCTTTTTTGGCTCACAGGCTACCTCTTCGGGCGGGCCCATGCCACCCGCCATGCCGCCCGCCATGCCACCCGCCATGCCACCCGCCATGCCGCCCGCGAAGAAGTCGAAGCAAGCCTTAAGGCAACGGCGGAAACCGTGGCGACGGTCCTTAAGTACCTCAAAGACAAAGGAGACTAACCATGGCAACCGTTACAGCTTCATCCCTTGTTCGCGATAACGCCG
>JAAHTG010000401.1_pt1 | contig 15187 bp, 17 predicted proteins | sample 6116081 | NCBI WGS metagenome assembly JAAHTG01 (sample SAMN13939989, study PRJNA603662) | sponge metagenome | isolation source: marine sponge | host: Mycale hentscheli | place: New Zealand | collected 2005 | reverse complement strand
AGACGTTTACCGTCCACTGAAATCTCGTGATGCGTTTTACATTGAGTACCGACTCTGGTCGTTTGTCCTATCATTAGCTCTCCTTCCGAATGTATCTGCCGTTGCGCTGTGGTATGTAATCTCCGTCTGGCGTCGGGTCGATTTGATGCTTGCCATTCCCATAAGCCTCAACTTCAATCCACTCTTTAGCGTTTTTGAGACTCGGGAACGCTTTCAACACTAAGTCCCACAAGCCAGAGAAGCGGTCGTCGTAATACTCCCATTCGATTGCCCAGTCTCCGACGCTGAACACGCTCGACTGGTTATCGAGTTGATGGTTGTAATGCACTCGTTCGATGCGCGCTTCCCATTTCCGTCCGTCGACCTCCCATTTGGCATAGGTAAGGCCCGGACCATGCTTCTTAAATTCAATCTCAGTCTTGTTCTGTTGTCCTATCACTACCTCTCTCCTTCCGTTAGTTGCATTCTATAATGAAAAGACGTAGTATGCAAGTAATAAAGGACCGACTGCCGAGACAGCCGGTCCTTTTGGAAGGAGAAGAGAAGTGCAAACGACCACTCAACTCATGGACGATCTTACACGCTTTCGATCGGACAGCAAACGATGAGCGCAGAAGCAACAGCGTGGGTTTGGAAACACTCACCATATACAGGAGCAAAATTCATATGTCATCTTGCTATCGCTGACGTATGCAACTCGGACCACGACAACGAGTTCTGGATGGGCAGCGAACGATTAGCAGCCAAAGTCAGAATGACTGGCGGCAACGTTAGGAAACGTTTGAGAGAAATGGCTAAGGACGGGACACTCGAAGTTCTGTCAGTCGGCGGTGGGACATATGCGACTCGATATCGGCTGTTGATGAACAGCGAAGAGTTTCCAGCGGTTTACGACGGGGCGCGTCGATTTGACGCGACCTCGCGTTCTGAGGACGCGACCCCTCGCGTGCCTACAACGCGAGAGTCGCGTTATGACAACGCGCGAACTAAAAAAGAACTAAATAATCAACCTCAATTAATAAATACGTTCGAAGAGTTTTGGAACAAGTATCCGAGGAAGGTAGCTCGAGGCGCTGCAGAAAAAGTGTGGTTGAGAATGCCGGGACCGGATCAAGACAAAGCATTGATATCAGTGGAGCATTTGAAGCAATGTTTTGATGAAGCTTTAGCGTTTGGTGCTGACAAAGATGCTGTTAAACAATTCACGCCTCACGCAGCAACATGGTTGAATCAAGGAAGATTCGACGATGACCCTGAAGAAGTTATTTCGACGTACCTGTCCCATGTGAAAGAGCAGCACGGCAGTGGGCTGGTAAACTATCTATCAACTAGCACCGACGTCGGACCTTCATTTTGGAAGGAGAGCGATGAACAGGCAACAGACACTTCAGATGGTCGTAGCCTTATCTCAGGGCTTTAATAAGAAGCTAGAAGCGAGCAGTATCGAGCATTACGTTGAGGCATTGACCTCGGATCGCACAACCGAAGAACAAGCACAAAAAGCTGCTCGACAAATTTTGCGTCAAGAAGAACGCTTCCCAACTATCGCTAAGATTCGCGCATATTTGAGAATGTATGCACCTCAACAACCGAGGGTGATAGAGAGCGTACGGCCGAGTCCACAAGACGGAATTTTGATGGCAAGAGCAAGCAAGCTTGCAGCGAAGTTGAGTTCTATGGGTTATGGCGTGCGTTGGCTCACCGATTCAGGGTTTGAGCAAATATCGGAGCCGAGCGAAGGCTTTCGGTTTATAACGATTGATTGGCGAGACGAAGAAAGCCTTGAGCAACTTAAAACGTCTGTTCTTGCTGAATCGTGAGATTAACAGTATAATGCAGGAAATGAAGGAGAGAGATGACTGACTCAGAAGAAATTGTGAGTCTCAAACAAATCGCTGAGCGTTTAGGTTTGTCACATCGAACTATCACACAGTATCGATGGGGGACTAGAGCAGAACGACCTGAAGGACCGGGCACCCATAACGTCGGGTTTCCTCCAGAAGACTTGAACATTGACGGTAAACCATTGTGGAAGTGGGGAAACGTTGAACGTTGGGCAAGAGAAACAGGGCGTGGTAAACCAATAAGTGCATTAGCTAACGTCGAGTAACAATGACTGAGCTTTGGGATCGACAACCAGAGGAAACTCATCAGTCTTTCCAAGGATTCACCACGTATAGAGATTTGACGCCTGCGACGAGATCAATACCCGCTGCTGCAGCAATTCACTACGAAGTACCGGTAGCAACTGAGGTGCAGACTCGCCAGTTGAAAGAATGGTCTTCACGTTTCATGTGGGTCAGTAGAGCGGCCGCATGGGATGAGTTTGTTGACCAAAAAGCGCAAGCAGAAAATTTAGAAGACCTACTAGAAGTACGTCGTCGACACGCAACAATCGCACGAGGGTTTCTGGATAAAGCAATGGTTCGACTAGAAGACATTGATCCTGACATTCTCGCTCCAAGTGATTTAGCAAGATGGCTTGACGTAGCAACTCGAATCGAACGAGAAGCGGTTGGAACAGTAGACGCTCCATTAGAGGATCAAGACACAGAACAAGAACGTAAAACCGCAGCGAAAGAAAAGCTCACAGAAATCGCTGAGCGGTTAGCTTCTGTCGAAGATCGAGTCAACGATGGATAACGAACTACGACGTGATCCAAGTGTCTTAGCTCCAGCAGAAACAATCGCTCGGCATCCCGAAATTTGGGACGACCTAGATGACAGCGAAATAAATTTAATTCTTGAAAAAGACTGGGCGTTATTTGCTAGGCCAGAACAACGCACACCTAAAAGCGACTGGTACATCTGGCTAATTTTGGCTGGCCGTGGCTGGGGTAAAACACGAACAGGTGCGGAGTGGATGGCCGAACGCAGCGCAACACAGTCTGCAACTGGACAAAAGTTTAGAGGCGTACTTGTTGGTCCGACGAACGCAGACGCTCGAGAAACCATGATTGAGGGAGAGTCTGGTTTGTTGTCGGTATTACCGCCAAGTCGTCTAATCGGAGGCTCGGTTGACAATTCGTGGCGGAGAACATTCGGCGAGCTACGACTAGCAGACGGCTCATATTTCAAGATTGCTTCAGCCGAGAAACCCGACCGGTTACGTGGACCGCAGTGGCACGCCGCATGGTGCGATGAGTTGTCATCATGGCGAGACGCCGGATTCGGACTAAACGACCGTACAAACAGCACTTTCGGAAACCTGCGGTATGGCGTGCGACTCGGCAATCAACCACAAATCGTAATAACTACGACCCCGAAGCCAAACAAACTTACGAGAGAGCTAGCAGCACCCGACACCGCAGAAGATATGTCGATTGTTGTCACTCGCAGATCGACGTTCGACAATGTGCAGAATTTAGCGCCTGCCTTTATCGATCAGGTGATTGAGCCAACTAGAGGCACACGGTTAGGTCGGCAAGAGCTTTACGCCGAAATTCTTGAGGATGTCGGCGAAATGTTCGACATCTCATGGATAGAGATGGTTGATGCTCCGTTGAAAGGTAAACCGTGGCGTGCCCGATACTGGGATTTAGCAGGCACCGAACCAAGCGACACGAACAGAGACCCAGACTGGACTGTAGGCACACTCGCCGCTCTCGACACACGGACGAGAATGTGGCGAGTAGAGGATATGGAACGATTCAGATTGCGCCCCGGTGCTCGAAACGAACGCATCCTCACTGTGGCTCAACGAGACATCAGGGTGTACGGCAAAAACCAGTTGAGATATTTTATTGAACAAGAACCGGGATCAGGAGGCGTAGCTCAACTAGAAGAGTTACAGCGACACCTCGAAGGTTTAGTAGTGGTTCACGGATACAGACCAACAGGAGACAAACGCACAAGAGCCGAAGCGGTCGCGGCAGCTATGGAACAACACCGAGTCCAATTTGTGCAGGACTCTTGGAACGGGCCGATCCTTAACGAGTTGGCACATTTCCCTAGCCCCGGAGTTCACGACGACACGATAGATACGTTGTCTGGCTTGTGGGCTTGTGCCCCCGGACGTCACAGACAAGCAGCGATTCCGACTGGGGAAAGCCGTCCGGCTCAATCAGTTGAACAGCATGTTCGCCGCACAGTTCCAGTACCGATGTAAGATCAAGTTCATGGCACCGCGAAACATTTTCTCAGAAACGGGCTATTCGGGTCTAAAGCAGACACGCGGCATCATTCAAGAAGAATGGCTGACCGACCTTACCGGCGCTCGAGGTATGCGCGTTTACCGAGAAATGTCTGATAACGACGCTGTTTTAGGGGCAATGCTTCACGCAATAATCCAGCAGCTTCGAGGCGTGACGTGGACCGTTGAAGCGCGAGGTGAAACCGACCAAGATTTAGCAGCAGCGACGTTTGTTGAAAGCTGCATGATGGATATGTCGATGTCGTGGGGCGACTTTATTTCCGAGGCATTGTCGAAACTAGTATTCGGATGGTCGTACTTCGAAGTTGTGTACAAGAAACGAGACGGTTCACAACCGACAAACGGTGCGAAAGCAAGCTCGAACTTTGATGACGGTCGAATTGGATGGCGCAAATTCGCAGGAAGAGCGCAAGACACTCTCCGTTATTGGGACATTGACGAAAAAGGCGGCATTCAAGGAATGGTCCAAGCTGACCAACTTGGAGCGAGTCGTTATATTCCGATCAGTCGCTCATTGTTGTTCAGAACAGTACGAACCAAAAATAATCCCGAAGGTCGCAGCATTCTGCGTAACGCTTACACAAGCTGGTATTACAGACGTCGGATCATGGAATACGAAGCAATCGGAGTGGAGCGTGACTTTGCAGGGTTGCCAGTGTTCTACGCTCCCGAAGAGTTGTTTGATAGCGCAGCTTCGTCAACTGAGAAAGCAGCGCTAGCTGAGTACAAAAAAATTGCTTCAGAGTTGAAAAGAAACGAACGAGCCTCTTTGGTCTTGCCGTCAGTCTTCGACGAAAAAGGCAACCGTCTTGTCGACATGAAGCTTTTGTCCTCGGGTGGGTCAAGACAACTCAACACAAACGAAATCATTGACCGTCACACCAAAGAAATGGCGATGACGACGCTTTCTGACGTGATTCTGTTGGGACATGAAAACGTGGGAAGTCTGGCCCTCGGCACAGTGAAACAGTCGATGTGGCTGTCATCGCTTACCGCTCAAGTCATGGAAGTAGCTGACGTCATTAACCGCCACGAAATTCCACGATTAATGAAAATGAACGGCTGGGACTTAGACGAATACCCTGAGATGATTGCAGGTTCGCTGCAACGACCAGACACAGAGGAGCTAGCTCTAGCGCTGGAGCGACTTGTGAACGCTGGAATGCTGTCGCCCGATGAGGAAGACGAAAGATTCTTGCGGTCATTGCTTGGACTGCCTCAACCAGAAAACCTTGACATCCCCGAGGCAGAAGAAGAAGCCCCAGAACCACAAATGAATCTCGAGGAGGTGTAATGCTCGCTCACATACAAACTTTCAGCGATGCGGCAATGGTGATAGCAATAGCAGGCATCAGCGCATTAAGCGGAATAATATTTATGGTTGCTCGTTTTATTGGCCGATGAACGGTCAAGAGTGGCTTCAATATGGTGTTGAGCACGGCTTCTGTACGCCGTCGTACTGTGATACGCATGACGCGTATCATGTTGAGGACTGGCCGCTCATAGAAGAATTGAATGAACAACACGGCGAAGATTTTTGTTTACCCGTTGTTCGTTTGAAATGAGACTTTGTGCAGGGAATCACACTAGCTCCGCCGGTTAAAACGAGTAGCTGGCGTAGATGCGGTTTTGGTCGTTTAGAAAAACAAGCTGCTGACCCGCTGTTAGCTGTCGCTGACGCAGGCATCCCCAAGGTACGGAAGCTTCTAAAAAAATCGTTGAAAATCTATCAACGTGATATTGGTCGTGGGATTTCGTATTTGATGGGAAACCCAGAACGTCCGATCAGTTTGTACGAAGTCGAAAACGTGGTAAGCGTCGTCGGGTACCACTTGAATCAGTCATCTTTCAGCATCGCAGAAGGAGGACCGGCACCGCCGTGGACGCTGTTCAAGGCTGAACCGAGCGATGACGAAAAAAATCTAGGTGAGATTCTGAACTTAAGAGCAGCGGTAGCAGCCGCCGACGCAGTCAATGAAGCGGTGTTTGGTGTGGGCGCTGAGGCTGTAAAAGTTTTTGAACGTGCAGTTGATGGACTTATTCCCGGTCTGGCAACTGGATTCGAAATCGTTCCAGACGAATTAATGCGTCAAGCTGCGGTCGCTGGTTTCGGTCAAGTCCGCTATCTCGATATGTACGAAGAAGGTGTGCAAGCGATGAGACGGGCGATGATAGCAACGCTCGAAGCAGCCGGTGATTCTGAGCTTGCTGGAATAGCGGGCCAAACTGGGCGAGGTGGTTTGATTGGTGAGCTACGTCGTATCCTGCCACAAGTCGCAGAACCAACGTACGGGTTGTTGCCCAGTCAAGTCGATCGAGCTAACCGCTACATGGGCGATCTGCAGAAACAAGCTTTCCGCAATGATTCGTTAAACAAGCTGACGCAAGTCGGCAGACGCTACAAATATCCTGCAGCGAGTTACGCACCAGAGTTTTTTGAGCGAACGCCGGGCGCACGACTGTTTTTGAGCGAAGAGTTTGACGCAAATTTGTCTAGCGAAACGTTTTTCGATTTGCGATCAACAGACCGTTCAGGATCAATTAGTCCTGACATTGTGCGAAACCGAGTAGGAGTTCGAGGAAGAAACCGGGACATTCTGTTTGATAAAAAAAGCGGACGCACACTTGGTCGAGTGGGAGAACAACAAACCTCGGGTTTGCGACCAGTAACTCTTGACTCGAAAGGTCGCAAGTGGTTAGGCAAACAGCGTAACAATGCGGGTTTGCGATTCGCTGCATGGGGGCGTCGAGGAAACGAGAGCGCTTGGGCGAAAGCTATGAGCCACGAGTTGAACATAAGAGTCGAACGAATTGCACGCACAGAAACGATACGAGTCGCTAATGCTGCGTATTTGGCTGGTGCAGCAAACGCACAAAACAACGGGATTCTCCCTCGTAACGCTCGCATGGTTTGGGACGTCACCGAAGACGATCGTTTGTGTGCACGTTGCGCACCGATGGCAGGCCAGATACAAGAAATTGGTGGCACTTTCGAGTCAACTCAACGACTCACTCCAACAGGCGACTTAACGGACCTTAAAGAAAAATGGCAAGGACAGCATCCGCCGCTACATCCAAATTGTCGTTGCCGAATCATCGAGTATTTACCAGACCTCGAGATCACAGACGAAGATTTGAGGCTCCCTACAGGTGGCATAGATTTCGCTGATCCGGGGCCAGCGTTGTTCCCACAAATTCCGCCAGAATTGCGAGGTTCCACCAACTTCCAAGAAATGGTCAAAGAGTTCACGCCAGATTCGGGAGCGCGCAAGCTTACAACTCGGGCGGTTGCAATCATGTCGACTTTGTTAAAGAAACCGCCACCGTTCGTTAGAGGCAATGTTGAGGTTCGGTACAACGATGAAATGATCGGTAAAGCGAACGGATATTTTCATCCAGCAAGAAAAAAGCCATCAGCAACCGACGGGGAAGCAATTAATAACCGGTGGGATGTGAGAGCCGGTCGAACCGGTTCACCAGCGCCTCCAGTTATTGGACTAACGAAACAGCTTGATTCTGTGACTGGCGATGCAGAAGCTTTGACCGGCGCTGCTTTGCAAACGTTTTTCCATGAATACGGTCACCGTATCGACTTCAACATTGAAAGTCCGGGCGCAGGGTCGGTCGCTAAATCGCGTTTCGAACTACTTAAGAAGCAAGTAGAGGCAGCGTTCCGCCAAATAGAAGATCAGTCGTTGCTGACTAGCGGTAACTCTGCAGCGCTCGACGAAGCCATTATGCGCAACATCAGAGGATTTGGGCCGTTAAGCATCGCTGATAGTCCAGAAATGGAATTTTATCTGGCAGCTAAGAACAGCACCAGCTTGGCAACGCTTCTTCGAGCCGTTGACGCGGGGGCTTTGGCTCTGGAAGGCGTAACAAAGACAGAAGCTTTAGCGTATTTGACTAACCCAATGGAAATTTGGGCACGAGCTTTCCATCAGTGGGTAATTCTGCAGAGCACTCGTGTCGGTAAACGTGCCGAAGTTGCCGGTGCTCTGAAAGCCATCGATGATGACTTAGTCGGTTTAGACACAGACGAAATCGTTGATTCTTTAGGTAGTACGTTCGAACAAAACTTCGGGGGAATGATATCGCCACAGTGGCAGCCAGAAGAGTTCGAAAGAGACATAGCGCCCTTAGTGGAGAAAGTTCTGACAGAATGGAGCTTGTTATGAAGCTTGAACAGGTGCCCGATCTTCCGTTTTTCAACGACGTAGTCTTCGACGAGTTAGGCGAAGAAGTTATTAACTATTCAACGTCGATTGAGGGAGCTACGGAGTTGGCACTAATAACTGCTGGTGTTGACCTCAAGGAGATTAGTGATGAATGACCAAGAAGCTTGGGAAGAGCGACAACGCAGAGAAGGTATTTTGAAAGAAGAAGAAGTTTCAATGGGTCACGGCGGGGACGACGAATATTATGGCCCTGACCCAATGACTCATCTTTTGATGGCTTGGCAATGCATGATTCGGCTCCAAGCGCCAGAAGAAATGCGTCAAGCTTTGATGGAAATTATTCATGCTTTGGGGGAGATGCAGTCGCAAGGTGAGCTTCTCGGCGACGACGAAATGGATGACGAAATGATTTCCGTCATGGACGGTTATGGTCGTCGACGCAGATACATGGGAAGTTACGGTGGGTCTGGGCGACGTCGTCGTAAACGCAGCGGAAACTGGATTCCACGCGACTCTACTCAGTACTGATGAAACTCTCGACGATAGCGGCTTTACGGGCCGGGGTGGCATTGACGCCAGTCAAAAAACATCCGGGTCACTCGGATCAAAAAGTGCACGGACGGGGTCGTAGAGGTCAAGCAGCCAAAGCCGCAAAGTTTGATGGTCCAGAAGTCAAGGACTGGGACGACCCTAAACAGGTGCAAGCCAGAGCCGAAGCCATCGACTCGTATAACGAAAAGCACGGTGGCGAGTGGGCAAGTGGCGAACGTTACGACACCGAATATTTGTATCGTCGAGAAGACGGCAGCTACACGCCGCAGCGCGCAGCGATGCACGACCAAATCGTTGACGAGTTAATGGCAAAGAACGCTGACGTACCGACCGACGGTCAAGCTGTCGTATTAGCAGGACCACCCGGTGCAGGTAAAACCTCGATTCTCAAAAAATCGGAAAACGGTGTAGCGGAACGTGTTGGAGTTGAATTGAACGCCGACGGAACGTTCAAGAGTCACGCAGGAGAAAACTCCGACGACATTAAAGGAATCATGGCTGATAAAGGCATGGTGCCAATAGTTGACGGTGCGTCAGCGGGCGAAATGGTCAACTTAGTTCACGAAGAAAGCTCACATATTTCGAAGATGTATCACAACCGGTTGTTGTCAGAAAACAAAAACGTAGTGATCGACGGCACACTTGGCGGAACTAACGAACAAAAACAGATCGACAAAATTGCATCGACAAAAAAAGCGGGTTACGAAATGCGAGCGATTATGGTCGACACCGATCCTGAAATGGCGATCGAGTCGGCATCGAATCGTTGGGTAGGTGGAGAAAAACGAGGCGATAAGCACGGTGGACGGTATGTGCCGCCTGCAGTGACAGAAGCCGAGTCACGTCCTACCGGCAGAGTGCCGGGAGCTAAAACAGCTAACAGAGAAAACTTTGAGATTCTTACACGACCCGGTTCGGGTGTCGACTTCGAAGAAACGTTTGTTTTTGACAACTCTAAAACTCCGCAGAATCCGAACGGCTACGGAAATGTGCTTACTAGTAACCGTGTGGCTGGTACGGAGCAGCTAGCTGGAGGCACCCGTTTACAGCAGCTAGGTGCGCCGCCTGTTTTATCGAATTTGCCGGGTGGCACTCAAGGACGACCGGTGACGGGCGGCACTTTTCAAGGCCGGGATACCGGTGTGACCGGGCCAATGTTCGCAAAACAAGAGTCATATAAGCCGACAGCAGGAATGATTGCCGAAGCGAAACGTGGTCTGGAGTGGCGACGTGAGTTCAATCGTGGCGGTACAGCGGTTGGTGTTGCCAGAGCACGAGACATTTCCAATGGTAAATCGTTGTCGCTGTCAACGGTGAAACGAATGCACTCTTTCTTCGCTCGACACGAAGTAGACAAAAAAGGTAAAGGCTTTAACAGAGGTGAAGCTGGCTATCCGTCAGCGGGTCGTATTGCTTGGGCGTTGTGGGGCGGCGACGCTGGTTTCGCGTGGTCACGTCAAATTTCTCAACGAGAGAAAAATGTAAACAAAGCAGTCAGCGCTTCGGTAAGAGACGGCTTGCAACGCAAAGTCGAAGAGCACAACGAAAAGCATGGCGATGCAGCTTCAAAAAAAGTGACACTAAGAATGTTGTCGTCTGTATTTGAACGGGGTGTTGGCGCCTACAAAACCAATCCGCAGTCGGTGAGGCCCAACGTGAAATCGCCTGACCAGTGGGCTTACGCACGAGTCAACACGTTTCTACGAGCAGTAAGAACTGGTCGGTTCCCCGGAGGCAAGTTTGATACTGACCTCCTGCCGAGTGGACATAAGATGTCAACTCGTAAATCTTTAGAAGAGCCGATGATGGTTGGCAAACTGGCTAACGGTGATTACGTGCTGGTTAAACATCCCGGCCATCAAGATCAAAAGTCTCATGGACGTAAAGCCACCTATGCAGGAGAGTCAAGAGGTGTAAGACGTACTGGGCCTGCCGCCGTAAACGAAAGTAACTCTCAAGGCTTTAAGCCAACGGCGCAGAGCAGGCGAATTATGAACGGCGAAGCCAACTCTCCGGCAACAGGTAAACCAATCAGCGAAGAAGCTCAGACCGCTCATCGTTCTTACACACAAGGCAATTCTGCAAACGCAATCAACAAAAAGTTGCGGACTCGCAACGAAAATTTGTCCCCGGAAGAACGAAGTATTCAAACTGGCATGGACAAAGCGTTCAACGAGGCATCGTTTGAGTTGCAACAACCACGCACTGTTTATCGCTCAGAAACTAAAAGAGTAGGCAGCGCCTCAACCGGTGAGGCCGCTGATCTTGTGGTCGGTAATAAAATCAAACAAAACGATGTCTCAGTTGATCTTGGATTTATGTCTACGCGAGGTAACGCTGTTGACGCTGCGGGCGACATCGAGTCATTAGGGCGTCAAGGGTTTGGGCAACAGGTACAAGTCAACTATTCGATTGACGTACCAGCGGGTACTCGCATGTTGGCTGGCAATGAAGGCCAAGGTGAAACGATCTTCGATAGAGGCTCACAACTCAGAGTCACAAAAGTCACAAAAACCGGTCCGAACAAAGTTGATGTTGAGGCAGAAGTCTTCGGTGGCACGGCTCGAGGCGGCGACATACCACGTAATCGGAGACCGACTCCTGAAGTTGTGCCCGGTGTTAGAGGCACAGGTCCAAAAGCGAATCAATCAGCTTATAGTTTGAGTCCATCTGAGCGTGCAGGGAATCCCAGTCCAGAATCAAGGTTGGGTTCGTACGGTGAGGGTTTCGGGAAAACAGAAGGGGACGTTGGTAGCGCAGCCCCAAAAGTGCTGACGGGTTCCAGCGATTTAGCAAATCTCGAATCTCGGGTTTCGATTTTACTGTGGAGAAGGACGGGGATAGTCAAACATCCCGGTCACTCAGACCAGAAGAGTCACGGTCGGAAACGTAGGTCAGGCCAGTCAGCCGGAGGACAGCTTACGGGCGAAGATATTCCGGCATCAGAAGGCGATGTGCGGGGTTTCACGACAGCGAATTATCCGTCGCAAGCTTTGGGTTACAGCCAGCAAAAAAAGCAAATGATGAAGGATGCTCCGCCTACCGAAGCCGACAAGAAGCGTCTAGCGGAAGAAAACAAATATACGGAACGCTTAGGAGTTCCTCCACAAGGGATGACTGACAAAGAAAAGTTAGCTAAAACGCACGACAGCTACATAGGGTCGGGGCACATGACTATCAATGGGAGCTTACGAGATCCTGAAGGACCGATGACGAGTGCATCTGATGAACACTGGAGCAGAATCGACGGTAAGCCAAACCAGCAAATCGACCGGCTAGACCAAACGTTTTCGCAGGACAACATGGGTGTCGAGTTGACCCGTGATGCGAAACTGTATCGAGGCGTTCAAGTAGACAGAGATATCGAATCTCATCCGATGTCGAAGCTGGAGGCAGGTGACGAGTTCACGGATCTGGGTTTCACGTCGACAAGTACTAATACGGCGGTTACTCGAGATTTCATTGACCGTGATGCTCGTGGCGAGTCGGAAGGCATTCAGTTCAACATCACCGCTCCGGCTGGTACAACGGTGGTCGGCGGCATGGATGCTGAGCAGGAACTGATTTTGCCGAGGGGCAGCAAGTTCAAAGTAACAGGCAAGACTCGTTTGCAGGGCCAAGACGCAGACGACCCGGACACATGGATGGGCACAGAGAACGGCAGACCTGTTTTCGATGAGTACAACGAGGGCTGGTCGGGTGGCAGCAAAGACATTCTTGTTGTCGACGTTGAGCTAATTGAATCGAAGCCGGTGTATAAGTCGGTGCCATTGTTCAAGCATCCGGGGCATCAGGATCAGAAGAGTCACGGTCGACGTGCCGCTGGTTCTGGTGGCGGTGGGGAGGAGAAGTTTTCAAACGGCTTCGACGCGATGAAGGAAAGTCTCGAGAAGGCTGGTGTCGTGGATATGGCGTTGCAAAGTCAGCGCAGTGAGTATGTCCGTGGTAACCGCATGAATGATCAGTTGCGGAACCCAGAAAAGTCTGGCGGCAATCCGCCGCCGGGTGCGCTTGATGACATGGATCGAGCGTTTTCTGTTGAGCAAGGGATGGGCGTAAAGACTGGACCGATATCGGTTACCAGAGGCGCAGCTTTCCCTCAAGGCGATGACAGGGGCAAAGTATTTGAGAATGTGCAGACGGGTGACGAGTTCGTCGATAGAGGCTTTGTTTCTACGACTCTGGCTGGCAGCGGCATTGAACAAAACTTTATGATTGCCGACGGCACACGAGTTGAATCTTTCATTAAGTTGCAAGACGGCCAAACGGTGATAGCTGGTTCTGAACGAGAACAAGAACTAATTCTCCCAAGAAACAGCAGGTTCAAAGTAGTAGAGAAAGTGGAATCGACTCGTATGGTTCCACCAAGCCGAGCATTGGTTGGGCCTTACGATCCAAATAAACCGGAGACGTTTACCCCTGTTGAAACCAAAGACATCAGGCTTTACCTCGAAGTTGTTGATTCGCCGACTGTCTACAAGAGCATCTCGTTTTTTAAGCATCCCGGTCACGCTGACCAAAAAGTGCATGGGCGTCGTTCGGCTAGCCGAGTACAGGGCTACAAGAAAGAGTTAGCTCAACGTGCTTATGGCGAAGGCGGCGGTACTTGGGATTGGCGCAACGAGTCGTTTGTTGATGACGGCAAGATAGTGGCGCTCGAAGCGTACGAGGGTCGATACAGTCCACCCGCTGGTGGCTGGACCGAGGAGTCAGTAGCTGATTCGATAGTGGATTGGTCGAAGAGTCCCGATGTTCAGCAAGGCTTGAGATCTCGGACTGATGCGAACGTTGGCATGTGGCTTGACGAAGACTCGGGCGATCTGTTTCTGGATGTTTCTGTGAAACTTACGGGCGCATCGCCGGAGCAGGCGAGTCGGCTAGCGAAACGTGAGAATCAGTTGGCTTGGTGGGATGGAGATAATCAGCAGCTATACGTTCGTAATGACGCTGGCAATTACGTCTCCGAAACGGTAGACTAGCAATCTAATAGGAAGGAGTAAGAATGCCAACCGGCAAAAAACCAGCAAAACAGGTTCCACCACTCCCACGCAACCGACCAAAAAAGATCACGACACCGTGGGACGGCGAAGGACCAATCGACGAAGATCTCGCTCTTACACTCGCAGCTAAGCTCTTAGGGAAGGACAAACCATGACTGACACTGGACCAACGACCGCACTACCCGACGAAATCGCCAGAAAATATGCGTGGGAAGACGGCGACCTCGAAATCTACCGCAACGGCAAACTCATGGTATTTGATGAGCGAACACAAGAAATGGTCGAAGCCCCGGAGCAACCATAATGTCTCTACTTTTTGACAAACTGGAAGAACTAGTCGACGTACGCATAGCAGACGAAAGCGGAGACGAACAGTTCGAAGCTCTCGTAGAGCTACTCACCAGAAAAGAACTAGAACCCGCACAAACCGGCTCAGCTACCCGACACTCAGAAGCAGCCGGAGGATGGGAAATAGACGAAGGACACACATGGCCCACCATCATGTACTACATCGGCTACCCCAACGGACTCACAGAAGCAGAAGGAAAGAAGCTTTACAAAGTGGGATGGCGCAACAAACCACTCAGCCGTAAGTAGCCACACCACAACCACACCTACACCACACTATGAACAAAGCGCTCATCGTCATACCCGCCAGAGGCGGAAGCAGAGGCATCCCACGCAAAAACCTCAGGCCCGTAGCGGGTTTGCCCCTCATCGTAAACGCCGCATACCGGTGCCTAGGCATTGAACCAGAAGGGTGGGACATCGAAGTAGTAGTAGCAACCGACGACCTACAGATCGGAGAAGTCTGTCAGGCTCACGGTATAACGGTCGCACTACGACCAACAGTCAACGACGATCAACCAGTTCACGTAGCAGCAGAGCAAGTCCTACAACGAATAAGGGACCTCGGACGCATTGATCCGCTGGACTTTCAATCGGTCGACAATGTGAATTGGGATGACCCGATCACGCCAGTAGAGAATCCATATAGTGTCGTCGGGATTCACCAGTGCACGTCACCGTTGATGTATGAAGGCTGGCTCGAATCAGCGTTTGACGAGTTTGTGAATCACGAAGAAGAGTTAGCGTCCGCAGCGACCGTCGTACCGGAACGCCATTTGTTATGGGGTACTGAAGGCCCGTTGTACGAGTCGAGGTCGAATCGCCAGTATGGGCAGACCACTGTGTGGCGCGAGACCGGCGGCTTGCAGCTATGTCGTAGCTTCCCACGCCTCGAGCCGGAGTACGGATCTCCGATGATTGGGATTCCGCACCATTTGATCGAAGTGCCCGGAGCG
>JAAHTG010001552.1_pt1 | contig 15210 bp, 6 predicted proteins | sample 6116081 | NCBI WGS metagenome assembly JAAHTG01 (sample SAMN13939989, study PRJNA603662) | sponge metagenome | isolation source: marine sponge | host: Mycale hentscheli | place: New Zealand | collected 2005 | reverse complement strand
GGTGTATCAGGAACTGATACTGTGCCTGTACCCGTGCAGTTACATGCAACGTCTCCTCCGTCTGTATCGACACCTGGCCCACTAGAACCTTGTCCACCAACTCCACCTGATGATTCACCATAAGCAACTCCTGTAAGTCCGTCAGTAGCGCTTAAACCGCCAACAGCTTGATCAAGGTGATACATACCTGAAGGTAATATATCATTCATATTACTAGCAAAAGAAAACAGATCAGTAAAAATCTTTGTCATTTCATCTAGTCTGAATTTTTCAGTATTCATCCAGTATCTAGGAAACGGTATATTAGTGTACCTTCTATAATCAAAAGGTGTTCCGTCTGTCTCCCCTTTCATAAAATTCCACCAAAAAGGCATTACTGTTTTTTCTGTATATCTGTTTATGTAATTATCTCCTCCAAAGAGAGGTTTAGTAGTAACGAATATATCACTAGCAGCAAGAGGATAAATAGCAGACGAGTCAGGATCTTTGCGTTGTTGATCTTTAAACATAAAGGAACACCCTCTTAATGGCATTTGTTTAATGCTATCTAGCTGACCATATTGATTATCTATATTAAATTTTAATCCTGCATACAATGCTGATATACTAGACCTTACAGGAACACCTGGTGTGTACCAACTGCAAACACCTCCTGTGTCACTTCTTAAATCTCCTATTATAAATTTAGAATTGTCTACAATATTTGATCTAAGAGTTACTTCATCTGTATTTAACACAACCATTCCAGGACGATGCATATTATTAATTCTAATATTACTGTCCATGTTCTGAAGATTAGAACCTATATACATGTTTTTATGTATATCAAATCTATGTCTCTCGTTTGTTATTCTTTGTGTATTATTAAAAAACCCGTGAGAATTATATTTCCACGTATAATCTTGGTAAGACATAAGATTTAAAAGTAAATCAACCAGCTCTTGACCTCCTGTTGCTGTATGAGTCATAAAAGTAGTCAAGCCTGTAAGTACACCCATTAAATCAGGTGTCTCAGCAAATTTTCCTCCTTCATAAGAAACTGTTGCTTTAGGTCCTATGTGTCCTGCTGAAAGAGCAGCGGCACCAAGCTCTTGTGTTTTGAACAAAGTTAACCTAAGTGCACGAGCTAAATTACCAGCCCCTACTATAGAACCAAGGTTAACAGCAGACTCTAAAAGATAGTCACCTGCAAAATCAAGAGCCGTAGCTCCAAACGAAGGAATTGAGTTAGCAGCTGCTGTTAGTGTGCCTGCACCAGGAAAAGGAGCCGCCCAGGTTCCTGAACCAACAGCCATAATTCCGTACTCCCCTGTCACATTACTTTGCATTCCTTCAACTTTTCTCTTCTTCTTTCCCCTCATTTGGTAGATGGCATAGCCAACACCTGCAATAATGGCTACAATTGCCATCCAGTCTTTTAATATTTTATGTTGAGGATGGTCTTCTGACTTAGTAAAGTGGCCTGTCGCTATTCCACTTGTATTACCGTATACGCGTAACTCACGAGCATTAAGATATACTCTTTCAAACTGCGTTTCAGGAGAGTGAAAAGTAAACATCTCATTACTAAATGTATTTAAAGACCTGCTGTCAGCAACATGATGATAAGTTTTAACATCGCCTAGATCACTTAAACCGGTCCATTGACCAGCTAGCCAATTATCAGTAGGTGTTATATCTGAAAGAAAAGGCATTGAACCAGTAACAGTGTTTCCTGTATCTGGTTTAATAAGGTAAGGGTCTTCTTGTTTAGAATTATACGGATAATTAGCCATATAATTTTTTACTGTTCCGTCAGTATCTACTTCGCCGTTACCATCTACGCTTTCATACTCCATCATATTACGAATAAGCCCTTTCGCAATAATAGATTTGTTACCAACTCGTGATCCAGTTAAAATTTCAAACCCTTGTATGTTTGTAATTACATTACCATCGTTATCTAAAGGAGGTGAAATGTTTTCAAACTTAACTCCTAATATGTGAATGTATTGACCTGAAACAGAGCTAAGCGCACACTCTCCAGTAGGTAAACTTTCATCTGGCATTTTATGATGCCTAATAGGTTCTCCGCATAAACTTACTGTACCATTCTGAACATTGTCATTAGTGTTCCATCTTACAGGGTCTAACGCTGGATAGACTTCTGTAGACTCCCAATAACCCATATGCCCTACACCTATAATTACACCCCCATCATCTGTTAATGTACCAATCGTATCATCAGGAACACTCGTAGCTGTATTATATGCCTCAAAGTACTTTTCTCCGTTTAATGTAAGATCATTTATATCAGAACCAAGTTCTCCATCTTCTTGGTTTCCATTATGAATTCCTGGCGGTCTTCCTGGTATATGATACGAGCTAGATCTTTCTCCTGTATTATATATAAAACGTATAAAGAATGCATATTGCTCATCTCGTAGAAAGGTTGGTTTGTTTCCACCGTCTCTATAATAATCAGAGGGATACTTAGTAGATACCCATTTTGCTACTATGTTGTTAGCTATTGGTTGATAATTAAAATCAAACTGTTCAATAGGGTTAGGACGTATAAGGTAATCAATTACAACATACATACCTTCAGACTTCTCATTCGCTTCTCCTCGTCTTGGTAAATCCGCTATAGTAATATCAGCAAGAGATGGATTAATGTAATCAACATTGATTGTAGTTTGTTGCGTAGTATAAACACCTAATTTTTTTGCTACTACACTACCTTCGTGTGCAAATGCTATTGCAAGTTTATAATACTCAAACTCAGTGTCTAAGTTTGACAGCTCAATATTTATAGAACCTGATGTATTTTCATGTGACCAAATAGGTTGAATGTTAGAAATACCTACATAATCACCAATCTGCATATCATTAACTAAATAAGCTAAGTACACCTGATAACTTCCATTTCTTAATTGACCACCTTCAGGAGCTTTAGATAGTTCTATGCAAGGAATATCAACCCACGGTGCTAATCTTATTTTTTCACAATCTAAAATAGTTGTGTCTTCAAATATTGCACATGGTGCTCCGTTTACAGTAGGGCCTTCTGTCTGTATTTGTATCCAAGGTATGTTATCAAGATTAAGTGTTCTTGAAGGATTCATTCCATCATCCCAGTATATTTGCCAAGAACAATCAAAATTTTCTTTAGCAGCCCCTATAATAAGGTTGTCCTGATTAAAATTTAAACACACATCGTTAACAACCGTAGTGTACTCACATTTACTATCGTCAAACGAACCTATCTCAGAACTAAAATTATCTGTAGAAAAAAGGATCCATTTATCACCATACAAATGCACTCCCCCTATTATACGATAAGGTGTATTAGCACAGTGTAAATTTGCTGGCTCATTACCTATAACACCTGTGTCACCATCAACAGAATTATTAATTGCATTAATAGCATGCGACCAGTTCTTATCGCCTAAGTATAAAGCATCAACATCTTTAATCATACCCTTAGGGGTAAGATTACTCTTTACTTGAGATGTTTGCATAGACTTATTAGCCTGCGCTTTCTTATTACCTGCCTGCTTGCCTTTATTCTGTTTAGCCATAAGTTATCGTTTAGTGGGCGTACTTTTAAACATGTTATAGTACTTATGGTACTGTGCTTTTCTGTTCTTTTCCCACAGTCTCTTCATCTGAGCAAAGTCGGGAGTATTAACAAAACTAAGAGCATTATTACGAGCAGCTCTCAAGCGACCTTCAATAAGAGATAATTGGTTAACAACATTTTCTCCTGCAAATATCATATTCTCAAGAATACGTTGCTTAAGAGCATATTCATAATACTCATTACAATAAGGATGATCTAGTACAAGAAGGTTACCTCCTGTGTCTTCCATAGCTCCTTGGTAGTTAACAAAAACTTTACCTGATGTAAAATTAGTAATTATAAAACCATCTTTTATTTCAGCTCTATCAGATCCTTTATAGGTTGGACAACCAGGACAGCTTTCACCTTGCCCGTCCTTTATATCCAATAGAGTCATAAAGTCATACCTTCTGTATGTATCAGGATTAATCCGTTGAACTAATGTTAATTCTTCATTATCGCAACCTTTTACTACACAAACGTCTTTACAATTAGGGTCATCACACGGACCTGCAAACCCCGGTGCAGGGTGATAATTAACCACATCTTCTACGTGGGTGCCGCTAGGTTGTGTTGTGTTAACTGTATATGTTCCACATAAAGATGCGTAATTTAAAACATTAAAATCAACAGGTAATTTACCTTTGCTGTTTTCTATATCTATAATAGCGTCTTTTGTTCTATTTATTTTTAACCCAAGATCATAGTTAACTCTTGTTGCAATTTTAATAAGTTGCTGAGGTTCTATCATTCCTTCTAAGGCGTATGTTCTGAAGTCAATGCTTACATCCTCCAGAAGCTGGTCAAAGGTTCTATATTTATGTGATACGCTCATTATCTATTTATGTTTTGCTTATTATGCGCATCCTCAGCAGGAATTTTTAAGCTATTCATCAGCACGTTCATAATCTGTGACTCGATTTCAGCAAAAAGAAATTCTGGAATATTTATGTTTTGAAGATAACGAGGTACGCAATCATCATCTGTATCGCAAGTCCAATTAGATATATCACCTTCAAACACACCTTCTAACTTAACCGCATCCCATTCTATATTAGGGAAATATAATCTATCGTTAAGAAACCAGTAATACTTGTTTTTATTATACTTAAAACTAGTTGTCTTAGTCATAGAAGTATATGTACCTGGTGACGTTGGTTGAATCTCTGTTGCTCCATCAATTGAAGATACAGTTCTAATTAGTGGGCCCCAATACCCCTCCATAAACATGGGTAACTTGTGTTTTGTTCTTTGTATAGTGCACCCACTTTGTATACCTGTACAATGAGCTTCAACTTTATCAACTTCTTCAAGTTCTATAAAGTTTAATGCCTGCCATACACTATTAAACTTCATTAGTTTATTAGAGCTATCTTGGCGTCTCATAAACAACTGGGCATATTTTAAAATTAAACTATAGATATACCTGTCAGTCATAAAGGCGTCTTGTACTTCAGCTTTTAGTTGACCTCTCAGTCTAGATACGGCTTCTCCTATAGTTGTCATGTTACTCCTTTTTTAGTCTTATACATGTTAGACACTCTAATCTTGTCTTTCATAGTAACATATCGTTTCCAATTCATAGGGTAGGTTTTTGCAACAGCTCTTTTAAACTGTCGTATTCCTGTAAATGCCCACAGCTCTCTGGTTTTGAACTTGTATTTAGGTGAATAGTTAGTATAGAAAATCTTTCCTATGTTACCATCCGTATCCCAATTCTTATTCTGTATCAACTTGCCGTATTTTTTTGACAGCGCGTAGTCTACATTAACCTTCTTTGCAGCAGGACAACTCCCTATGAACAAGTAACCTAGTGAATCAGGTAACTCAACACCATTTCTGTTGTCAAGAACCGTTTCCCATATCTTACCATTAAAACTTTGCACAACCTTCTTTAACTTAACATCTCCGACATTTGAGTATGCTGGGTATTTACCCTTAAACTCAGACAATAATCCTTTGTTTAACAAACTAAGAACTTTGTCTCTATATCGGGGTTTATTTAAATCAGGCCCTTTAAAGTTATTGATCATAATGCTTACATTTATAATTTACGAAAAATAAGGCAGTTATAAAAGTTTATTCAGGTGAATATGTAAGCTCACATATCTCTCCTTTTGTAGGCTTGTGTAATGAAAGAACCCCTGACCTTCGCGATCCTACAAACTTATTATGGTAATGGTAATAGTCTGTCCTAGATAAGCTAGGTAATATTTTTAACATGAAACCTGTATTTTCATGTTGTGTAATATATTCTATTTTCTTTTTATGATGATAATGCCCTGTGTATAGTGTTCTAAACAAGGTGTTTCCCCATTGTTGTGGAAACTCCATAGAATAAAGAAGCAGTGAGTTTTTAGTATTTACATCTCCGTGTTCAAATGCAAAAAAGTTGTCTTCATATACAAAAACCTTACGCTCTTTATACACAACATCCCAGTGTATATTAGGATCTATAAAACACTTAGATAAAGCATGTGCTAAATGAAAAGATGACAATCTATCGTGATTACCAGGTATATAAACAATTTGTAATTCATCACAGAACTGTTTTATATAGTTAATGCTCCATTGTATAGCATCAAAAGCCTGCATGTAAGCATCTGTAGCAGTTGCGCAATTGTCTACAGGCGTACCTGAAGTAGTAGTACCTGCCCAAGTATCCATATTAATCAAATCACCTCCTATAACATAGTATAGTTTTTCAAGATGATGTGTTGTTGTAGATCTATGTATTAAGTCTTTTACTGTTTCTTCAAAGTCTTTATCTATAGTTTCATTTCCTTCTTTACCAAAATGTATATCCTGTAATGATAATACTCCTGCAGTTTTTGTTTTTCCAAGAGTATCTAGTCTTACAACAGGTTTATATGGTTTAGGTTTAAAGTCTTTTAATAAACCCTCTATTGAATCTACTTCTGTAAGTTTAATCTTAGTTACAAGAGCAGAAACAACCCATCTTTCCCCTTTCTGCTTGTTCCAATACTGAGACAGCTTCCATTGCGTTGTGTCTATATTAAGAATTTTTATTATTTCTTCAGGTGACTTAGGCTCTTCTGAAGACACAATAGATATTCTAGCCTCTCCTTTATCTAAATCATAAGAAGATTCTATAGAGCTGTCTAAAGGTTCTTCTGCGTTGTTTTTTGTTTTAATGAGATCTTTTAATGTCTCGTAATCATCTACTGTAATTTCTAATTTTTCTGCACAATACTCTGCATTTTTTTTCCATTTTAATGAACTTTTAACTTTGTCTAGTAATGAACTCATTTGATTTAATTTAAATGTAATTTCACAAATATAGGTAAAATATTGATAACGAAAGAAAAAGGAGGCTCCGTGTTAACGCAGAGCCTCCGACAATTAATCATGGGCAAACCAAAAACCCACTCTTTCTTGTTTTTATTTTCTATAATGTTGTTGCATAAACTGCAACAGAATCGTCACCATTAGCACCTACTTTAACCATATATTCTGTAGAAGGAAGTAATCCAGTAATTTCAAATGAATCACCTGATGTATCTAATGTGGCAGTACTCCAAGCACTTACGTCAGTTAATTTATATTGAACAGAAACAGAATAAACAGATGCCTGATCCCATGTAACTGTAATTGATGTGTTTGTTACTGCGCTTATTCCTATGTTATAAGGAGCTAAAGTAACAGCTGTAGGGTTTTGTAAATACAAAAGAATATTTTGCAAAGTCTCACTTAAACGTTCACCCTGTTCAACTTTAAGTATTACACCATTAATATTGACAGAAAACGCTACTTTACAATTAGATATACAACTCATGCATTCTAAAGAATCACAATACTCAGCATTTGGGTCGGAGCAGTTAGTATAATTACAAGGCGTTGTTAGACCATTACTAGTACAATTACAGTTTAATTTATTGCATTTACCGGATTTATTACAGCTCATTTTTTTTATTTTTTAAGTTTATGTACAAGCAGCGTTAGTGTCAGCATCATGCATTATATCTTTCCAGTGAGGAGCTATTGAAGAATAGCGAGCCACAGTTTCTGTTCCTGAAATGACAAACCAAAGATTGTGTGCAATTTCTGTTGTTGCTGCAGCATCTGTGTACGCACGTACAGTTGTGTCAAATACACTTCCGCTTTCGTTGTAAATATTGATAAGCGTAGAAGATCCTGACTCGTCTTCTGTGTCACTACAACCATACAAACCACCCGCATAAGGATTACTACTACCACCCATTAATGGATATACATTAGATGCAGGTGCAACAACTAAGCCTTCTAAAGTTGTTACAGTAGAACGCAGATCTTTTATAACGGACCATAAATTTTCTATAGTATGAGAAACTGTTGTTGGAGCTGTATAGTAAGTACCTTGCCATCCTGCAGGGTCTAAAGGTAACATAGTTCCTTGAGCGCTTACCCCTGCATAAAGAGCAGTAGGTGTATTAAGAGCATTCTTTAATAAGCTGTATTCTAATTCAAATTTTTGTAATACTGTATCTATAGATTGCAAAGAAGAAGGAGTACCTATTGAACTCGTATATATTTTAGGTGTTTCGTATTGACTTGCCTGTAATTGAATAATATTATTTGCATTAGCTGTAACAGCTCCTGCTGAAAGTCCTGACAAATCTTTTGTTAAATCACATATTTCAGTTCCAAGAAATGATAAATATGCTGAGGTCCCTAGTACAGCAGTATTATTAGTTTTTGGTACTAGGCAGGCGGGTACATCATGTTCGTATGTTCCAATATCATCTGTCGGTATAGGTGCAGATGCCGCATTAGTAATAGCTAAATTATCTATAATTTGCTGTATAAGTCCTGTTAGTGTTGTAGAAGTTTCACCTATTAATGTAGTTTTATTCATAGTAGCTACATCTACAACTTCAGAACTATTACTTATTAAATTAGCAAGCTCTGTACATAAGTTAGCTACAACATCACTTACAGTGTCTCCAGTACATACATTTACACAAGTTAAATCTGGCCCTTGCCAAATTACACAGTTAGAAGAAATAGGATCACATCCTGCTTTATTATTTGAATTTGAAGGTATCATATTTTATTATTCTTTACTATGCATATATAATATACTAAATATCTGTATTATTCACAAGGTTATAGGCGTCATCATGAACAACAATTCGTTTGATCATTTTGACAAGCTTCTTGTGTTGCGTGCGTACCAGTTACATCCGGTGTACAAGAACAAGGGCTATATAAACAAGAACAAGCATCAACTACAAGAGTAATTTCATAATCCGTATAAGATGAAGCTGCTATTGCCGCAACTACTTCTGCGTATGTACTTGTAGCTCCTACATTTTGTATTTTTAGACCATATAAAAACTTAGTTAAGTTATACCAATTAGACCCTGAAAATACAACTCCTCTTCTGCTTTCTATATTAATTCCTTTTATTTTATATAAAGGATTTGTAAATCTAGTTTGTAATCCTTTTATGTTTGTAATAGAAAAACAAGAAGAAGAATTTTCTTTTGCGCCAATTAATCCAAAAGACATAGTACGTACATCTTTTCTATTAATACGGTTAGCAACATCAGCTATATGTGTTATAGCAGCAGTAATATCAGCAAAAGGTGTAGTAATATAATCTAAATCAGAACAATTATTTGATATAAGATCACCAAAGTTACATTTCCAATTAGCATAAGTACAACTTCCATCATCGATTATTGCAGTTGAGTCGTAATTAGACGCCGTGCTATCAGTACAACCTGTGACTATTGGTGTAGCACCGGTGCTATCTGCTCCCGAGCAGTCTTCTTCACCAGGACCTGGAACGCAGCATGGTGGAGTAAGTTCACACGCTCCTAAAGTTTCAAACTCACCATTAGGATCTGCTACACACTCATTAACTTGCTCAGCAGGTACTTCAGAGTCACAACAACAAGAATAACCAAAACCAGTTATTGATAATGTACCCTGTGAATTATTGCCTAGATAATTACACGTTTGTAAAAATTGATTTATAACCTGTATACCATCACCATTAACTGCCATTGAATAAGCAATTGCAACGTCTGTTGGCGACATTCCTATACTAGTATAAACTGATTGGGTTAAACCTTGGCCATTATCAATTACAAAAAGTTTAGCAAAAGTAGCTACAGTAAAATCTTCTAGTAAATTATCTGGACCCTTTTCTCCCACTCTTATTACTACAGATGACCCGTCCACCTCAAAACGAGGACCTAACCAATACCCAACACCCAGTTTCATACCATTGTATGCACCGGCTTCTCCAATAACAGCAGGCATTATACAATGAGCACAACCGGTTGGACCATCATATGAGAATTCCCAACTTTCAAGATCAGATGCAATTGTATTAGATATAGCTGTACAATAAACATTATTGTCTGTGTTATCCTGCGGGTAATTTTCTGAAATATAATTAGTATATAAAGGTATGGCTGGCCAAAGCTCTGCCTCCGTTATATCAGCTTCAACTGTTACAGGTACATTCTCACATTGAGGTGGTACATATGTACCAGGTACATCAACTAAATCACAATCGTATCTATAACTACACGGTGTACAACCTGTAATAAATGCATTTCCAGTGGTACAATCACTTGTAAAAGATGCATCGTAGTTAAATGCAGTATTATCTGTACAACCATAACAAGAAAAATCACAACTACCATTTATGTTAATTGTTGCAGACGGGTCATAATTACAAGCAATAGCAGTTGTACAGCCTGTACATGAAGTTCCATCTCCATCACATACACCACATTGGTCATCATAAGTACATGTACCATTATCCGTAACAGCTGCAGCATCATAATTACATGCAGTAGAATCTGTACAACCACCACAACTTGTGCCTGGCCCATCACATATACCACAAACATCATCCTCATTAAAATCACAATCGCAAGCAGTTGGGTAGGTTGCACTAGTTACGTTACCTGCAACAGCTCCTAGATTAGAATCAATAAGTTCAAAATCACCATTACAATACCCGCATACGTCGTCAAAAAAACAAGGATCGTCATCCGGCCCAGGAACATCTATGGCATCTGGGTTATAATTACATGCTGTAGCATTCATACAACCACATATTCCATGAGGATGTGCAGGTGTATCATTACCACATAAACCACAAACAAAAGTAAAAGTTGGATCACAATTACAAAAACCTGAGTTTCCGCCAATTGTGTAACCTCCAGTAGCGTCATTACCGTTAGTAAAAATCGCTGATCCACCACACGCACCACAGTCATCTAACCTATTTCCAGCACAATCACAATCAGTAGCAGGTATACCTGGCCCATTACATATCCCACACTCATCAAGAACGTTACCCGCACAGTCACACTCGCCATCAGCTATTCCCCCTCCATTACAAATACCACATTCGTCTAACTCATTACCATCACAGTCGCATTCTCCAAATGGGATACCCGTTCCACCGCACACCCCACACTCGTCTAACTGATTTACTGCACAGTCGCAGTCTTCCTCTGGTATGTTAAAACACACACCATCAACAAAGCAATCAAAATTACTGCTTCCAGGACCTCCACATATACCACATTCGTCTTGAGATTCATTTAACCCACCACAAACTCCACACTCGTCTATGACATCTCCGTCACAGTTACAATATATAGATCCTTGATTATCTTGTAGATTATAGAGTTCAGTATTTCCATCCTGGATTGCTCCACCTTCACAAACACCACAATCATCTAAATATCCACCATTATAGTGTGATACTTCACCTGTAGTTATGTTTATGGAAGCATTTCCACAGTTGCAGGGGGTTTCACCAAACGAATTTGTTGTTGCTGGTATAATAGTACCACCGTCTGTTGCTTGTGGTCCAATAGCAAGGGTAGTATCGTTAAACCAAATACCATAAACATTAAAGAAGTTTGTTGATAAACAAATACCACAACTATCCCAATACTTTGGTATATAATTATTACCTACATGCGCACATTCACAAATTTGTCCTGCAGATGTAGCTGAATCTACAAATTGATAATGGACATCAGTACCCTCAATCATACAACCACAATTTGTATCACTAGGCTCGGCGCCGAACAGCAGAAGAGATTGTAAAGTCCAATTTGCATATATAGGATCGCTAGAGCTACTTGTAGTACCCCCGTCAACAAAAGTAGCCCCATAATCATAAGTAAGAGTATCTTCACAGTCACAGTAATCATCATTGTCAGGAGGATATGTATCCCATGGATTTGAACCCACATTTGATGATAGGTTACTTACTGACCCATTACATATACCACAATAATCATAGTATAAGATCGCTTCGGTTGCATTAAATATACAATGACATACTGTTTCTAAACCAGCTATACCGTTATCTATTCCATTAGGTGATGCATCTTCATTATAAGTTACAGTAGCGAATCCTCCGCATTCTCCACAAGCATCTAAAGTATTTCCAGCACAGTTACACGCACCTTCTGCAATACCGTCGCCTCCACAAATGCCACACTCATCTAGGATGTTTCCATCACAGTCACAGTCTCCCTCTGGAATTCCGTCTCCGTTACATACGCCACACTCATCATCATATTGACAAGAACCGTCATTCGTGTTTGCACTTGGATCATAGTTACATGCGGCAGGATCAATACAACCATTAAATAAACAAGAGCCATCATCAATTGTAGCTGTAGGATCGTAATTGTCTGCACCACTATTCATACATCCTTGGCAACTGTAATCGCACTGTGTGTTATCCGTAATCGTTGCATCCTCGTCAAAGTTACAAGCAGTAGCATCAGTACAACCTGTACAAGTTGAATCATCTCCATTAGGAACACCACAATTGTCATCACAAGTGTCACCATTTCCACATGGTACACCACAAATGTCAACAAATCCACATTCTCCTCCACAAGTACCTGCTAAATCATAAACGTTTTCAAAACAGTCACAATAGTCATTTCCATTATACGTATACAATGGACCAAAACTTGAACCAGTTGGGTTTAAAGTGGCACTTCCTCCACAAACATCACACTCATCGAGTACGTTGCCGTCGCAGTCACAATCACCAACAGCAATACCAGGTCCTGTTGCACCATTTACAGGGTCAGTTACAGAACACACACCACATATGTCAGGATCAATACATGATCCATCATCAACTGTTTTTGTGCTATCATAATTACACGCATTAGGGTCTATACAACCAGAGCAAGCTGCGTTACCACCATTACAATCACCACATTCATCAGGTGAATAAGTACCAGCTACAATTCCATCTACATCTAATGTTCCTCCAACTAATACTCCGTCAACTAGACTTCCTCCAGTAAACGGGCAAGCGCAAATAGTGTAAAACGTATTATTTATTTCGTACACGTAATCATCAAACCAAAAATTAGAAACACCTTCTCCACATTCACCACAAAGGTTATCATCATATATGTCGTTGCAACCGCAAGATCCTGCAGCATTAGAAACAAAAGTTCCACCGCACTCATCACACAAGTCTAAAAAGTTTCCATCGCAATCACAAGCACCAGGCAATAATCCATTTAAAGGGTTAGTGTTACCAAGTTCTACCACAGATACATTATCAAAATTTAAAAGTGTGCCATTAGGGGAAGCTGCAGCGTTCCAAAAAAGACGGAGATTTCCAGAACTATCTGCTGTAAAATAATAAACATATTGTCCTATCCCTGTTGCCGGGTTTACAAATTCATGGTTTACTTCTGTAGCATTATTAATAATACCACTTGTACCTATTGCTCTAAGAACAGGCGTGTATGGGCCGTCAACTCTATAGTTAAATTTTAGTACATATTGTAAACCTGGCGTAAGATTTGCATTAAAACTAAGTTGTGGATACTTCTGGCTTGTACCACCTGACAGAATAACCAGTTGCCTAGAGTTCGTACCTGCTATAGGAGTGCTGGGATTGTTAGCTAGAATTCCATTACCAGATGATATTACATTAATACTTCCAAAAGAAGTAGAGCTTTCCATGTTTCCTATGTACTCCCCTTGATTATTTAATACACCTTCTGTTCCGGCTCCACCACAGATTCCACAATCATCTAGTGTATTTCCGTTACAGTCACAGTCTCCATTAGGAAATAAGCCCGTTGTTGCATTTTGAATTTGAGTTCCACCGCAAGTACCGCAATCATCCCATGTGCTACACTCACCAGCTATTTCTACAATATTTGCACAAGGTTGACCAGAAGACGTTGCAGCATCAATAAACGTTTCTTGAATAGTTTGATTACCACCACATGCACCACAGTCATCAATTAATGTACCATTACAGTCACATTGGTTAGCTGGGATACCTGGCCCGCCACACACACCACACTCGTCTATTAATGTTCCTGAGCAGTCGCACGCGCCTTCAGCAAAACCAGAACAACCACAATCTAATACTGCACCCGGTCCGTTACACACTCCACAGTCATCATATAATAGCGGGTTTCCATCAATTTCCCCATTTGTTCCTATACAACTACAAGGTTCACCAGGAGTGTTATTTGATTGAGGATCTACAGTAACATTTCCTCCGCATATACCACAAAAGTCTACAACATTTCCGTCACAGTCACATTCGTTAGTTAAAATACCAGGACCTGAATTATTACCATACCAATAACCACATTCATCTGGAGGATTACACGATCCATCATCTATAGTGTTACTTGGACCAAAATTACAAGCTGTATTATCAGTACAACCTGTACAAGATGAGTTATCACCTCCACAAACTCCACATTCGTCAAGCACATTTCCATCACAATCACAATCACCACTAGGTATATCTGCACATCCACACTCGTATATAGCGCCTGGCCCGTTACATATTCCACAAGCGTCAAGAACGTTTCCAGCACAATCACATTCTCCGTTTGCTATACCGCTTCCACCACATACGCCACACTCGTCTAGAACGTTTCCGTCACAGTCACAATTACCTGGTACAATATATGTACAAGATCCATCATTTATAGTTGCATTGCTATCGTAATTACAAGCAGCTGAGTCAGTACAACCATAGCAGGCATTAGTTCCATTACAAACGCCACAATCGTCATTTACCAAACCTGAGCCACAAAAACTATCACAACCGATTATATCTAATTCACAAGTATCAAAATTAAGGCAATTAGGAGGAGTGAGAGGAAAGTCACTACTACAAAAAGGAAGACAAGCTAAATAAGTACCACCATCACAATTACAAGGTTCCCCACTTGCTGCATCATCCGTAAGATAAAAATTTCCTCCACCACATACGTCGCAGTCATCTACAACATTACCCACACAATCACAAACAGCTCCACTAACATACGCCGGGTTAGCAGCGCCACCGGGCAAAGTTGGTTCTATTACTACAATATCAGCAAAAGCTTCACCACATCCGCAGGTATACTGAATTAATCCGTCCGTTCCATCACAACCACAATAGGCACCTACTTCTGCAGTTACACCTGTTGCAGGTAAAGCGTCAACAGGACCACCACACAAATTACAAAGGTCATACTGTTGAAGATCACAGCTACACCAAGTTTGTCCACCAATTGTATATAGACCCAATCCACCTGCAGCGTTTGCATCAAAAGTAGCGTTAGGTATTTCTC
>JAAHTG010001543.1_pt1 | contig 15285 bp, 20 predicted proteins | sample 6116081 | NCBI WGS metagenome assembly JAAHTG01 (sample SAMN13939989, study PRJNA603662) | sponge metagenome | isolation source: marine sponge | host: Mycale hentscheli | place: New Zealand | collected 2005 | reverse complement strand
AACTGGGAATTAGTTTTTTACAAGTTTACTGTTTTATTTAATCCTCATTCCTTATAAGGAAGAAGGCAATATTAATACTCCTTTAGAGTTAGCAATTAAGAATCAAATCGATCGCTTTAATCTGGTTATTGATGTGATCGATCGAGTTCCCAAATTACGTTCTCGTGCGGCTTATGTCAAGGAAAAGATGAAAAATGAAATCATTGACAATCTTAATTATGCTCACACTGAAGGTATTGATAAACCAGAAATTACGAATTGGAAATGGCCTTATTAGATATAAATAAAAAATGAGAGATCCTTCAAATAAATATTCACAAGATCAAAAAAGCTCTAGTGAACTACTGGAAATTTATCGTCGAGGTTTACAATCTGGTGAAGACAATTGGGAATCAATGGCAATTCTACAATATCGTGGAGGAAATACTGAATTTGTGATGGGAAAGCAATTAACTGAAAGTGACAATCCAGATGATCGTTGTATCGGAACGGATTTACTTGCACAATTAGGTTGAAGCGATCGCACTTTTCAAAACGAAAGTGTCCAAATTCTCATTAATCTTCTTCGGGATTCAGAACCTTCGGTTATTTGTAGTGCCGCTATAGCTTTAGGGCATCGAAATGCCACTGAGTCCATACCACATTTAGTAAAACTTACGAACCATTCAAATTCGGATATCCTTTATGGCATTGTTTTTGGGCTTAGTGGGCATGATGACAAATCGGCAATTTCGTCCCTTATAGAATTATCTAAAGACTCTGATCATGAAGTCCGAAATTGGGCAATGTTTGGATTAGGTTCATTAACAGATTTAGATAGCCTTGAGATACGTGATGCCCTATTTTTAGGTTTAAAAGATCTTGACCATGAGATTCGGGGTGAAGCGATGGTGGGATTGGCAATACGTAAAGATTCACGAGTTTTCAATGCCCTCTTGAAAGAATGGGAATTAGATATTATTAGTATATTGAGTCTTGAGGCAGCAGAAGAACTGGCAGATCCCAAATTAATTCCTCATTTGCAAAAACTTTTATCATCAATGGCTTTAGATGAAAATAACAGTTTTAGTCAACAACTCAATAATGCAATTTCTGCTTGTCAGAGACAATAACCATAAGCGAAAATCAGTTCCCTATTATGATTTTTTTAATGTACAAAAATGAAACTCAAAGGTTTAAAATTTGATAAAAATTCATAATTATTGTACTTTTAGAGGTTTAACTAATTCTCTAGCTTGTTGTACTCCTTGCCAAAGCAAATCGGGGTACAGTTCTAATTGATTATGATCACAAATAGATTCTAGTTGATGTAAAGTGTCTGCAATTAATTTTCGAGCTTTACTTCCATAGGCAACACCATTCACTATTTCAGGGATCAAATGTAAAGAATGTAATTTTTGAACTGTATATTCATTCGTCCCCCCTGCTAGTTGAATAAACCCTGATAAATTCATTTTTTTTACCTGTTGGGCATATTTAATAGTTAGGTGAATTGTGCCGTCACCAATATCTCCACTCATGGGGCGACCATCGGTTTGCCAAATTAAAGGAATCTCCACAGGTGATATCAACTGATAAATTTTAGTTAAATACTCGGTTACAGTGGTAGTATACGGGCAACTTATGGCAATTAATTTTAGTTGAGGTAGATAAGATTTAACGGTCTGCCAAACGGCTTGAAAATGTTCAAAATGTCCTTCTTGGGTATGAATTTCGATGGCATCCATCGGGAAAATATCCAACCATTGCAACACATCAGCAGCAGGAACTATTTTTGACTCTGTCTCAATTATATCGACGGGGCAAATTGGAATACATCGACCACAACCATAACACAATTCTTCAATTACACCTTGATTTATCTGGTTAAATGTGATCGCTTCAGCAGGACAAATGCTTTCACAAGGACGAGTACAATTAGTAAGGCATTGATTAGGATTGAAAATAGCTTTACGAAAATGAGGATCTTCTCCATCATTTATACTGATCATTAACAAAGGATTTTTATGGGTTTTGTATCCTAATGCGATCGCTTCTGAACTAATTTTTTGAGCTACTTTAATACCTTCTAAAGCAGAATTAATGACAGCTTTATCCGCGGCGACATCAATACAATCAGCCCCAGCTAAAGTATAAACTAAGGCTAAATTACGAATAGAAGGTAAATGTTGATAACTTGCACCACAAATTAATTTAAACCAATTACCTCGGGAAAGAGAATCAAGAGCAGTTAAAAGATTTGATTTTGTTAAAGAAGCCATTAAAAATAATTGAGAATTAAGCGATAGGAGAACAGATAATGATTATACTTTTCGGGTATGTTCTGACCAAATCATTTGTTGCTATGGAATAATTAATAATAATTAATTATCAATTATCCTCAGTGAGTTTGGGTAGCTGATTTGCCCCAAATTTCTTCTAATCGCTGATCTCTTCCGCAAGCAAAACGATAGTATTTATATCGAAGAGGGTTTTTGATGTAGTAATCTTGGTGATAATCTTCAGCAGGATAGAATTTTTTTGCAGAGACAACTTCAGTGAAAACTTTAGCTTTTAATTTTCGTTCTGCTTTTTCTTTACTCGCTAAGGCTAGTTCTTGTTGTTTACTATCATGATAAAAAATACCCGTACGATATTGACTTCCTTTGTCACAAAATTGTCTATTTTTGACCGTAGGATCAATATTTATCCAAAAAATATCTAATAATTTTTGGTAACTAACTTTATTAGCATCATATTTGATTTGCACAGCCTCGGCATGACCTGTCTCACCTCGACTCACTTGTCCATAGTTAGGATTGTCAACTTTACCTCCGATATAGCCAGAAGTCGTGGAAACAACGCCTTTTACTTCGTCAAAAGGACCTTCCATGCACCAAAAACATCCTCCTGCGAAGGTGGCATTTTTGATGTTCGTACTTTGGGCATAAGCGGTAGGTGTAAAAACCAAGAATGTCAATAATGCGATCGCAATTATTTTTGTCATTTTATGCCTCCGCCACAAATTTCAACGCCACACCATTATTACAATAACGTTTACCAGTAGGTTTAGGTCCATCATTAAACACGTGACCTTGATGTCCTCCACATCTGGCACAATGGTATTCAGTTCGAGGTAAGATTAATTTATAATCGGTTCTGGTTTCTACCGAATCTGCGATCGCTTGATAAAAACTAGGCCATCCTGTACCGCTATTATATTTAGCACTGGAGTTGAATAGGGGTAAGTCACAACCTGCACAGACGTAGATACCTGTTCGTTTTTCGTCATTTAAAGGACTAGTGAATGGTCTTTCTGTCCCTTCTTTCCTCAAGACACGATATTGCTCGCCAGTCAATTTGTCTTGCCATTGAGCGTCGGAAAGGGATATTTTTTCGGGTTTTTTACTCATAGACGATTTAGTGGCTGTAATACCTAATAAAAATGCGATCGTACCAATACTAGTACTTCTTAGTAAAGTGCGTCTTTTCATAGCAAAATAATGAAAGTAAATTAAAGCTGTGAGTTTAGCTGTCAAAATTTTAGAGCTAAAACCTATATTTTATAATATTTTCGGTACGTTATCTGTTGGTTAAAACATTACAACGTGACTTTAACTTTAATTGTCAGCAAAGTAGCTAAGTGGTTAGTGAAATTATCCTGAACTTTTGCTGAAAAATAATTTTGCGATCGCCGTAGGCGCCACTTCGTGATCGCGTAGCACCAGCCTTCGGTGGATCGTTAATTTTGATGAATTTTTTATAATCAAAAACCGAAAAGATAATGATCAAGTATAATCTAGTTGATTATTTATCCCAAATAATTATAATTAGCTAATGAAATTCATCAATTTAATTTTATATGTACTGGTAATTAATTCAATATCTAATCTGTTGAATTTTGCTGTAGCCAATGACATCGACGACTCATATATATATAGACTTCCTGCGAAAACAGATAATCTCAATACCCAAAACAGTGCCAAATTTTTGATTCCCGATTCTTCGACTCAACAAGAAACAACTCCTCAAATACTTTCTCAGCCGACTATAACAGAACAGAAAACGAAAGTTGACTATAGTATTAGTCCTCTAGAATCAAACTTTTTAGAACCAATAAACATAGAATCAGCGAATGTTTTACCTCAAGGAAGCCTTGAAATTAATGGTGGTGCAGTATTATTTCGTCCTGGTTCTGAAGGCAATGGATTGGGCTGGGAAGTTTATAATGCTTCCGTTAAATATGGTTTAACTCAAAATCTACAATTTAGTCTAGATTTATCTTTTTTGGATGATATTGATAATGTTTTAAACAGAGATATACCATTTGGAATTTTTGCTTTGGCACCGAGTCTTAAGTATCAATTTATTGATGAGATTTCTTATAACATCGCAATAGTTGGCTCATTAGAATGGCTAAAAATCAGATCTGCAAATGCTCCATCAGAAAACACTCTTGCTGCTACAATCCCACTACCTGTCACCTACAATGTTACAGAAAATATTCAATGGAATTTTGTCCCTGGGTTGGCTGTTTTTCCTGATTCGGTTAGCGGTGGTGATTTTTACGGTACTTTTTTAAATTTCGGCACAGGGATAAGTATTAAACTCGGCGAAAAATTAGGTTTTTTAGTAGATCTCAATGTACCTGTGTCTATAGGCTCTTCTAGTGGTAACAGTGTTTCTAAAACAGGAGAAGTCAGTGAAAGTCTGGTTTGGAGTGTCGGTATTAATTATTTACATAGTCCCAATTTAAGTCTAAGCGTATTTGGAACAAATCGTTTAGGTAGTACCCCTGCCACTAAATTATTAGCTTTTTCGTCTGATGCAGGAGAAATGGGGGTAGGTTTGAACTTGAAATATACCCCAGATTTTGGCTATAGGTATTCTGGTAACTTTGCTTATGAGCTTTTGCCGTCAATGGACGAACGAGAAAAACAACTAGTGTTTGACGGAATTATTCTCAGTAGTCCTAACACTGTCAGAAAAGGAATGTTTATACTTGACGGAGGAGTTGGCAGTAGTAACCATGCACAAGTAGGATATGGTCTTAGTGATAACGCACAACTAGAATTGATTGCTCAGAAACTAGCAAATAATGACCAACCAATCGGTGATTCTACTAAGTTAGGGGTAGGTGTTAAATTTAACTTTTTAAATCAATCACTAGGAGATTCTTTTTCCTTGGCTGCCAGAGGAGCGTTTCAAGATGCTAGCGGTTTAGGCGATGATACTATTGGTTCATTATTTGCGGAAATGATCTTTCTCTATTCCTCTAGCGATAAGATCGCATTGACTTTTAACCCGAAGGCGGGATTTTTTGGGGATGAAAGTATTGTTGGTGCTGGTTTGGGCGTAAACTTTCAGTTGTTTCCTGGGTTTCAGTTAATTGGAGAAGTCACCCCGATGGTTAGCGATGATCCTTCTGTGTGGGCGGCAGGTGCGAGATATCAATTTCCTAAATCTAATTTAGGTCTAGGTATATATGGTACTAACGCCTCTGGACAAGGTAATATTGGTAGTTTGATTAAATCTGATGATGTGAGTGTGGGAGTTAATTTGCTCTGGTTGTTAGGAGGACAAAGTGTTGATGAATAATATCAGTTTTTCACCAATAATCATCTGCACTTTTAAAAATATAATTGTTTCAAATACTATTTTTCAAAAAAATATTTAGTCTCTATAAGTCTTAGAGATAATAATATCTCGGCAAAAATTCGTTGGAAAGCATAATAACAACCATGCCAACCATCAAAGATTCCTCCTTTGAGGATTAAACAATAGAAAAACACGATAAAAGGGGCAATAACTATTTTCTTTCGTAGACGATCGCTTAAACTTAATTCTTGATTGGGTGTTTCTAATAGTTTTTGAGCTTCAATAATCATATAACGATCCTGTGCCCACAACCATCTACTTAAAGATTTGTGATCGTCGTGATATATATAATTAGAAAGATAATTTGATTCGCCTTCTACTTTTAACAATTGAGTATGTCCATCATCAATATAAATTGCTTTATTTTTCCTAAACAAAGCTTGACGAGGAGGCAATATAGTTCCCCTTAATGGTCTGCCAAACACACAATATTTAAAAGGAATAAGCGTATTCGTATTTTGTTTTAGCCATTTTGTTCATAAAAAATCACAAAGAATTAGATTTGTCAATGATTTGTTGATCAATTGTCACTAACTTTTTAGCGATGTTGTCCCATGTATAATTATCGAGGATAAATTGACGAGCGCGATCGCTTTTCTTTCTTATTTCTGAGATATTTTCTAAGACTTAAGCAATAGTGAATGAACTTCAAAAGCGATCGGTAATGAAGAAAAATTACCAAAACTAAAAAAAGTATCCCATGCAAAGCGAAATAATCTTTCCATTATTAACATCGTTAGAAAGCTTATAGACTTATTCCCAAAGTTTTTATCACAATTACTTAGAAGTTTTTTGCAATATGTGGTACCTTAAGCTACCCATCCCTAGATTGATTTACGCATTCGTATTCAGAAGCTTGTATTTACTTAATCTACTATCCTCTCCTCTTTAATTCTTTCATTCTGCATGAACATCTAATTTTTGTGGCATAAGCTGATAGCCGATAGCCTGCATAATGGCATTGATGTTATCAAGGCGTGGGTTTCCCTTGCTTGATAATGCCTTTTGTAGTCCTTGCCTGGTGATACCGACTTTATCGGCAATGGCAGATATACCTTTAACACGGGCAATGATTCGTAGTTGTGATAACAGTGCTGCTGTATCTCCGTCTTTGGCATATTCAGCAAAGCTTTCTTGCAGAAAATCGTCGATTTCTTCAGGATGAGTAGTAAAATACTCCTCGGTTACAGTTGTTAATGTTTGATAGTTACGCATTGCTTTTATACTCCTGCCAATAGGTTTTGGCTGTTTCAATATCTTTTTCTTGGGAAGACTTATCACCACCACACAAGAGGATAACAATGGTATCGCCCTCTTCTCCAAAATAGACTCGGTAGCCAGAGCCAAAGGCGAACCGCAATTCAAATATTCCCTCTTTCAGGGATTTATAATCGCCGTAATTGCCACTTTCGACACGAGAGAGACGTTGTAGTATGCGTCGTCTTGTTTTGGAATCTCGCAAACTATATAGCCCGTCTTTGAATGGCTGTTTTCCATTATCATTTTCATAAATAATAACCTGCTTTGGTTTGATAATTTGTCCCATGGTGGCAGTTTATCATATGCAAACTATAGTTGGCAATAAGATTTTCATATTCTCCATAACCATAACTCATCCTGATGCTGTATTCTGGTTTTTAATACTTTTCTTGTTGCAAGACTAATCCTTAGGATATCAAGTAAGCTATTCTTAATTAGCTCAATGCTTCAGGTGCAAATTTTTTAAGTCTAAAGTAGAGTGAGAATTTTCGAGGAGAAATTGACGAGTGCGATCGCTTTTATTTTTTATTTCTGAGATATTTTTTAAGGCTTGAGCAATAGTGGATGAACTTCAAAAGCGATCGGCAATGATGAGCAAGAACAAAATATAACTTATCAATGGAATTTTATTTAGCAAAAGCTTCACCTGTTAGTAAATACCTGTTAATAGATAAATTATACTTCTGATTAAATCACGAACTAATTTAATTGATGATTCTGCTTTTTCCTCGTCATTCAGAGCAACAGGTGTTAAGACAATATTATTACTACCAAAAATTATGGTTCCAATTAATCTAGCCCTAGCCATATGATTGGCTGAAGTAATTAAATAGATATGGTGTATTTCTTTTTTCCGAAAATCGTCTAATAAAGTGGTAAAATTCGAGACGGTATCAGTGGCTTCAGAATCAATATGGACTCTTTTGCTGTCAATATTTAATTTTGCCAAGATATTATCTACCTTAACTCTTTCTGTTTTGCTTTGAGAAGGAGAAGATATCCAAATATCTAGCTCAGGTTTATTTTGTGCAAATTGAGCCGCAAAAATCTCTCTGTTGTTGTTACCTCCTAATACAAAAATAGATTGAGGCTGAGGAAATCTAGTAAATATTATTTGTATCTTAAAAGGTATTAGTGCCACCTTCCAAACAAAATAAATAACTAATATCACGAGAGAAATCCTGAATAATAATGATTTGGTGATATTCATTTAAACTTACAATACAAATCTAATTTTTATTAGAGAAAATTTGTTTAAAATGAGAAAAAATTAGGCTGTTATTTAAAAGTTCTTTGAGTAGGGAGTAAGTGTAAATCTTTTGCTAATAGATCAATACCATCAATGATTTTAAAAAAATTATATTCGTCAATTTCTAAACTTAAAAAACATTTTTCTCGATAATTTTCTCTTTGTTGAAAACCCTCGATCGCTCTTTAGTTTATTTTCTTACTTGATATTGTTCAATAATATCTTCATATACAGATACTAATTTTTTAGCTATCTGATCCCAACTATAATTTTCTCGAATAAATTGACGAGTGCGATCACTTTTTTCTTTCCATTCTTGAGGACTATTTAAAGCTTGTTTGATAGTAGATGCAATAGAATTTATTTCTAAGTCAGTAACATAACCCAAATTATGATCTTGAACTATTTGTGATAGAGCAACTCCTTGAGTCACAATCACAGGTAATCCAACTGCTAAAGCTTCTAATACAACTATGCCAAAATTTTCCGAAAACGAAGTTAGAGCAAATAAATCCGAACCTTGTAATAAGATATCTTTAGCTTCACCTTCAGCAAAACCAGCCCAAATAACTTTATCAGTCATATTCTTATTAATGATTAAAGACTTGATTTGATTTTCGTAATCTTGATCACCACTACCTGCAATAATTAAACGATAATCACAATTGACTTGGGCTAAAGCAGAGATTAAAAAATCTCAACCTTTTTTTGGGTGAATACGAGATAAGAATAGAATAATAGGTGTGTCTTTTGATATTTGATAAATTTGGTGTAATTTTAATTTAGCTTGATTGATTTGAGAGGGAATATTTAAACCTAAAGGTAAGACAAAACTATTATATTTGAGATTAAGTGGAGATGCTTCTTGTTGCTCTTGTTCTGCTGTAAAATGGACTAATTTACTACCTTCTAAATTAGCTTTTTCTATTAAGCTAAAATAAAATTGTTTTTTCTTCGCTTTTTGCGAAAGAGACCAGCTACATAATTGTCCTATTGGTCTTACAATATAAGGTACTTTTTGCCAACGAGCGATCATCATGGCTACAGTAGAAGGATAAGAGAATATAGCATGAATGTGAACTAAATCATAGTTTTGTATGTTCTTCATTAACCACCAAGTGAGACTCCTAGAAAAAGCAAATTCTCTGATACTTTTAGTGTTAGGAGAAAACCGAGGAAAAAAGGTAATCGGAACTCCCTGATAATCTATTTTTTTGTTTAAAGGTACATCTAATAAATTATCTCCATTATCATTAGTCGTAATAACTTCTGTCTCCACACCCTGATTTATGAGTGCTTGAACCATTTCTAAGACAGCTTTACTCGGACCACCTCTTACTGATGCAACAGAAGGAATAATATGGAGAATTTTCATCGTAAGATAATATTAGTTGAAATTTTCTAGTCTTGGAATGTTACTGATTTAAAAAACGAACACGAAATCATCTTAACTTTTTATTTAAGACACAGTTAGATTGTAACTTTATCCATTAATAAGTAGTCCAACTCATGCATGTGGTAATAAAATATCATATTTATGAAAATTGTATTTATAGTATTTGTTCTAGTGGTTAGGGTAATTTTAATATGTATTCTATAGATTGAAGTTAATCAAAACTTAACCAAGCAAATATCTCTTTCGCAGATAAATCGAAGTTTTCTAAAATTTCTAATACAGGTAAAACGTCCTCATTGGACTTCATTTCTGGAAATTGATTGGGTTTAAAAATCATTACTGATTCATCTTCTGGATCAATCAACCAAGCTAATTGTGTTCCCTGACTTAAACAAAACATGATTTTACGGATGACCTTATTTGCTGATTGTTGAGGTGATAAAATTTCTATTACCCAATCTGGGTGAACTTCAAAACGATTGGCAATTCTTCCTTTTTCTGTTTTAGGAATACGATTCCAAGTAAAAACACTTATATCAGGTACAAGAGAACGACCTCCAAAAGTACATCGTAACTCGGTAAAAGCATGAGCTGACTTTTTTGACAAAACAGTTTCATTAATAACTGTCCCTAGACGTATCTGTAATGTGCTGTGTTCTCCTTGAGGCATCGGCTTTTGTTCTATTTTTCCATTTATATATTCACTATAAGGTCTCGTTTCAGGAAGTTGTAAAAATTCTTCTAAGGCGATCGCAGATTTAGTCTGACTAACGGTAGCCATATTTTACCTCTTTTGATATTTATATTTATTCTTAATTCTATACAAAAGCTATCGGATTTGTTCTTGCAAATAACTTGCTAAGATTACTTTTAGTTTTTCAATTAAGTATAAATAGTGGGAAATTGTCTTTTTTGTAACCTAGATCAAGTCATAATTTTTTAGATTTTGCCATAACCATTGAGCTAAATCATTAGATAAAGCATATTTTTGTCTATAAGGAATACAGTTACAAAAAATAGTTGACACTTCATTGTAAATTGTTTTCTTTTGGATAGGAACGTTCAATCTTGTTTTTCCATTATCATTGGTTGTCAATACTTCTGCTGAAATTCCTCGATTGATAAGTGATTTTACTATGCCAAATATAGCAAGACTCAATACTGCTCGGTTAGGCTCAAAAACGCCCTCGCAAGGGAAATGCAGAATTCAGAATTCAGAATTCAGAATGGCTGAAGAAACATGAAACTCTTACCTTTTACCTTTTGACTTTTGCCTTTTGCCTTACCTTTACCCACAATTGTATGTCCTTAACCGAGCAGTATTGTAGCAAGACTTGGTTCTCCGTGAATGGAACTAAAAGAAAGGATAACATGGAGAATTTTCATAGATTGCGTCACGCTCACTTTTTATGATTTATGATATTGATATAGTAAGAAACTAGCTTATTTAGAGAATTGCGATGACTTTAACACAGGTAGATGAATTAGCACACCTTAAAGCGACGATCGACTTAGCTAAGTCTAAAGATGCTGATTCAGAACAAATTTTGATCATTAACAATGTCAATTGGGAACAATACGAAAATTTGTTAGAATCGATTGGTGATAATAGTGGAATTTTACTTAAATATGGAGAAGAAACTTTAACTATTATGTCACCTAGTCGGAATCATGAGTTTAATAAAAAGATAATTGGCATTTTATTAGAAACCTATTTGTTTGCTAAACAGATTAAATTTTACCCTTCAGGCTCAACTACTTTTCGGAATCAAACTACAAAAAAAGGTATTGAACCAGATGAGTCTTATTGTTTTAATCATCGAAAAGAATTTCCTGACTTGGCAATAGAAATTCTTATTACTAGTGGTGGAATTAATACTTTACAAATATATAAAGATTTGGCAGTTCCAGAAGTTTGGTTTTGGCAAAAAAAAGAGTTAAAAGTTTATGTGTTAAAAGCAAAAGAATATAAACAAGTAAAAAAAAGTAGTTTGTTGCCTGATCTCAACCTAGATTTGTTAGCGAATTATGTAACTAAAGACGAACCTCTAGATGCAGTGTTAGAATTTAGAAAGTTAATAGAGCAATAGTTTAATTTTATCTATTTTTTGTAGTTAATTTCTCCTAACCAATGATCCAAAATCATTAGATTCCAACGACGATACCATAGCTTTAAGTCAATATTTTGAGGAGGATTAAATGATTGAAAGCGATCGCTCCATTCATGTTCTAACCATTTTTGAAAAGGAAAAGAAAATCCTGTTTTACGTCGATTAATAACCCAATCGGGTAATTCAGGAATGGAGTTTATTAACAGTCGTTTTCCTTGAGCAAGGCGAATATTACTAGGTATCGAGGAAATGGTTTCTATACGAGTAAAATTACTGTAAGTGTTTTTAAATAAAGATTCTAGCTTTTCATAACCCACCTCGGTAGTTACCACCAAAGATAAAATAGAAATTATAAATCTATTACTAACAATTATGACAAAACTCGATCGTCATCATAGTCCGAAAGAATGGCATCAGGCGAATAAAAAAGAACTAAAAAAATATCGTGGGGAATGGATTGCTTACACGAAAGAAGGAATTATCGCCCATCACCCCCATTGCAAAGAAATGTTTGCTCAAATTCCCGACCAAACGATCGATTTTGTCATCGAAAGAATTTATGAGACGGAATTTATTGAACCTTTGAAATTTTTACCTATTCGTTTCCGAAACGTGAAAAAACATGAGTAGCAATTTTTTATTTATACTAGACAATTGTTTCCAAATAACTAGCTAAAGTCTCTTTAAACTTCTCAAAACCATAGATTTCAATAACTTTTTCTCTTAATTTTTCGGGTTGATAAATTAAAGAATTGAGATATTTTCCTTGTAAAATAGAAATCAAAGTATTGGCAATTTCGTCTATATCGTCAGGATTCACTAACGCCCCCAATTCTCCCTGACAAAGGGCATCGATCGCTCCATCTTGATTTCCACCCAGACAAGGTTTACCACAAGCCAAAGCCTCCAAATAAACAATACCAAAACCTTCACCTTTACTAGGCATAGCAAACACATCACAAAGATTATAATAATCGCATAATTGTTCATCAGGAACAAACCCTGCTAAAGTCAGATAATTTTCTAATTTTAAATCACTAGTTAATTTCTCGATTCTCGCTTTATCTTGTCCTTTACCAACAATAATATAGTGAATATTAGGAATAACTTTGATCATTTGCGGTAAAGCTCGAATAATTTGATCATATCCTTTGTAGCGTTCTTCTCCTGCTAATCTAGCAACAGTAAGAATGACAGGCTGAACAGGTGTTAACTTATATTTATCAAGTAAATACTGAGGTTTAAATGCAATACTAAAACGTTCATAATTAAAAGTATTTGGTAAAACTACTACTTTATTAGAGTTTAAATTTTGTTCTTTAAGTAATCGATTGGCTGTGTAATCACTAACAGGTAAAATTTTATCCGCATCTTGTAGAGCTTTAATTAGTATTGGTTTTTTTATATTCCAAGCATCAACCCCATGAGCAACTCCCCAATAAGGAATATTTGTAATTTTTTTTAACAAGTAAGCCAAAACAGTAAAATTAATGTGGGTACAAATAATCAAATTAGGCTTTTGTATCAAACTATAAATTAACAGTTGAATAGAGAAATATATTGTTCTTAAAGCAGAGGGAATTTTACCTGTATAATAAAACCTAGTTTCAGGAAGAAAATTAAAATCTGGTGTGCTATGAATATCATTTAAAAAAAAAACATCATAACTAGCCCAAGGGTAAATTTGTTGAATCGCTTTTAGAAAAAAAGCAGAATAAACTTGTATTCCTCCCTTAAATTGGAACATATTAGGAATCCATAAATGAATTTTTTTGGTCATCTTATATTTTTGCTACTTATTTTCTCATTAATAATTCTTTTACCTTATCTGCTAAACGTTGTCGATAAAGTCTCCATGTTAACTGCTCCGCTTTTTTTCTTGCCATTTTGCCCATTTGTGCAGATTCGTCAGGATGATCATAACACCACTGTATCCTGTCCTTGAGGGCTTCTACATCTCGAATCGGTACAATAAAACCATCAACTCCTTCATCAATAATATCTAATCCTCCAGTATTCGGAGTTGTAATCACAGGAATTCCACAAGCCATTGCCTCTAATATCACTAAACCAAATCCTTCCATCAAAGATGGAAAAACAAAAACACTACCTTGACTATAGTATTCATTTAATAAAACATGAGGAACGGAAGACACATGATGACATATATCTCGATATTGTTCTAGCCAATTTTTTGGAAATAAATTATTACCAACTAAGCATAATTCAGCATTTTTCAGTTTCAATTGTTCCCACGCAGGAATTAAATAATGAATTCCTTTACGAGTAGAAATTCTCCCCACATATAACGCTCGAAAAATATCGTCTTTTTTTGGTAATGGCTTAAAGTATCCTACTGGCGCACCATAGGGAATAACGGTTATTTTTTCATCATTTATACCAATTTCTCAAAGCGATCGCTTTGTAATAGATGAAGCCACAAAAATATGATCTGCTAGTTCAACTTCTCGCTGTTTTCGTTTGAGCTTTTCTGGTTTTAAATCATCTATTTCATAGGAAAGATGAGGAAATCTTGATCTTTCTTCGATCATGACTCTTTCTTTCATTTCATAGTAGGGAATAGGTAAATCATAAAGACATAAAATTCCTTTCTCTTTGGCTTTCTGAAAAGTAGTTGCCGCTAAATCCTCATAAAGATAAATCCCATCAATACTTTCAAGATGAGACTTTGCAATTTGTCTATCTAATTGTACATAAACCCCATTAATTAAATCTTTATTCCCTAATCCAAAAACCGATGTTAAATTAGTACGTTCTAAAAAAATACGAATAATTTCTTTCTGAGGATAGCTTATTAAATCAAGTTCCGTCCAAATTCGACGACTTAATTCTTGTTGGACAAGTTTATGAATATTTATAGGCAATTTTTCTAGTAATTTAGCTAAACTGGAGTTAGGTTTATAAGCTACTGTGGTAATAGCTTCGTGAAGTAATCCATTTTCTGCAAAAGCTAAGGCGGCATTTCTAGCATTAGAGTTATTGATGTGATGTGCAAAAGAAATTTTGTGGCTATTCATAACGTGCTAAGATTGTTCGAAATTTGATATTTGTGCGATGATAAAGATTTTTCTTGTTTTTCTAATTTTGGTAATAGATAAAGAAGTCCTGCTGAAAACCAGTAGTATAAATTATTCGTCACTCCAAAAACTACTTGTGATGGAAAATTAATGAGATGATAGAGAAAAACCGATAGGGCAAGATACACTAAAAAAGGGTTTTTTAATTGATTAGTAAGTTTATAGAAAGAGATAATTAAAGCTAAACGCAGTAAATACCAGAAGAGAAAACCGATACTTCCTATTTCAATGGCAACTCTCATCATTTCTGATTCTAGCGGTGGAAGTATATCTCCTGCATTTAAGTTCAGAATTTGAGTTAAAGCTGATATTGCCTGATGACTAGCACCAATCCCATAAGAATCCCAAAAATTCCATCTAACCGTAAAAGGTTCTATAATTCTATGATTTAAATTATCTGAATTATTAACACGGTCAATAAAATTGTCGATCGCTTTAGTAAAAAATCGAGGAATAATCCCTAAAATAAATAAGGTCGGTACATTGACATCCTCCCAGCGTCGGAGACGCGGGATTCCTAAGAAATCTAGAGGT
>JAAHTG010001540.1_pt1 | contig 15313 bp, 12 predicted proteins | sample 6116081 | NCBI WGS metagenome assembly JAAHTG01 (sample SAMN13939989, study PRJNA603662) | sponge metagenome | isolation source: marine sponge | host: Mycale hentscheli | place: New Zealand | collected 2005 | reverse complement strand
ACCTCTAGATTTCTTAGGAATCCCGCGTCTCCGACGCTGGGAGGATGTCAAAAGAGATAGTGTCGATTGGTCTAATTTTAAATGTTTTCCTGCCAAATAACCAATAATAATAATTAACCCAACAGGTAAAACCGCTCCTAAAATGACATTCATGTTCACCGTTGATAGTTAATTGTTAATTGTTGATAGTAATTTCTCAAAATAAAAACACCGATAAATTTTAAGCAAAAAAAGACTTTGTACTGTAATACTTTAAATAAGCCTGTTCATTAACAAAAAAAATTGAAAGCCTCCCAATTCAAGTCAATGTAATTCTCAATTCTCAATGACTTTAATTATTAATTATCTACCTGCTTCTTCTCCACCATGTCATCACGGCAATAACAAGACTCAAACCAGGGATTATTAATAAAGCTAACCAACTGATTACAGTTGCACGATTTTTGCTAATATTTAAACGACGATTGGTTCTTTGTTTGGGACGAATAGAAAGATTTACATCTTTTTCATCGGCTAACCATGCCATGGAATTTAGGAAAAAATCACTATTAAGTTGCTGTTGAAACCAACCATCAGTGGCAAAGTTGGTATTACCAACCACCACCATTTTTTGTTCAGAGATACTTTTGTTACCACTAGTAATTTTTGAGCGTTGTTGATTTGGAGTTTTCATCTCAGGAGGAGTCGGTAAATTATTTTCTCCTAAAGTTAAATTATTCTGAGTTTCTTCTTCTGAATTGGAAATCACTGGATTATCAGTTTTTTGCTCCTGTGTTTCTACTTCTGGAGTCGAAGTAAGGGAATTTTCTGTTATGTTATCCTGACTTTTGGGAGAAGTTTTCTCTTGGGTGACAATATTCCTTCTGACTAATGCTACGGCTAAATCCAAAGGCCCTTTTACATCTTCTGTGGGGTTGAATTCAACATTTTCTTGTTCTAACTGAGTTTCACCCCATGAAAGATTATTGGTAATTAATAGAGATGTAGTTTTAATATTTTCCATGGGAGTCGTTATAATAGGTCTTGCCCAAGGAAAAATCGTAATCCCATTGGTAAAATCTTTGGTAATAGGATGTACGCCATAATCCACAATAATACTAATGGAAGGACCAAAACCAAATATCTCTCCTGCACCCGAAGAGTCGATCGCTAAACTATCATTAACAGTAATACCCCATTTACTCAGGATACTCTCTAAACTGTTGAGACTTTGAGCATTATACATCACCAATAAATTACCGCCTCTATCTAAATATTGCTGAATTTTGTCAATTTCTGAGGCTAAAAAGTTTCTATCACCACTACTCACCAGCACTACGTCTGCTGAAGGGGGAATTAAAGGTGAGTCGTTTAAATTAAATCCTTCCACAACATAACCTTGATTTTTTAAACTGGTGATAGCTTGAGCAAAACTTACTTCTGCTCCTTCTTGTAATAAAGGTTCTCCATGTCCTTGTACAATATAGATAGTTGCTTGTATATCTTTTGGTATTTTTGCGATCGCACCTGTTAATTTAATTTCAGATAAACGATTATCAGGAGATACGATTTGCACTAACTGTTGCTTACTTTCATATTCAACATAAACATCACCAGCACGATTGACATTAAATTTTTGAGCTAAGGCAATATCTACTTGGGGATTGACAAATTGATAATCAAACAACTTACTGTAACTATCATACTCTTCTAATAACTGTCGATCGACTTCATTGATCGGATTAGAAAAAACATAAATTTTCAAAGGAGATTTGAGATTTTTAACCAACTCTTGAGATTGAGGAGAAAGGGTAAACAGTTGGTTTTCTGTCAAATCAATCTTAATCGCATATTTAATACCTAAGAAATTTATTAAAACGATTATTAAGATAATTGCGATGGTAGAAACTAGAGCATTGGTGGTGGCTTCTGTTGCTCGCATTCCCCAAAAACCTCTATTTCTATAAATAAAAGAAATTAAGCCTACGATAATCAAAACAAAACCAATTACGATGGTAGCCAGAGAAATAATTGAGCCACTGCCCACAACTTGACTAGTTACGATGCCCGTAAACAGCAAAAAAATTCCCAAGAAAAAGAGAACATTAATATATACTTTCATCTTTGTTCATTGTTGTAGTAGGAGTTTAACATTTTTCACTAGTATCAACTTAAGTCAAATTATTTAAGATCAGCAATTTTTTAACTTACCTTAAATTTTAATTCAAGGCTAATAGAACTATAGCAGTGCGTCAAGTTTGAAATGATAGATTATTTATTTAATAGAGACAAGCCATAACTTGTCTCTATCGTAATTATGAATTCTGCCTTGACTCCCTAAAGTCTATTTCTTGTCAGTGAAATAAGCACTCAAAGCCTCCGAAACAATTTCGCTCATCGCTTTATTATCAGTCTTGGCAATGGTTTTCAATTTTTGATACCATTCTTCATTTACACTGATGCGATGTTCATTTCTTTTTTTCTTCGTTTTGTTCATTTTTGTTGATTTTGCCATAGAAGGATCATATTTCTCTTGATATTCTTTTAACACGTCGAAACCAATTCGATCGCAAAATTGTCCAAAAGTTTCTCCTCTTTTCTTATCTCCACGGAAAAAGACAAATAAAGGTTCTAAAAATGTTTCTAAATCATCTAGATGAAGTTTATCAACATAAACTCTAGCCAAACGAGTTTGATTAGGACAACCACCAAGCCACATTTGATAGACATTAGGAGAATCCCCCACAAAACCGAATTCTGCCATATAAGGTCTAGCACAACCGTTAGGACATCCTGTCATGCGAATCACAAAAGTCTCTTTTGCCATACCCAACTTAGCCAGTAAAGCATCAATACGTTCAGTTACACTAGGTAAAATACGTTCTGATTCAGTAGTAGCCAAACCACAGGTTGGTAATGCAGGACAAGCCATGGAATAACGAGTAAGATGATTTACATCTTTAGGATCAATTGCAATACCATGACTAGAAAAAATATTGTTTATATCTTCTTGCCATTGGGGTTCAATTTCATAAAGTATCACATTATGATTACCAGTCAAACGAGAAGGTAACTCGTATTTTTCAATAACTTTTTTTAATGCTTGTTTCAGTTGGAAACTTCCATCATCTTTAACTCTACCATTCTCGATCGAAACTCCAAAGAATAACTTACCATCTCCTTGTTCATGCCAACCTAAATAGTCTTCATATTTCCATTTACGTAGCTTTTTGAAAGGTTTGATTTTTTTCCCGAAATATTCCTCAACTTTGGAGCAGAATTTTTCCACACCCCAATCATTCATTAAATATTTTAAACGAGCATGACGACGATCTTTTCTGTCACCATAATCTCGTTGAGTTGCCACCACGGCTTTCACAAAATCAAAAATGTCTTTTTTGGCAATAAAACCAATTTCATCTGCACCACGGGCAAAAGTTTGTTCTTTACGATGAGTACGCCCTAAACCACCACCAACAAGAACATTAAATCCTTGTAGTTCCCCTTTTCTGTTGGTCATAACCACTAAACTAAGGTCATGGGTATAGATATCTACAGAGTTATCACCGGGTACGGTTACAGAACATTTAAATTTACGGGGCATGTACTGTGTACCATAAATTGGTTCTTCACCTTCACCGAAAACAGTACCATTACCATTACTTTCTCTTGCGGCTTTAACTTCAGGTGCTTCCTCGGCACTAATGGCTTTTTCTCCATCTAACCAAATTTCGTAATATGCACCACTTTGAGGAGTTAAAAGGTCAGCTATTTTATCGGCATATTCCCAAGCATATTGATACTCTGGACGATCTTTATAAGGTGCAGGAGGAGCCATGACGTTACGGTTCAAATCTCCACAAGCACCAAGAGTCGAACCCATACTGTTGACAATATTACTAATCACGGCTTTTAAGTCTTTTTTGAGAATTCCGTGAATTTGATAGCCTTGTCTGGTTGTAGTTCTTAATGTGTTGTTTCCATATTCTATAGATAATTTATCAAGGGTTAAATAAAGTTGTGGAGGAATAAATCCTCCGGGGCTACGGGTACGTAACATAAATTGATAGTCTTTCTCTTGCCCTTTTTTGCGATTATCACGATTATCTTGTTGATAAGAACCATGAAATTTGAGAATTTGAATACCATCTTCACTAAAATGAGTTGTGTTTTGTTTTAATTCGGTGGCGATTGGTTCTCTTAAAAAATTACTTTTCTCCTTTAGTCCTTCTACTTTGGATACTTTTTTCTTGGTGCTTGAACTGTTACTCATTATTTTCCTATAATTTTTCGGTATAATACCTCTTATAATTCTAATGCGATCGCGTTATTCTCTGTCGAAATGTAAATAAATTTGTTGTAAATCTTTGCTTTTATAACAAAGGGCAAAGGTTAAAGTCTTAACATCGCAGTACTTTCAGAAATTATCAATATCATAATCAACTAGTTCTTTGCTATACAATTGACTTAGATTGCTTAGGACATAAGGGAAAGTATAATCATTTTTCAATTAAAACGTTGATGATAAACCATTTGAAATGTCTGCCCATGAGTTGATTTTCTCTTAATTAACCCTCTTGATGGCTTGATTTCTGATTTTCAAAATGTTCATATATGAACATTTTGCCCTCTCTAATCCTATCTGATTTAACCTTATTATTTTCCACAAAGAGCTTTTGAGCATCTCCAACAAAAATTCTTTCTCCAAAATAAAATCAATTTGAGACTTCTTTAAAGCCTCAATCAGCCTTTAATATGAACCCTCAAAATGTTCATGCATGAACATTTTCTGTGAGTGAAATAAACAGAATAATTACCTAAGTTTTTTGCTCAACATGGGGAAAATTCAATTGTTCCAATCAAATTAGTAATCAAAAAAATTCCAATTTTCAAAATGAATGTGGTTTAATAATTAACAATTTCTTAATTTCTGCACTATGAATTCTACATTCTGCATTTTTTGATAATGATTACATTACTAACAGATTTCGGTTTACAAGATGGTTATGTAGGAGTAATCAAAGGAGTTATCAAAACGATTAATCCCGATTTGGATTTGATTGATTTAACTCATAATATTCCGCCACAAAATTTATTGGCAGCTAGTTTTGTACTACAAAATGCGATCGATTATTTTCCTCCTGATACCATTCATTTAATAGTAGTCGACCCAGGAGTTGGAAGCGAAAGGAGAGCAATTGTCATGAAGTGCCAACAAGGATATTTTGTCTGTCCAGATAACGGTATCTTGACTGGGGTTTTAAATAAATATCAACCTCAACAGATTTATAGTCTAACCAATGAGAATTATTGGCTAAAGCATAATGTTAGCAGTACTTTTCATGGCAGAGATATATTTGCTCCTGTTGCTGCACATTTAGCTTATGGTATTCCCTTAAAAGATTTGGGTGAGCAAATTGAGCAAAGTAGTTTAATAAAATTGAATTTACTAAAAGTAGAGATAACAAAAGATACTATTATTGGAGCGATTCAGTATATTGATATCTATGGCAATCTAGTCACAAATATATCTAGAGAAATGTTAGAGGGTCAATCTTGGTCTGTAATGGTTAATAATATTAAAATTAATAGCCATTTCACTTATAGTACGGTAGAACAATCTAAGTTACTGGTCTTGATTGGTAGTCATGGTTATTTAGAAATAGCAGTCAATGGTGGTAATGCTAAAATTGTCTTAGATAAAAATTACGGTGATTTAATTAAAGTTACACTTAATCAATTATGATTCAACAATCTCCTATTTACGAAGGTCAATTTGGTACTTTTACTATTGACCAAAGCGATCGTCTTGAAGTTATTATATATCGTATAGGATTAGCGATCGCTAGTGTCAGCTTTTGCATTGGAACTATTTTAATGTTATCCCAAGGTTTAACCACTAATGCAATGGCAATTTTAACTCCTCTTTTCTACGTTTTTATTTTAGGTTTAGGTGCTAGTTTACAAACTATTCATATTTATTTGAAACCTTTACATAACGCCCTCAAAATATTTTGGTTAATAGGACTTGTTAGTACGATCTTTTTTTCATTACAAACTAGTGATTATTTAATTGTTTATGTCATGAATAATCCTCTGAGTTTATTTGGTATTGGTTGTGTTTTTGCCAGCTTAACAGGAGTTTTAATTAAAGAGGCTTTTTGTTTTAATCGTTTAGAAGCTAAATTTTTGAGTTTTATTATCCCCACTTTTCTTCTGGGATATATGCTAAACTTACTCTCGATCGAAATTCAACAGTTTTTATTAACCAGTTGGTGTTGTTTATTTTTAATATTCGTCTTACGCAAATCAATTCAAGATATACCAGGAGATATAGGAGATAAATCGGTATTTGCATATTTAAAGCAGCAACAGCAAAATAGTTAAAATTTATCAATCCAACATCGAATAATAATAGTTTGTAGTCAATTCAAAGTAATCTATACATCTGCTTTGTGTTTACTACATTTTTTTTGGTTTGAGTTAATTCCCTTACCAATCAGGACAATTTTGCCATGAAAAGTTGATGCTCAATCTTTTATCAAAAATTGATAATAAGCAATTCGAGTAAATATACTTAGTTGTTTTCCCTCGGTAATAATTTTATCGATTATGAGATCAACATATTCTGAAATACATCCGAATGAAGCAAGATATCTGAAAATAATTAACCAGTCATAAATACTTGAAAAGCCTCTTAAACTAGTATTTCTCCATCGCATATTTTCTGTTTATTCCTCGATCGAGTCTAGATTGAGCTTAAAATGAGAAACATTAAGAATATTGTAAAGAAATGTAACTTCAACAATCTAAACAATCGGGTATTCAGCTGGTAAATAGTGATTTGTGGTATTTAGCCTTAACTTTCATGATATTTTTGAGAATCAATGTAAAATAATATTACAAAACTCCTCATTTCCACCTTATTTTTCATATACTGACAATATAGGAAAAGCAACCATAGTTGTTTTCACTTAGGCTTTATCAAAACTTTAATAATATAAGTTTGTTGTTGTAAAAAAAATATTTAGGGAGAACGAAAATAATGCAAGTGTTAAATCAGGGCAATTGGCAAAATAGTTACATATTAGCCATGACTAAGAGTTTTTTAATTTGGACATTAACTTTAACTGTTTGTTTTTTAGTAGTCGGGTTTCCTGTAGTTGTTGTTTTAATGACAATTGGTGTATTGGCAGCGATCGTATTGCAATCAGTTTTACCAGCTAGTGCGATTCTCTTAGTTTCTGCTGGTATCTTAGGTAGTACCGCAGCTTTGATTATGCTAGGTTCCGTGTTATTAACTGTTAAAGGAGTTAATCCTGAAGAAGTTCAATGGTTAGGTTGGTTAAGAGAAAAAGAACAAATCAACTCTAGTCCTATCTACGCATCTTGTCCTTTGACATGTAACATTAATCAATTATAAATAAGTCTTTTTAGCTATTTAGTAATAACTCATATCCTTGAGATATTTGTAGTTTGTATAAAATATAAAATAACGGGATAAATCTCAGTCAATTGATGAAGATTTGTCCCAATTTTTTTGTGTCAAAATTTTTTTCAATTCATCAATTAAATGATTTTTTCAGTATGATATGGATTTTATTGATTTTAATCAAAATCGATCGCTTCAATACAACATCAGACTATCTTCCCTTGATATGCTTAAAATAGTTAATTATCATAACTTATAGAAGCAAAATTATATGACTTGGTTAAACGAATACCATCAACACGTTGAACAAAGAGCAAAACAAGGAATCCCACCTTTACCTTTAACCGCTGAACAAACATCACAACTATGTGAGATGTTAAAAAATCCTCCAGAAGAATTAAAAGAAGAATTAATGGAATTACTTCGTGATAGAATTCCTCCCGGAGTTGACGAGGCCTCATACGTCAAAGCAGGCTTCTTAACAGCCGTTGCCAAAGGAGAAATAACCTCACCCTTAATTTCTGCTGAATATGCAGTCAATCTCCTCGGTACGATGATGGGCGGTTATAACGTGCAATCATTAGTTGACTTACTCAAATCTAATGATACTAAGATTGCGTCAGAAGCCGTTAATGCTTTAAGTAAAACCTTATTAGTGTTTGATGCCTTTAACGACGTTTTAGAACTATCCCAAACTAATACTTATGCCAAACAAGTGATCGAATCTTGGGCGAATGCAACTTGGTTTGTCGATAAAGCACAAGTACCTCAAACAATAACGGTCACAGTTTTTAAAGTAGAAGGTGAAACCAATACCGACGACTTATCCCCTGCTCCCCATGCCACCACTCGTCCTGATATTCCCCTTCATGCCCTAGCAATGTTGGAATCTAGGATGCCTAAAGGTTTGGATGCCATAGCTAAATTAAAAGAAAAAGGACATCCTATAGCTTATGTAGGAGACGTTGTCGGGACTGGATCTTCTCGTAAATCCGCTATCAACTCAGTTTTATGGCATCTAGGAGAAGAAATTCCCTATGTTCCTAACAAAAAAGCTGGTGGATACGTTCTAGGTGGTAAAATCGCTCCTATCTTCTTCAATACCGCCGAAGATTCTGGAGCATTACCCATCGAATGTGATGTCAATAACATGAACACAGGGGATGTCATTACAATTCATCCTTACGAAGAAAAAATCACCAACGAAAGCGGTGAAACTATTTGTAATTTCGAGCTAAAACCTGAAACTATTTTAGACGAAGTTCGAGCTGGTGGACGTATTCCCTTATTAATTGGACGAGCCTTAACCGATAAAACTCGTCAAGCCTTAAAATTAGAACCAAGTGACTTATTTGTTCGCCCTCACTCTCCTAAAGATACAGGTAAAGGATTCACTTTAGCTCAAAAAATGGTAGGTAAAGCCTGTGGAGTTGAAGGTATTCGTACAGGTACTTCTTGTGAACCGATTATGACAACTGTTGGTTCTCAGGATACTACAGGTCCTATGACTAGAGATGAATTAAAAGAATTGGCTTGTTTAGGTTTTCATGCAGACTTGACCTTGCAAACTTTCTGTCATACCGCAGCCTATCCCAAACCCGTGGATATTAATACCCATAAAAATTTACCTGACTTCTTCTCTAATCGTGGTGGTGTAGCTTTACGTCCTGGTGATGGTATCATTCATTCATGGCTAAATAGAATGTTGTTACCCGACACAGTCGGTACAGGTGGCGACTCTCATACTCGTTTTCCCCTTGGTATTTCCTTCCCTGCAGGTTCTGGTTTAGTGGCTTTTGCGGCGGCTTTAGGAGCGATGCCCTTAGATATGCCTGAGTCAGTTTTAGTAAAGTTTACAGGGGAGTTGCAACCGGGTGTGACATTACGAGATATTGTCAATGCAATTCCTTGGTTTGCTATGCAAGAAGGTAAATTAACTTACGGTACAGGGGATAAAATTAATGTGTTCAACGGTCGTATCATGGAGATGGAAGGTTTACCCGACTTAAAAGTTGAGCAAGCATTTGAGTTAACTGATGCCACAGCGGAAAGATCTTGTTCTGGTAGTACTATTAAGTTAAGTGAGGAAACTGTTGCTGAGTATCTTCGATCTAACGTTGTCTTGATGAAAAATATGATTGCTAGAGGTTATGCGGATGCTCGGACTCTGTTGCGTCGTATCGCAAAAATGGAAGAGTGGTTAGCAAACCCTTCACTTATGTCTGCGGATGAAAATGCGGAATATGTCGATACCATTGTTGTTAACTTAGATGAGATCAAAGAGCCTATTGTTGCCGCTCCTAACGATCCTGATAATATTAAACTAATGAGTGAATGTGCTGGTGATGTGGTTGATGAAGTCTTCATCGGTTCATGTATGACTAATATCGGACATTACCGTGCGGCGGCTAAAATCCTTGAGGGTGCAGGTACAGTTAAAGGACGTTTATGGGTTTGCCCTCCTACTCGTATGGATGAAGACCAACTAAAAGAAGAAGGAGTTTATGCTATTTTTGCAGCAGCAGGTGCTAGAACAGAAATGCCGGGATGTTCGCTTTGTATGGGTAATCAAGCAAGAGTAGAAGATCATGCGACGGTTTTCTCTACTTCAACACGTAACTTTAACAACCGTATGGGTAAGGGAGCTCAAGTCTACCTCGGCTCAGCAGAATTAGCTGCGGTATGTGCATTGTTAGGCAAGATTCCTACTGTTAAAGAGTATTTATCTATAGTGGCAACAAAAGTTGATCCTTTTAAGGATGATTTATATCGTTATCTCAATTTTAATGAGATTGAAAATTTTGAGAATTTTGGACGAGTTATTCCTGAGAGTCAAATGCCTAAATTAGAAGTACCGATCAAAACAAGCTAAAAAGAATTAAAGGGCAAGCAAATTGTTTGTCCTTTTTTGTCGAAATTAAATCAAAATTAGATGATTGACTTTATTTAATAACATTTTAGAGGTCGTCATCAAAATCAAATAAATAAGCTTCTTCCTCAAGCAAGGTTTCTAATTCATTGCTAGTAAAGGGGTATTCTCTATGGCTTAATTTTTCAATCCAGCGTCTTCGTCTATCTAAAATATGAAATGGATATTTTTTAAAATCTTCACTGTTTAAAGCTTGTGTAAAATTGTTTATTGCTTCATCTATTGCTTCGTATCTACTCTCAAGCCTCTCCTCATCTTCTCTTATATTGGGAGCTGGAAAATTACACATAACTAAAGCTATTGCATAAGTATCTCGATAGTTTCCATAATCAGGTCTAGCTGTCACTGCTTTGTGACCGATACTTACAATTTCAGGATTACAAACATTATGTAAACAACAAAGCCAGCAAATTTTATTAAGGATATTTGAAGAAATATATGAATCTCCGTATCTTTGGCGAACTCTCTGCTCAACTTTGTATCGTTAGTGCATTATTTATATTGCCATTGATTAAATATTCTATTCCTTGACTCAGTTCAATAGCATCTTTGAAATTATTTTGCTTATTTAGTTCGTCAGGAATATGTTCAACTTTATGTAATCCTCTACTATTAAACCATTTAGTACTACCATCAGATTTGATGTCTTTAAAGTTTGCTGGAGGATAATTTTTCTTCCCAAAAGATAAACCACCAAAAAATGCATCTGTAAGATCAGCACCATGAAGTTTTGTTCGACAAAGTATTGTCCCTGATAAATTTGCTTTAGAAAAGTAAGCACGTTCTATGTCTGCTCCGGTTAAATCTGCTCCTGTTAAATCTGCTCCACTAAAATCTACAGCACGAAGATAAGCATTACGAAGGTTTGCTCCACTGAGATCTGCTCCACTAAGATCCGCTCTACGCATATCTGTATTGCTTAAATTCGCACCCTTGAGATTTGCACCTCTAAAATCTATACGACTGAGATCTGCTCCTGCTAAATGAATATTGTTCAGAAAATTTCCTATTACATCAACAAAGGTAGAATATTTAGGTTTAATACAATTACTATAACCACTAATTCTTAGTAATCTGGATCGAGTTTCTTTAAACGTCTCTTCTCCTTGTTTTCCACAAGGATAGAATGTTAGCGATGAGCCCAATTGCTCTATCTTTTCTCCATATAATTTTTATTGCGATTAATTTTACAGCAAAAGACCAAAAGGAAGTGATTAAATTCATGTGGGATAGTCAAATTTATTTGGTTCACATGGCAATTGGTTTTTATTTTGGCGATCATCCTCGTGGTCGGAGATAAATCAACCACTAATATCCCCATTCTTTGCACAACTTGATAAGCATTTTTCTGAGGTACAACAATAATTCCTGTATGTTCTCTATTCTCTTTCGTATATTGAAGACGTAATTTCTCAAAGTCAATTCGATTATGAGTTAAAAGACATCTTTCTATCCTCCACCAACAATGGTAACGACTTCTAGACGATCGTCATTGTGAATTATGGTACTATCCCAAAATTGACGATGCAAAATCTCCCCATTATATTCAAGAGCTATCAAACGAGGATTAAAATCTAACAAATTTAATAAATCAGGTAAAGAAATATTGTCAGGGCAAAAACGAGATTCACCATTAACGATGATATTTATTTGAGTAGCAGCCATGAATATAGTTGATGGTTGATAGTTGATAGTAAATACTAAATATAGTAGTTCACAGTTCTACTAGAGTTGATTTTTAATAGTATCAATAATTGTTTCTAAAATATAAACTCTAGCATAGTATTTATTGTCACCAGGAACGATCGTCCATTGTGCTTGAGGAGTGCTAGTACGAGCAATAGTTTGATTGACTGCCACATCATATAAGTCCCATTGTTCTCGATTACGCCAATCTTCATCGGTCAGTTTATAGTTCTTATAATGGTCATTTTTACGAGCATTAAAACGTTTTAATTGCTCATCTTGACTGATGTGTAACCAAAATTTGATCACTACATAATCAGCACTAAATAACTGTGCTTCAAATTCATTAATTTCTTGATATGCCCTTCTCCATTCCTGCTCAGTTGCAAAGCCTTCCACCCTCTCTACTAATACTCTGCCATACCAACTGCGATCGAAAATACCAATTTTTCTTTTTGGAGGTAAACGTCGCCAAAAACGCCAAAGATGATGTTGTTGTGCCTCCTCTTGATTGGGTGCAGAAAAACTATGTACCTGATAACTACGGGGATCGAGAATATCTGTTACTCTTTTAATAGCACCTCCTTTTCCTGCGGCATCCCAACCTTCAAACAAGAGAATCACTCCCTTATCCTCCTCAAAAATCTTTTTCTGCAATCTCCTTAACTCGATTTGAGCTGATTTCAATTTTTCTGTATATTCTTGTTTTTTCAAGCTAAGAGTTAAATCGACTTGTTTCAAATAATCATATTCTGTGCTTAATAACTTACTTGTCGGAGGTGCTGAAGGAGTTTGTACCTCAATCTTTCTTTTTCTTAAACCTTCTTGAATATCTGCCACTAATTGAGTTAATACCTTAACTTTTGCCCATCTCTTACAATTGGCTTCCACTAATGTCCAAGGAGCAAAACCAGTGCTAGTATAAGTGAGCATATTTTCGGCTAAGTCTTTATATTTTTGATATTTTTTAGCTTGTTGCCAATCTTCTTTTCTAACTCGCCATGATTCCCATTCATCCTCTTGATATTTATGAAGACGATTTTTTAATTCTTTTTGACTCAGGTGTAGCCAAAACTTACTGATGATGACTCCGTCTTCTACTAATTGTCTTTCAAAAGCATTAATATCACGAGTAACTAAGGGAATGGTACTGTTTTTTAAGCGTTTAAATAAACGATCTTCTAATAAATGAATATACCAACTATGATAGAAAATACTCACCGCACCTTTTGGTGGTAATTTTTGCCAAAAACGCCAAAGAAAAGGATATTCTTTTTCTTCTATTGATTCTGCTAACACAGGATAGACTAAAAAACCACGAGGATCCATATAATTAGTCATTTTCTTTACTAATGAGCCTTTTCCTGCGGCTGCCCATCCTTCTAGAACAACTATTATAGCGACTTTTTCCTTCCAACAAATATTTTGTAGCGATCGCAATTCTCTCATTAAATCTTCTATTTGAGCAAGATATGTATGTTTATCAAGGGCAAGATTTAAGTTAAGATTATCTAACATTTTTAGTGGTTAATAGTTGATAAATTTCGAGTTGAGATTGTTGATTGATATGCTTTTATGATGTTCTGGAGATATTATTACATCCTATGAACAGCATACTTGAAATACCCAGATTCAATTTAACTTTGATTGTTGATTGCAACAAAACTAAAATTAATAGAGTCTTTTTATTAATAATTATCATAACAATACATATGCCATCATGAATTTTCTTCACAGAACCATAAAGTATATATTAATTGCGATCGCAATTACGATTATTAAGCCCTCAACAGGGATAACATCGCCAGTTAACTCTGATCAAATAACGAACGAGCAAAATCTATTTGTATATTATAATGGTATTTCTTTAGTATCACGAGAAGCCCAAAGTTTACCAAAAAAGAATCTAGCCTTAGAGAAAGATTATTATGGAAGACTTACAGGGACAGGAATCACAATCTATCGTTATGATGGCAAAGAAGCATATTATAGATCCCTAAAATTTACCAAGAAAATCAATATTTTACCAAAACAAAATCAGCAGACTTGGATTAAGGTAAAAGGCAAAGCTTATGAACAAATAAATAATAATCTCAAGGATAATATTATTGATGTAGATGATTATGAGACGATCGTCGTTGAAACCGATGTTATCACAAAAATAGTAGATGAGACTTGTGAATATGTTGAGAATAATCTTCAAAATATTGACTTAAATGAATATAAAAAGACTCAACGTTTTATGACGGCATTGAAAGATTTGGCAAATAAAGACTTGAATCAGATTGAATATCTATCTATCAAGAAAATAGTATTTAAAGATTATGATCGTAATTATATCGGTATACATTGTGGTAAAAGCATAATGAGAAAAAATCTTCAAAGGGGAGATTTTCTAAGTTATTTGGCAATTTATAATATGAACAATAATAGTCTTGAAAAAATTATTGTCAGAAATACAGGCTATTTTCTCGAATGATTTATGATGAATCGATTACGTATTTATGACATAGACGGTACTATCACAAAACCAGATCATGATTTATGGTATTTAACAACTCGTTCTTTGTCTTCTAATCCTGAAAAATTCGATCGCTATGTTAAATTATGGAAGCAAAGTTTAAATAATGGAGAATCTCCACATAAATCATCTCAATGGATGATGCAAAAAGGTATTGAATGTCTGGGTGAGAATATTACTGGTCATCTTATCAAACAACAAACCAAAGAAATATGCAAGGACATTATCAAAAATAATCAATATTACTCAGGGGCAATAAATCATATCTGTGCATCTATAGAGGCAAATTTTGCAGTTATTTTTTCTACTACAAATTATGGTGAAGGAGCTGAAGCCTTTCTCGAAATATTAGTCGAAGAAGGATTAATTAAAGAGCATCATCAAGACAAAATTATTGTTTCTGGTTCGATTATTAATTGGAAAACTCCGTCAATTACTCATTTCAATATGGGGAAAGATAAAAATGTTGGTCTTTCTAAAGCTTTGGAAATTTCTCTTAACCAACTATCTCATTATACTGACTCAGCCTATGGTGATGACCCTCAGGGGAATGATATTGGTATTTTGTCTCTTTCAACAAAAGCCTTTGTAATACTCAATCAAAAGAACTCTCAAGTGCCTATGGGAGCAAATATAATTCGTACTTCATGGCAAGATATTCTGGAAAATTATTTTTAACAAAAGTGGTAAATGCGATCGTCTTTTTACCAATTTGTTTATCTGTGTTCCTTGAGAAGACCCACGGCTATGCCCATGGGATGAATCA
>JAAHTG010001538.1_pt1 | contig 15353 bp, 34 predicted proteins | sample 6116081 | NCBI WGS metagenome assembly JAAHTG01 (sample SAMN13939989, study PRJNA603662) | sponge metagenome | isolation source: marine sponge | host: Mycale hentscheli | place: New Zealand | collected 2005 | reverse complement strand
CGGCAGGAGTTACCCAAGTACCATCACCTCTTAAGAATGTTGAGGAAGAACCACCACTTGGCACGTGACCTATATTGCTACCGCCGTTGTATGCCATTGATTGTACTAAAACATTACCTGTAGTTGGGTTAACGACTATTGGAGTCCCTGAAGAAGTGCCTGGCGTTGTTTCATCAACACTAGTTACATCTTGAGTATTTGTGTCTACCCATGGAACGTTAACTACTAAGTTATCTCCTGAATCAACCTGAACCTTATATGTTCTGCTTGATGTAGTTGTTGAGCTGTTTGCTGCTGTTGTTTGTGTTCCGTCTACATTAGCGTTTATAGTGTTACCTGATAAACTCAAACCTGTACCTGCAGCTCTTTGTGTATTTGTATCTGTTGGTGTTACCCATGAACCGTCACCTCGCAAGAAAGTAGTGCTTGCACCTCCTGAAGGAACAATACCTAATGTAGAACCACCGCCATATATATCAGCAGAAACAAAACCATTTGATGTAACGCTAAAATGTGCTGAGTTAAAACCAGCAACACCTTTATCTGTTGCACCATCTGTAGCGCCCTCGCCAGCAACGTTTGCATCTTGTATCACTACGGTATAATCACTAATCGCTGGACTTGAACTAGCTGCGATATCAGTGTTGGCGTAAATCATATCTCCAGGTTCTAGCGTTTCTGTAAAGAATGCAGTACCTGCGACTGTTACAGCGAAGAAATCACCTAAGTCTAAAGCAATGTTACTTGCTCCATCTAATGAACCATTTCCAGCACCTAAATCTGTAGTTAAACCTGTGTTTGCGTTATAACCGCCTTTGAATAAACCTACGCCCGCTATTAAACCTTGTACTTGACCTAAGTTTACAGCATCATTGTTAGCAGTACCATTAGCCAAGTTATTTATTTGGCCACTAGTCATATCTAAAGTTCCATTAACTGTTGCATCTACACTAACCGTGAGGTCACCTGCTATTGTTACATCATCTACTAAATCAAACGTTAATGTATCATTTGTAGAACCAGTAACTTTTACAGTTGTACTAGTACCATTCATGTTAACTATATCTGTACTAGCATCACTTCCAGTTAAAACAATATCAGGATTGTCTCCATTAGTTGTAGGTAATGTGTAAGTTGTATCGCTTCCAGCTGGTACTAAATCAAGAATATCTTGTATTTCATATTCTTTTACAATATTGTCTGTAAGATCTTCAGCTATAAATTTATCTTCTGCAACTAACGTTGTTCCATCTGTTGCTGAATCAATAATATTATTAGCACCTGAATAATCAACTGCAACATCATTAGCGTTGACTTGTATACCAGCTCCAGCTCCTACATTAAACTGAATAGTTTCATTAGAAGCTTGATTTAAAGTAAAAGCACCTCCATCAGCTAAACCACTTCCAGCAGTTAATGTAATTGTAGCGTCGCTAGGCGTAGCGGGCGCAGATCCAGCGGTAACAGAAATAACATGGCCTTGTGCGTTTGTTTGTATAGAGGAAGGATAAGCATATGTACCTGCTGTACCGTAATTATCATGGTTAACACTTATTGTGTCACCAGACATGGTTGTGTTCATTGCGGTTCCTCCAGCTATTACCAAAAAGCCCCCATCAGTTATTTCTTTTGAGCCAGCGTCACCGGCCGCTGTAAAACTATAAGAAGCACCAATATCTATCCAACCAGCTGCTGTGTATAATCTTACTACATCAGATGCAGTGTTATAATATACTCTACCTTCGTATAAACCAGAACTAGGATCTGATGCTATATTTTCTAATCTCAGTTTTTGTGATTGAGCACCTGAGCTATACTCTACGTTGTTTACAAATAAAATTGCCATGTTTTGTTAGTTTAAAAATGCTTTGCCTGCAAATGCAGCTCCAAATGTTATTGTTAAGTTGTTGTTATCTATATATTCTATTTGACCTCCTAATACAGAAGTGTCCCCCGTGTCTACAACTGTTGCAGAAGGGAATTTTCCTAAATTATGTTGTATTACCCAAGTTGCTGATGGTGATCCTTGGGTAAAATTAAATGTTTTATCTCCTGTACCCGAAGATATTGTAAAAGCGGCAAAATCATAATTTTTTTCCACCTTAACGCTACCATTGCCTGCAATGTTTGTTAACACTAAATCATAAACATTGTTACCAGTTGAAGTATATGAGTCAATTGTATAATGCGCAAATTCGTCTATATTATTTTGCTCGCTTATTAGTATATTACTACCTACTAAATACTGAACAAAATTTTCAGTTTGTTGACCGGACAAATCAGCCCCTGAAATACTTAGTGTTGTAAAGCTATTTAAAGAATCTCCATCAGTAGGCCCAGTAAATTCCCCTGGCTGTGTAGCCCCTACAGAAAATCTAAACACCATTTGGCCAGATATAGAAATCTTACCTTTAATGTTTAAATACTTAGCAACGTCGTCTGCTCTAAACTGGCGAGTTTTGCCTCCCGGGTATGTTGATCCAATCCAAGCATCATCATCCTGTACGGGCCGCTCTGTTGGGTATGAGTTAATTCTAGCCATGTATTAACCTGCTATATTAAATATTCTATATGTAATCCAAACTGTCATTGTAGTTGTGGCTGTACCTGTTTCAACAGCAGCACCAGCGCTTTCAAGAACTACGTCAGAGTCTAAATCAGAGTCTCCAGCTGTAAGAGAAGGAACATAAAAAGGTGTAAGTTGAGCGTTCGCAGTTGCTTGAGGTATAACGTATCTCCAAGGACTTGCGTTATTAGACTGTATATTTAAGTCGTTTGGAAAACTAAGGTTATTTAAAAGATTGTTATGAGCAACGCCAAAAACAACACTGTAAACTTGACATAGTTCTTTAGGGTTACCACCTGTAACATCTACTAATATTTTAGGTGTATTATGTAAATCCTTTAACTCAGCCGTGCTTATTATTATTTTATCTGATTTTATGTAAGAAGTAGACGCTAAACCTAAAACATCTGATATTGAAAAGTTTTTAGTAACCGGTTCATCTCCTGTTTCTGTTGGCATTGAGGTGCCTATTAAATAATCCCCATTTTTTGGGGTTCCTGTTGGATAACTTTGTATGATTGCCATATTAGTGTGCTTTTGATTGTATTACGATCCACTCAGTTCCATTTGACCAAAGTGATACGCCTTCATATATTTTTGATATTTCAAAAAATGCAGCTCCGTCTATAGTTTCTCCTGATTGAGCTGTTATTTGCACCTTGTCTGAAGCTCCATTTGGAAAAGTAGAGTTAGTTACAAATCTTATATTTCTGTACGGTATGGTTGCTGCTGATGGTATATTGAGTACGTAAGTACCATTACCACCTGTCCAGCCTATTTCAACAATGTTATTATTAGCTGAATATGTAGAAGAACCTCCAGCCGATGCTGTAACTTGAAATGGTATTAATTTAGCAACTGCACCTGATACAATATCAGTTGAATCTGTCCACGTGACACCTCCACCTGCGTCACCAACTAGTATCTGCCCAGCAGAAGACGGTAGATTAGCTGAATTATCTTTTACTGGTCCTTGCAATTCTATCGTGCCTTCAACAACTATATTATCATCAGTATCGGCACCAAGTGTAACATCATCATTAAACGTACTAGTACTTTCAACAGTTAATGCTGAATTACATTGTATACTTCCATCTACAGTAAAATCGTCAGTAACATCTAGATTTGTATCAACATTAATACCTTGCCCTAGCGCTACTTGCGTAATAAGAGAATCACCTATTTTACTACCTGTAGGTGTAAACATAGCTATAGTATTCAATGTGCCAGCACCCGTAATACCGCTGGTTTCCGATATAACTAAGTTTGCAATGTCTGTAATTTTAAAATTTTTAGTAACCCCCTCCTTCCCAGAGTACTCTTGAGGTACATCAGTGCCAATTAATAAGTCTTCCGCTTTAGGAGTACCTTTAGGATAGCTATTAATTATTGCCATTTTGCTTTCTTTCGGCCTTTGTGCCGTCTTTTTTATGTTTTGACTGTGTACCACCGCGATTATGAGAGGAAGAAACACATTTTTTACTGTTATGGTCGTAATCTTGGCCTTTCGGGCAGTCTGCACGTTGACTTTCCGCCTTCATTCGTCTTCTACGAGGAGTCATTGCATATAAATAGTCTCTTCTAGCCTTTCTTCTAGCGGCTATAGGGCTTAATTTTTGCTTAGGTCCCCCTGCTTTTTTTGGTTTAGCCATATGATTAGTATTATAATGTATATACTTACACATTTTTTTAATTTCTTACTGCTTAACCTTAAAATACGTTGCTTATAGAGGGTTATTGGGTTACCGCTAGTTTTACACGGCCCCGCCTCACAGAGAAACAGGTTTTTTACGAAGGGGTCCCCCTCAGTTTTTCCGAGATCGCGAAAAGGTTTTGCCTTTTTCCTGGATTTTGCAGGTACTATCGGAGTTTTTATGGGTCGTGGTCAAGAGCTCGCGGAGCGCAGCGCAGCGCAGCTGTATAGCATATAGGTTTAACACGGGTGGATATAGATAATATAGTTGAATCTAAAATATAGAAACATGAGACGTATCAAATACATATCGAAGCTTGAGTTATTCGTGATCAAGAACCCGGAGATCATACCGGTCTTACCATCCAAACTATTAACTGAAATATATTATTATCAAAGATTTCAATATAAGTTTGATACGAATAGTAAACGATAATATAAACGAAAATAAATAATAACAATTAAAACTATAAATTATGAACACTGAATTATTAAGTAAAACAATCTCAAAATTATCAAAGAAAGAATTATCTGAAATCTTTCCCCCAATTACTCGCAAGAACTTTGTAGTAAGAAAGTCATGGCTCGGTCGTAACCAGATCATAACCTTCGTCAACAACAAGAATCAAAAGATTACTTACAATCACGATGAGGTTCTTAAAGTAATGTTACCTAAGCTAAGCATAATGCCTTGCTGGATTAAAAGAGGCTACTGGTCACAATCAACCGATATGCCTTCAAATGTTAGGGATATTGTACTCGAGCGAGTCGAACTTGAAGAGTCTACTGAAAAGTAGGCTTCTTCGCCCCAATCTTAACCTACCTTTATTAACTTTAAAACTTTAACAAATGAGAAAATTTAGTCACTACATTATCCTTAAGCTAAAAGTATTCAGAGAATTTTTAGGGCCAGCTCCTTCTGAAACAACCTGGCACTAACCGCTGCACCCGGTCAGGGTGTATAGCATTGTATAGCACCTGCACTACGCGGTAAAGGTATACTACGGGGTGTATAGCATTTCGGTGATTAAGGTTTAATACGAATGAAAAAAAAATATAAGTTTAACACGAGTCGGTGAGGATAATATATGTGAATCAAAAATGAAAGAACTATGAGTAAGCTAGAGTAAGCGCGGTAAAATATAAGTTTGATACGAACACCGATCGATAATATATGTGACAATAGCTAGTTACTATATAATACTTAACAACCTAATGTCGCAGTAATGAAATTACTTACAAGTAGAGAAGTACTCTGTAATAACAGTAGCACTAAAATAATAAGCAAACAAAGTAACACCTTTTAATTATGACTAAAAAAACTTTAATACAAAGTATTTGGGGGTATTGTAAACACACCCATAACGACCAAGACTACAAAGATTTGCAAGAATTTTCAGTAGACGAATTAAAAGAAATATTAAACGACTTAAAAAACCAATAGCACTATGATCACTATGAAAGAAGCGTGTGAGTATTTAAAGAACTCACGAAAACAACGAAACCGAACACACCAAATTGAAGTAACTAATGGTAACTATTGCTCTGGTCTAACGAACAAAGAGTACAACCGAATGCACATCAAAGGTAAAGGTGCGGGTAGTAAAGGTAGAACTTACTCTCACACTAAACTATGGGAGTCACAGAAATACTCTAACAATATTCACACTATGTACTACGATAACACTTTTAAAACTATATAACTATGAGCACTGAATATAAATTTTATTTTGACCCAGATACCATTAATTACTATGTTGAATACAACTACCTAAATGGTTGGGCAAGTACGGCACTCAGAGTTTATGAGTACGTAGCGGACGAGTGCGATTGGGACGGTGAAGGCGACCTTCGATTACTCTACTCAGATTTACTGAATCAAATAGAAGATAAAATAAACTAATAATACTATGCGAGAATACGGATTTAATAACGAATTAGAGTACGAAGAGTATGCACAGTTAATGTGGCTAATAAATAATAACAAGTAATATGAGAAAATTAATTGGCAAAGTAAACACAGAAGGCTACGGCCACCCAAACCCTAAAACACTTTATGTATATGAAAATGAAAGTGGCACGGTAGGTTATTCATACACCAATAGTAGAGGTACAAGCTTCGCTATAAGTAATATGCAAACCGGATATAAAGGACCCGAATTACCTGATTGTGTATATGACTATAAAAACACTTTCCACCTACTACGATCCGTTGTAAAAGCAGTGAATGGTGGTGTAGTTAAAGTGGTAGATACTAAACTATACAGTAAAAAATTTAACTTTGTTTAACGGTAAAATATAGACTTGACACGAACACCTAACGATAATATAACTGAATTAAAAATTAGAACTATGAAAAAAACCATTAAATTCTTCAAGAACAAAGACGGCCAACCGTGTGCACTAACCGATAAATATTACAAAGGTTACCTGATCGGTGCTATACCAAAACGCTTTGGTTTTATCTACGACGAAAACAAAGACCAAGACGGGCTTACCGAATGGTTTAATTATAAAGGTATAACTTATATATGGGAGTAACTATGCAACACAGAAATATACCATACGAATATCACGAGTGGACCGCATACAACGGTCAAGAATGCTCGGCTTACACCTGTAAGTATTTTAACTTTTACCCTTATTACCTTATTTCTTTTCCAGCAGATACTGAACAAGAAATGAAAGATAAGATTGATGAGTTGTTAGACAACAGAGTTGAATATGAATACCGACGAAAACTAACTAATTCCGGTGCAGCTTCATTCTATGCTAATAACCATAACAACTGGACAGGCGATTAACTATTAAAACTTAAATATTATGAAATTTAATTTAGACAAACTAGACTTTAAAAAAATTGACAACTTAGAATTTGACGGGATCGACTTTTCAGATTACCCGGACTTTGTAGACGCGTTCTTAGTAGCTGCGGACTACGACGGGGAAGAAATGACCGAAGAACAAATTGACTACATCAACGACGAGCACTACGATTTTGTTAACGAGCAAGTATATGACTCATTATTCTAAAAGCTATGAGTAATCCATGGACATTAGCGTATAACCACCCAGCGTTTGAGGGGTATACACAAGAACAAATAGATGAAATGACATTTGGCGAACTACAAGAAATATTAAGCTATGACTAAAGAAATAAACACTATGTATATAACGATATTAGATTTTGCAAGTGGCCTCGTATCTCGTATAGAAGTATTAGAGGGCATGAGCACCGAAGGATATGAAGAAGTAATTATTGACCGGGGTTTTAAGTTAAGTAACATCGAGTGGATGTCACATACCGACCCAGAAATTTATGAATATGACTGAAAAAATAAACCTTAACGAAGTAGCACAAGGTGTTGCTGACGTTACATTAGAGTTAATGTATGACAGCGTAGACTGGCAATTGTCTGAGTATGAAGCAGACGGCGATACCTACAATGCTATACACGCTGAAACCTTACAGCGAGCAATCGAAATTATGTACCATCAAACTAGGAAAATATAAGTTTGACACGATTACCTAAAGATAATATATATGAACCAAAAAAATAAATAACTATGTATTGTAAATGTGGAAATAAAGTACACACAGTCCGTTTAGATTTAGGATATAAAACGTGTGTGAAGTGCTCAACAACTAAAACATACTCGTATGTCCCGATCATTGAGCATAAAACGGGTAATACAATACAAATCGTCAGCCAAGAAGTCTCTGCTAGTGTTCACAGGGCTTGGCGACGTAAATAGCTAGACGAGTAGCTTAATTAGTGTAACGTAAATCAAGGCAGCGTACTTCGGTAAACGGGTGTAGTTACAACATAAGTGAATTGCTAGCATAAGCAGTAGTAAGTATAAGTCAGGGTACACACCGGTAAATGACGTGCGTCTTATTACTGCTTTATGGGCGTGAAATGGTTAGACGCAGGTTCGATTCCTGCCACGTCCACTAACTTTAAAATTAATTATTATGAGCATTGAGAATTTTATTAAAGACCAGTATAAAATGCTGAACAGAGGTATTGTAGCAACACCTGACAATCGAGAATATCTAGAAAGATTTGCTAATGCAAATGGGGGATCAGCCGATCTTTTACTAATGCAATTAGCGATGAATTTTGGTTACAAGCTTGCTATAGAAGAATTAGAATATAAGCTTAACACGAACACCTAAAGATAATATAATAAATTAAAACTAAATTAAAATGAGTAAAAGACTAACAGTTTACGAAAGACTAAAACCTGAAATCAAAGAGGCATTACATTCCTCTGAAAACGACAAATACAAAGCTTCTATTGACTTTATAGTTGAGGCATTTAGCGCTACAACTTTCTACAGCGACTTAAAACTTAGCGACATTAATTCGCTATACACGTTTACACACCTCGAACTTATTAAAACTTCAGTGTGGGATTTTAAGTATGGCGATAATATCTTAATCTCTAAAGACTATGAATAACGACATCCACAACCGCGCACACAATAAAGCATTTAGTAAAATACTAACATTGCAGCGCGACATTAGCAAATTAAATGAAGACATACGTTCAGGCGGAGACGGTAGAATATCACTAGACGCACTTAAAGACTGCGTACGATCTACCCGAACTGATCTGCAAGTGTGGCAATTCATTTCAACATTAATAGAAAAATACGGATATAAATAAATAAAACTATGACTAAAGAACAATTAGAATTAAAAGTAAAAGAGTTAATCGCGGCGTTAGCTCAATTTGAAACCGATCAACAAGAGTTAACTAAGCAACTTAATCAAGCAAAGCAAGATCTTGAAGACGTAAGTAAACCAGTAATAACTAAAGAAACTCGCGATGCTATGCGTCAACAGGTTTATGAAGCTGTAAGTAATTATGACTTCGGTAGCACACATAACTACGAGTATGATTTTGAAATTAACTACGACAACCAATTAGAGTTGAGTAACTTAGAATTTAACGAAACTGATGATCTGGAAGAAACTATATGCGACTATGTTGAATCAGTATTTAAAGTACAAGACAATGACGAAGATTAAAGAACAAAAAATACCTAAATGGTTTAAAGGTGTTATATATGATAAAGGTGATGAGGTACAAAACCCATTCAGTGGCGAATGCTATACACTCAATGGTTTAGAACTAAGTATTTACGACTTTATAATGGGTACTCAATATTTATTCGAGATTGCACCCAAGTCGGTTAGACCAGATCAATTAAAAGACTTTCACAAAGCTCTTGATTGGTTCAGAAAACATAACACTAAAGCTTATATGGTATTATTAGATTAAAATTATGGGAAATATGAGTTATTGCCGCTTCGAAAATACGGCAAAAGATATGCAAGACTGCGTGTACGCGATCGAAGAGCGTGACGTATATGACTTTGGAGACTACGAATTACGTGGCTTTAAACAAGTGTTAGAGTTAGCACGAGAAATTGTAAATATGGAATACGATATTGAAAAAATAATTGAACACTATGAATCTTCTTACACAGAATAGTAAATTAAAAAAGACAAGTAAAGAACTCGGGCTCCGTGTGTTTAACTTCGGTATACCTGCATATAAATCTGCAAGTGGTAAGTTAACATGCCCTATGGCTGACGCATGCGTTAAATTCTGCTACGCTAAGAAAGGAGCTTACATATGGTCTAACGTAAAACCCGCGTTTGAAAAGCGTTATGAGCTAACAAAGACAGACGACTTTGTTGAAGCTATGAATGCTGAAATACGTAAGAAGAAACCTGACTACGTCAGAGTCCATGATAGCGGCGATTATTATTCTCGCGCATATCTAAAAAAGTGGATTGAGATTGCTATACACAATCCGAACGTGCGGTTTTACAGTTACACCAATATGATCGATATGATGTTAAAGCACTCATTACCAGACAATTACGATATTATATTTAGTGATTCAGGTAAACAAAAACATTTAATAAATGAAAGAAAACATAGACACACCAAAATCTTTTCTAGTCATAGCGATCTTATATCTGCTGGCTATACTGATGCTTCATCTGTTGACCTCTATGCCACAAGATGGTTTAATAGAACTAACAAAGTGGGATTAGTATTCCATTAAAATATAAGTTTAACACGAATAAAAATTGATAAATTATGAACAAACTAGAAACAATTATAGTAAACTCTTCAGCTATTGAGTTTGCTGAGTATAACAATAAAAATGAATATTTAACTATATACTTTAAAAACGAAGGTTTATATAGATATTTAAATGTGCCACACTTTTATTGGCGAGGGTTAAGAGAGTCGTCATCTAAAGGTAAATTCATTAATAACTTTGTTGTTAATAAATTTAAATTCACCAAAATTAACTAATGAATATATTTTATTTACACCCAGACCCAGCTAAAGCAGCTAGTTTCTTTTACGACAAGCATAAAGTCAAAATGATTCTGGAGTCGGCGCAAATGTTATGTACTGCACATTATGTATATAACAACGGCGATAACGTTCCATATAAAAAAGCGCACCTTAATCACCCAAGCACTATATGGGTACGTGAAAGCATACACCATTACAATTGGTTGTACGATCACATGCTTGCATTAGGTAAAGAGTATACTGCTAGATATAATAAACATCACCTTAGTATTGCTAAGTGTCGCGATGCTTTAATGTATCCACCTGCTGGTATGCCTGACAACGGGTTTGTTGAGCCACCACAATGTATGCCCGATGAATACAAAGAGACTAGTAGCTTAGCTGCGTACTGGAATTATTACGAACAAGATAAACACAAAGTAAAAAATAAAAATGAGAAGAAAATTATACGACCATCTAATATCAACGAATTATGCGAATATTAATGAAAAAATTAAAGCGGCGAAAAAGAAAAGCGGATCACGTAAAGTATCTGGAAAACAAAATACTACTGCTTCATAATGAAATAGTAAATGCGGCTTTTAGCAGCGAATATAGTTTTAATAAAAACATAACTATTTTAGGCGGCAACATAGAAAATAAAGCAAAGCTTTTAAAAAAATATAACCGAAGATTAAAACTAATATTATATTAATATGACAGAAAAACAAATGGATCAACTAGCTGAAAAAATAGTAAGCAAACTTGTAGAGCTACAAAATAAATATGATCAAGAATTTAAAGCTGATTTAGAACAATTTAAAAGTGAAAACCCAAATGTTGAAGTAAAAGAAACTTCAACTATTGATATTGTTAATGAAGAAATTAGCCGCTTAAATAAAAGATTAAAAAGCCTTGAGGATAATGAAGATTATGAAAAGGCTGCTATAGTTTCTAATAAAATAAAACACCTTAAAAGCAAATATAATATTGAATGAAAAAGTTTAAAGAAAACTTAATTTATTTATTATACTTAATAATTATATATGCATTTTTAATTATTTCATACCATATAATATACGCTTTGTCATAGTGACAATAGCTAATATATATTAAATAGTAACAACCTAATGTCACAATACGAAAGAAATACCAAATACCTAAATATACACCGTATAATATATAGGCGTAATCCTATTACCGATAAGCCAACTAAAAAATTTAATTGGGGATGGTACTATGAAAACGGCACTCATCAGTGCTATACACTGTTTGCCTCTCGTGCCAAAATAAATACATATAGAAGTCTTAAGTGGCACTTGTATGTATTATGGTATCTTAACCCTCAATTAGATCAAGAGGACTTTAATGGACTTGCTAGATATATATGCATTAAGCGCAATGGGTTTGTAACTTTTAAAATTTCAGAGCAGTTATTACAAAGCATGGTTTACGATGTATCCTTAATGGATCTTGAAAAGCCGCCTCCTAACAAACTGCGAAAAGTTATTTTTAAAGATAATACCGGGTTAGATATGCGACAAAAGCTTTCTATAGTTGGAAAACTAGTAGGTAGATCTAAAATATCAGAAAATGAAATATACGATGCAATGTTATTAATAAATGATAATAAAATAAAAATTACAGTAGCTAAAATCTCTGACGCTTTAAAATGTTCTACGCGAACAATATATAGAAATATGAGTAATGAGCTTAAAAAAGAAAAAGAACTACTTAATCAACAAATATGAAAAAATACAATATACAAAATTATGTAAGATACAAAAAAGATCTTAAAAAGTCTATGCCCCCTGAAAAGTTTTACGACTATTATACTAGAGATGAACTTATTGTTAAGTTTCTACCCCTTGTAGAAAATTTAGCCCGTAAATTCTCAACAACACAACAAGCCTCAGGTGTTTTAAGTATTAATGATTTAATACAAATAGGATCCGAAGCTTTAATAAAAGCTGTAGATAAATTAGACTGGGAAAGATTAATTGATTCAGAAGACGTTGAAAAAACGCTAAAGTCGTTCTTTGCAAAACGAATTAAAGGACATATTAGAAGACGTGTAGATATGGCTAGAGCAGGTATGCGTATACCAGAACATAAGCTTAATGAAATACGCAAAAACCCTAAAGACAAAAAAATGGTTGCTATGTTTTTTAACAGTATGTTTTTAAGTATTGATGCTCAAATTACAAACGACGACGAAGAAAACATGATATACCAAATTGCTGATAAATCAGAGCCATACAATATACAAATACTTAATATTTATTTAAAAGGCTTAATGAAAAAATATTTAACGCCAATTGAATACGAAGTGTTAAGACTATCATATGGTTTAGATTGCGAAAAGCATTCAGCTAACTACATAGCTAATAAATTAAATATAAACGGAGCAAGCGCTTATGTAAGGGTTTCAGAGCTTAAAAAACAAGCAGTAAATAAACTAATTGAAAATGTTGATCCTTCACAAGTGATTGATTTTCTTTAAGTTATGTATGTAAAACAATAATCTAATGTGTAATTATATTAATATACCAAAACAATAAACCATATGACCATTAATCAAAAACTGGCAACGATCCAGACAAAATTTAAATCTAAAAAATCAAGGTTTAATTCATTCGGCAAATATTACTTCAGATCAGCCGAAGACATTCTCGAAGCAACAAAACCCTTTCTATTAGAGTTAGGAGTATCAGTAACAATCAATGAACAATTGACTGAAGCCCATGGCTTGCCAATTATTTGTTCGACTGCTACAATTTCTGATGGCGAAAATGCTATACACGCTACTGCGTTAGTTGGCGTTGACCTCAATCAAAAGGGTATGCAAACACCTCAGCAGTTTGGCTCTGCGTCGAGTTATGGGAAGAAGTATGCATTAGGTAATTTATTCCTAATAGACGACACGCAGGACTCTGACGCTGTAAATACTCACGGTAATGGGGCAACTGTAACATTAACATCAACAAAAGATCCAGCATTTGCTAAAGCAAAGGATTACGTGCAAAAAGGCGGTAAGCTTGATGCAATTAAAAAGAAGTATAAATTAAGCGCTGAAGTTGAAAAAGCGTTAACAACACTATAATGAAAAATAAAGCAGCTATTGAAAAGTTAAGAGATGATGAAAACTATTACGGGAAGTTTGGAAAACAATACTTATCTAATAGTGATATTGGAACTTTACTTACAAATCCTTTAGCGCTTGGTACACCGTTAAAACCGTCAGCTGCATTTTTAGTTGGCGGTTACTTTCACACTGCAATACTAGAGCCAGATAAGCTTAAAAAGTATAAGATAATAGAAAGTTCAACGCGTAATACTAAAGCGTATAAAGAGATCTCAGGTGGTGAATTATGTCTTCTACAAAAGGAAGTAGATCAAATTGAATTAATGACAAGCAAAATGCTAGAAAATCAAGTTTGTCATGGTTTAATACGAGGAGCTAAAGTAGATTATGAACAACCAGAGATTACAGAGTTAGAGGGGCTGCAATGGAAGGGTAAAGCGGATATTGTTAATCATGAAGAAGGTTTAATCATTGATTTAAAAACTACTGGTGATATAACAAAATTTCGCAACTCTGCATGGCGGTACAATTATGACTCACAAGCTTATATTTATAGTAAACTATTTGGTTATGAAATGTTGTTTATAGTAATAGACAAAACAACACATCAAATAGGGATATTTGATTGCTCTCCTGAATTTTATCAAAGAGGAGCAGACAAAGTTCAACAAGCGGCAGAACAATATAAATTGTTTTACCAAAACCCGGATTTCAATCCAAACAATTATTTTATTAACAAAACCCTTTAAAAAATGGCAAGAACCAGAAAAAACCAAACAAAAGTATGCACAGTAACAGGAATAGAAACTAGTGTAGATAATTTTTACACTAACCAAAATCATGTTAAAGCCGTAGACAACTTAAGGCGGAATAGCGGCGCGACTAAAGAACAGTTGCAAAGAATGTTTAATCAGATAAATCAATACGTATAATGGCAAGTATTATTAAAGCAAGTATCAATTTAAACGAGATACCAAAAGACAAAATCATTATTGGAAAGAAAGGCAAGTATTTACCTGTAACAATTACTATCAACGATGAAGTAGATCAATTTGGAAATCAAGGTCCGATTGTTGTAGCTCAATCAAAAGAAGAACGTGAAGCTAAACAAGCTAAAACTTATTTAGGTAACGTTCAAGTAGTATGGACTAATGGAGATAATGTAGCTGCGGCTCCAAGGCAAGATCAACCACAGCAGGCAGCGCCAGTTGCTCAACCTGCAGATGATTTACCATTTTAATTAAATTAAATGCAGACAACAGAGATCAATGGATTTGTAATTGATACATTCAATGTACATAAGCTTGAAGCCGGTAAAACGCAAGGGGTTTGCCCTTTGTGTTCGGCTGATAGAAAACCCAAAAATCAAAAGGCAAAGTGTGCGTCTTATGATTGGGAACGGGGTCTCGGCACTTGTCACAATTGTAATACATCATTTCAACTACACACGTATCAGCGCAAAGGTAAAGCTGAAAAGGTTTATATTAAACCGGAACCAGTTGCTATACACAAGCCAGGTACAAAAGTAGAAGAATGGTTTAAAACCCGTGGTATATCTCAGGAAACCCTTGCTAATCTTAAAATTAGTGAGGGGCCTGAATATATGCCTCAGACCGGCAAAACAGAGAATGTAATAAAGTTCAATTATTTTATGGGCGGCGAATTAACTAATGTTAAA
>JAAHTG010001535.1_pt1 | contig 15385 bp, 4 predicted proteins | sample 6116081 | NCBI WGS metagenome assembly JAAHTG01 (sample SAMN13939989, study PRJNA603662) | sponge metagenome | isolation source: marine sponge | host: Mycale hentscheli | place: New Zealand | collected 2005 | reverse complement strand
CAGAAAATAATCAGCAATATTACGCAGGTGTACAAAAGTTTTTATCTGCAGCCGGGACAGGTCAAGCATTTACCACTACGTTTGATACAGATTTAGTATTTGGTAGCTATGACCCACTACAACCAAACTACGCTTTAAACAATTTCAAATTATACACCGCAAACGCCGGTGTTTTAACATATACAGAATACACTTCTTCTTACACTATATTAGGTAATACAATAACAATTGATGGCAACTTAGCAGCTAACACAAGTGTAGTTGTTCAATTAAAAATACTAAGCGGGGGAGAATACGGAAACGAAGATGCTTACGGTAACACTGTTGAAGAAAACTACGGTAGTTATAGTTATATATCTTTAGAAGATGTAATAAACAATTTTCAAATAGCTTACGTTGGAGCGGGTAAATTAATACCTAGTTGTAATAGAACAGATCTTATATTTCACGCAAAACGTGGATTACAAGAGTTCAGCTATGATACATTAAAAAGTATTAAATCACAAGAGTTAAATATACCACCAGAATTAAGCGTTGTGATACCACAAGACTATGTAAACTACACAAAGGTATCTTGGATAGATCAGTTAGGTGTTAAAAGACCTATATATCCAGCAAACAACTTAACTACAAATCCATTTGAAAACCCTGCGCAAGATTCAAAAGGTGTGCCAACACAAGATAGTTTTGGTAACAATATTGAAGGTACATCGATAACGGAGGAAAGATGGAGAACGGCAAACGACACTTTAATAAATCAAGACAACCCAGAAGATTTATATAACGAAGGATATGATAGTTGGGGATGGGATGAACAACTTCTAGGTCAAAACTACGGATTAGACCCTCAGTATGCTCAAGTAAACGGGTGGTTTACTATAAATAACAGAGAAGGTAAGATGTCTTTTTCAAGTAATTTAGCTGGTGCACTTATAGTTTTAGAGTATATATCTGATGGATTATCTTCTGATATGGAAACGAAAGTACCTAAGCTAGCAGAAGAGGCCTTATATGCTCATATAAGCCACGCTATCATAGCCTCTAGGATAAACCAACCTGAATATATAGTTAGAAGATTAAAGCAAGAAAGAAGCGCTAAATTAAGAAACGCTAAATTAAGATTATCAAATATAAAACTTGATGAAATAGTTCAAGTAATGAGAGGTAAATCTAAATGGTTAAAACATTAAATTAAATGGCTGAAATTAAAAACTCGTTTTTAAAGGGCAGGATGAATCAAGATCTTGACTCTAGAATATTACCTAAAGGTGAATATAGGGAGGCTAATAATTTATCTTTAAGCAGATCAGAAGGATCTGATGTAGGTGCTTTAGAATCAATACTAGGAAATTTAAGGGTTGTAAACAGCGATAACACTTCTGCTAAAATAATAGGATATTTTGTAGACGACTCTAATGGTATTGTTTATTATTTTAGAACAGATCACCACCAAGTATCGGAAGCTCCAGCTAATAGCCTGCATCAAATATGTGCTTATAATTCAACTACTAACGCTAATGCAGTTTTAGTAGAAGGCTCTTGGCTTAACTTTTCTTCACTAAATCAAATAATAGGTGTTAACTTAATTGAAACACTTTTATTTTTTACAGATAATAGGAATCAACCTAGAAAGATAAACATAGAAAAATCTTCATCATACTACACAAACGAAGATCAAATATCTGTAGCTAAATTTGCTCCAATATTTGCACCTGAGTATATTAATTTAAGAGCTAATTTATCTAATAATTATACTCCAGAATTTACCAACCTTCCCTCAACAATGACTAATGCATCTGATATTGAAACAGTTCCTGTTGGAGTGTTTGAGGTAAGTGATTCTAATATAAGTGTAACAAAATACGTAAACGGAGATCCTATAACTGAAGCCCAAACTCTAGCTAGCTGGAACGCAGCCACTACAGCAGGAGAAGGTTGTTTTGCTTACTACGATAGTTATATAGGTAACGAAGTTACTTATGGTATTCTTTATAACAAATATGCTGTAATAGACCCTAGAGGACTAGCTCCAGTTGGTTTCTCTATACCTAGTGATGCTGATTGGGCTCAAATTATAAGCACGTCAGGCACAGATGCTGATTCATATAAAAGTACTGACCTATGGAATACCGCTACGGGTACAAACGTAAATGGATTAAATATAAAGCCAGCAGGTATCAGAGAGGCTAGTGCCACTGATTTTTCAGGGCTTACAACAGAAACTAGATTTTGGACTAGTAGTGCTATAGCTTCAGGTGCTGCTTCTTATGTTGCTTTTGATGATACAAATACAATACCAACTACAACTACAGCTAATGTAAATCAAGGATATTCAGTTAGAGTAATAAAAGATAATAATTATAACGGCTGGAATGGCGATCCTGAGTTAATAAAAGATAAATTTGTTAAATTTAGCTACAGGTTTAAATTTGATGACAACGAATACTCTGTTATTGCTCCTTTTAGTCAAGACGTATTTATACCAGAACAAAATGGCGAGTTTTTAAATGATGATGAAACTAATGCTTTTGTTTCTACTGTAGTAGAATTTATGCAAAATTCTATAAACAATGCAGTATTAAATATAAAATTACCTTGTATAGATATAATAAATGAATACAAGATAAAAGGTATAGAAATAATATTTACAGAATCAGATAAGCAAGCATATCAAATACTAGAAAAAATAAAAGTTAATTCAGACTTTATATCTAGTTTGAATTACACTAATGTATATCAATATAATTATCAATCAACTAAGCCAATAAATACTTTACCTGCTTTTGAAACTACGAGAGTTTATGATAAAGTCCCTGTTAGATCTTTAGCTCAAGAATCTGTAGGTAATAGAATAATATATTCTAATTATGCAGAAAGTTATGATGCTCCTGCTGGTTTAGACTACTATGTAAGTGTTGAAGATAAAAGCAGTCAACAATTTATAGAATACCCTCAACATTCACTAAAGCAGAATAGAAACTACCAAGTAGGTGTTGTTCTTGCTGATAAGTATGGTAGACAAACTGATGTGGTGCTTTCTAACTATGATGGCCTTTTAGATGTAAACGGAGATCCTCAACCTGGATCTAATGTTTATTCTGATTATAACACTCTTCAATTCACAGGAAACGTAGCTAGCTGGCCAGGAGATACACTAGCTGTTAATTTTCAACACCCAATAAGTACAAATAACTACGCGGTGCCTAATTACTATTCAGTAGACTTTGATGAAACGACTGGAGCTGAAAATCCTTTCTTTGAAAGCGATAGCTACCAATACTTTACATCCACAGATGCTACTGATTTTTTATCAGTTCTTAGCTATGCCGACGCTACAGACGCTAACAATACGCTAAATGTTTTTGTAAATGAAGGTAATGGATGGATATTAAAAGAGTTAACTACAGACTATGCAGTTGTAGATACTACTGGTAAGATTCAAATAAATTTTGTAGCTAATATTCCAAGTGGTTTTAATGTAAAAATAGAAATATTATTTTCTTCAGAAAAACTATACAAATATAGAACTGGCTCATCAAACGCGTCAAGGCCATTATTTGCTAACTTTGCGACAACATATCAAGATTATTTTGCAATTGGTAGAAAACTATCGGGTCAATACATCGATTACACTGAAATAACTAGCGTAACACCTAACAACCCAGGAGGTGTTGCTACAGAATTATCTTTAACCACAAAAGAGGAAGTAGCTGTAAGACATTTATTTTCAAATACAACAGAAACAAGACCAGAGCCCACAATAACGCCAAACACAGTTAAAACGTTTGCAACTTATGATATAAATGTAAACGGCTTTTATACCTATAGGTTAGGCGTAAAACAGCAACAACAGGACTACTATAACGTGTATTTACCTGGAATAGTGAATGGATATCCCTTATCAGGTTCTACTTTAGAGCAAGGTGAGACAGCCTTCATAACACTAGTTTCTGACAATATAAACAAAGTTCCTAGAAATCTACAAGAAGTAGGTCCTTTACAAAACCAGTTTACATCAGATGAAACAATGTTTCCTCGAGTAGTCAACATGCCTCCGGTTGGAGTAGCTCCTTATATTACAAAAACTGAACAATTTGATCCATCTAACTCGCCTGATTCAGTTGACTTAGTTGGTACAGTACAAGATATTTTCCCAGGATTAACCACAACAACAGGAGCTGGTGATGTTAATGAATTCGCTGTTTATGATTTTGACACTAAGCCTTATATAGCTAAAATATCAACTCAAAAACCTGTAGGATTACCAGTTATAGAGTATTCAGGGCCTGTAGATCCATATCCTGAAAATATGAGTTTAGCTGTTTACGAGACATCTCCATTTGTATCCCAATTGGAATTGTTTTATGAAACATCTTCAGCTCAGTTAATATCTGATTTAAATATAGAAATACAAAATGAAGGTGATGAAATAAACGGTTCTACTTTTGATAGCGTGGTTGTAGCTTTTAGCGAGAACGATGCAACGGGTACTATAATTACTGGGGACTTTTTTCCTACAATTGGATCACAAATAGTAACAGATGCTACATGTAGTATTGTGAGTGTTTATTCTGAAAATCCTAGCACTCAATCAATCGATACGAGTATAGATTACATTAGCAGATTCGCTATAGAATTAGGAACAACTACTGGTAGTGTGCGTATAAAAACAGCAGCAGGACCAAATGACCCCACTGGCTTTTATGCTGGAGGGCCTTCTGAAAACTTATACGACGTACAATATCGTGGTAATTTTCAAATAACATTAAGATGGTCTAGAGGCGGAGTTGATACTGAAGAAATAATAAATATACAGTTATTAAATGATGCACCTGTAATTTCAAATCCTCCTACAGTCCTTACAATAACAGAAAATTCTGATTCATCGTCTACTCAAATTATAGTAGATGGTATTATCTATAGTAGCGGCTTTGATTTCTACAATATACTAACGCCAAGAGGAGCAAACGGTAGTGCTGCGGATCCATTAACAAGTCCTGCAGACGCTAACTGGACTGTGTTTAATACAACAAGTTATGGATGGTCTTTAGAAGGTGCTAAATATACAAACACTCAAGGAGCTGAGACTTTTTATGGTGTATTTCCTGGAAGCTCAGGATCTACAAATCCTATAGCTAACATAGCTGAAATGACTAGTCAATATAACTTTGTCAACCCAGCGGACAGCAATAAGGCGGATAAGCTAGGATTTAGGTTAACAGGTGTAAAAAGTACAGCAGTTGCTAATGCAGGATCCTACGACTATTACATGAAACTAACAGATAACTTAGGTGATTCTACTTTCACAACAATAGGGTACACTGTTGGAGCGGCATCCTATTGGGGATGGATTGTAAATACACCCTATTCATCAGGTACTGGATGGAATGGAAACTCAAATACCAACTTAGATACTAGAGAACACACGTCTCCGACTGTACCTATTTGGCAAGGTCAAATACAAAACTGGAACTCAAGCGATGTTTGGATATGGATGCGTGCTTCAATACCAACAGTAGCTCTTCAAAATTCAAATTACCCAAATACTGTTTCAATATCAGGTTTTGGGTCAGACGCTTTACTTGGTACAGGTGCGGCTGGAGACATAACTACTGGATTTGGTGTATCAACAACAGCTACTTCCACTCATTCAAATAACTATGCTGTTCCTACTGTTAGCGGAGCATATGTTTTAGTAGCTAGGTTGAAAGGATTTAATCCGTCTAATGCTCAAAAAGCAGAAGGAGTATATCCTGGTCAAAAAAGTGGGCCAAATTCAAACGAATCTTATGACTGGCAAGAATGTGCTATAGTAAATGCTGAGTTTAAGGTAACTTCAAGTCTTAATGATCTTACTGGGAATAGCTACGCACTTGCTAACCTAGGATATACAACTAGTAGTACGCCTCCTTCAACATTCTTTGATGTATTACCTTTTGAAGCAACAAATGTAACACCTCCTTTTTATCCAATAAATGGAGCTTCAACAGTTTGGACTACTACTGTGCCTTCTGGAGGATTTATAGGTTTAGATATTCCTTAAGATATTTAAGAACATAGAGAAAAATTAAAAAAAACAAGTAATAATAAAAGTATGGCAGCCACCGTAAAAGTTAAATACTACAATACATACGTTTTAAAAAAAATAAACAGAGGCGCACAGGGTATATCCTCGTACAATTGGTATGTAGAGGAGTCTAGAATACGCGGAGGCTATAACAATGTTCAAACAGGGTTATCACCTAGAGCTTTCATAGTATCAGAGGAAAATAACCAACAGATTTTAGGTAACTCTGTTATATATTCAGGTGTTATAAACTCAAGAACAGGTATTAATCAAACAAATGTTTTTCCATCAGGTGAAGATATTACAAGATCATTAGACCCTTCTAAAGGTAGTGTACAAAAACTACACGCGGAAGATAACAATTTAGTTATATTTCAAGAAAGAAAAGTAAATAGAGCTCTAATAGATAAAGACGCTATATATACTCAAGAAGGTATGCCTATACAAACTACTTCCAACGTAGTTATTGGGCAAATCCAGCCATATACTGGTGATTTTGGTATATCAAAAAACCCAGAAAGTTTTGCTGTTTATGGTTATCAAAAATATTTTACAGACGCTAACAAAGGATCCGTGCTTAGGCTATCTATGGATGGCTTGACAGAGATTTCTAATTATGGAATGTATGATTTTTTTAGAGATAAATTATCTTCTATAAACGGAGGACTTGCTGTCGGAGGGTATGATGTTTACAATAAATGCTATACATTATCTATACAACCAAACGCAGCTTCAAACAATTACCATACTTTAAGTTTTGACGAACAGGTTAAAGGTTGGACTAGCTTTTATGATTATAGACCTTTACAGATGTTCAGTATACGTAATAACTTTTTTACAACTTCGAACTTAGTAGGCGCAAACCTCACCACTGAAAACAACAACGGCGCATTGTATAAACATTATCAATCCGAGTCAGGTACAATACCTAGGGCTCGTTTTTACGGTGTGGATAATATGTCATCTATAGAAACTATATTTAATGACAACCCTTCACTTGTTAAATCATTTAAAACAATAAACTACGAGGGTAGCGGTAATTGGGAAATGGCAGTATTTGATACAGATCAAGATTCGGCTTCTAGTATATCTAAATTTACTATGCCTGCTACATTGCAGGAAATGCAGAATAGATTATTAAAACAAGAGTTTAAAGAAAAGGATGGCAAGTATTTTGCTAACATAATAAACGCTAGCCTTCCGCAACAAGGTGAAATATTATATGGTCAATCAATGTCTGGAGTTAAAGGTTTCTACGGAACAATTAAAATGACCGCAACCAACACAGTAAACACAGGAATAAATGAATTATTTGCAGTATCAACTAGCTATTCAAACGCTTCCTACTAAATATAAAAAAACAACATGATAGAATTTTTAGAAATATTTTTCTTTGGGCAAGGCAATGTTCAAATGGGGGATCCTACAGGTGGACTACTAACTGGAGCTTTAATATCTGGAGGCGTTCAGTTCTTAGGCGGTTTGTTTGGTGCAGGTGCCGCTAAAAAAAAGGAACAAGCAGCTGCAAGAGAAAGACAAAGGCTGGAACGAAAGCTTACAAATCTAGAAAACAACAGACAAGCAATAATCAATCCTTTTTCAGGAGCCTCAGACTTAAGCAGTTTAGCTACTGATCTAAGTTCAAAAATGTCAAATGAGATGGCTAATTTAAGTGTAGCTACACAAGCGGCAGAAATTGAAATAGAACAAGCCGATATATCTTTAGCAAACACATTAGATACCGTCAGAGCAACAGGAGGAAGTGCCGGTGGAGCGACAGCGCTAGCACAAGCTGCTTTAGCTAGTAAAAAAGGTGTATCAGCCAATATAGAACAACAAGAAGTTCAAAACGAAAAACTAAGAGCTCAAGGAGAGCAAGATCTTCAAAACAGAAGACTAGACGAGCAGCGAAGATTACAAGGTATTCAAATTGGTGAAGGTCAAAGAATGCAAGGCTTAGATGCTGCTGGTCAGCAGTTCATGTTTGGTACCCGCGAGTCAAGAGAAATGCAGCAACTAGATAGGGTTTCAAATCAAATTTCTAATGCGCAACAAAGAGAAGCGCAAGCTAGTGGCGATAGAACAGGTGCTTTAACCGGTATGATTGGTGGTTTAGCTTCAACAGCTGGAAGTTATATGACAGGTTACGCAACAATGAATGCTGGATAATAACAAAAAATAAGATATGAGTTATACAAACCCAAAACAATACTTAGACACACGATCGGGTGAATATATCAGGGAAATGCAAAAATCAGTTGCAGCTTCTTACGGTAAAATGGCTGGTAGCATAGCTGAAATAGCTAGAAAAACAGCTGAAGAAACACTAGCGAGAGAAACAAACGCGGCGAGCAGAACGTCAAAGCTTCGTAATAAGTTATTTGCTGATACAAAAAACAATAGAAGTATAGATTATACTACTGCTGCAAATGAGCAGTTAGCTAAATATGAGCAGTTGGCTAAATTAAAAGTTAACAAGTTGACAGCAGAAGACCGTCAGTTTATGGCTAACGTTGAAACCATGGGTACTAACATAAGAACAAACCTTGAAGACTTAATGGCTAAAGGTCAAACATATCTTGACGCAGCTGAAATTGGATCAGGTAATGAAGGAGGTCTTGATAAATACAACTCACCTAGAGTATTAGAAACAAACGATATTGTTTATGACTGGAAAAATACACCAGGTAGCAAAACAGCTGCTATAGATTGTTCTGGAAATAGTGGCTGTCAAATAAAAATAACATCGTATAAAGAAGGTGAAACAGATGGTGTTGGATCGATAGGAACCCAATCTGAAGCTAGAATTGTTCCTAATTCTTCTAAAAATAGAGCAGAACTTAAAAAATTAACTGATGTTATTGATTTTGCAAGTATTAATTCTGATGTTTATAAGGGTCAAGAAAAAAAGATATTTAATGATGGAAAAGCTACTATTACTCAAGTGTTTCCAGACAAAGAGGTTATTAGACCTTTTGTTGAAAGCCAAGCTAGAGCCTGGATAGAATCATTAACTCCGGAAGAGGCGTCTATTTACTTTAATAATAGGTTATCAAAAGGACCTGAAAACGCTATGTTTGATTCAATGACGGAAGGCTCCAAAGAATTATTACCAATATCATCATGGACAACAGATGAGAAAGGACAAATAAACGATCCTAGAAGAGAGCAAATTGTAAAGGCTTACATACAAAATGTTTTAGATACAACCCCTGAATATAATAAGGCTTTAACTACATCTAGAGTTAATAATCCAACAAAATCAAATACTACTGATAAACCTACGGAGCTAGAGTTAAGAACATCAAAAGCAGGTAAAAAATTCAAACTGCTACAAGATTGGGACCTTAAAGGCAAACCACCTATAAAAACCATAACTTCAGCTATGGATAAAAACATTCAACTTAGATGGAGAGAAGAAGCAACAAAAGAAATACCTGGCAAAACTGATGGTAAACAAAATACAACAACTATAGCTGCAGGATGGGATTTATTAAGTAGAGGAAGCAACAAATGGAATGTAATAGCAGACTACGAACCTGGCGAGATCGAAGAAATAGCATTAGAATTAGGTTTTGATAAAAAGGAAGTTAACCAAGATTATGAATAATAAAATTAAATAAAATATGCCACTAAAAAGATATGAAGTTGACGGTAACCCTTATAACGTATCAGAAGCTAAAGAGCAAGAATTTTTAAGTAAATTCAGTAACGCTGTTTTTATAGGCGTTTTAGATGAAGAAACTAAAGAGGTTATAACACAAGACGAAACACAGGATTTTCCAACAAGCACTGTAGAGGATGCGGATGCAGTGCAGCAACCAATGACAGCATCACAAGCAGGTTTTACGGAATCACCTTCGGTAAATACTCTTTCGGATTTAGAAGATCCTAAGCCGTTTATTATAAACGGTAGAGAAGTAACTCAACAAGAATTTGAAGATTACAAAAGAGATACTGAAAAAAAAGAAATATACGGGACTTATTTAAAAGAAGACGGAACTACTGGTTACAATGAAAAACCTTATAGTGTACAATTGCAAGATTATAAGGGAAGCTTTGAAAGTATATTGAAAGCAGAAGGCGTTTATGAATTTTTAAAAGATTACGATATAGAATACCGTCAAGAGTTTGCGGCATCTCAATTAGCTAATAAGGTTCCTAGATACACAAGACAGCAATACAATCAATCAACTAATACTTACGATTCAATACCTACAGAAGACGCTGAAAAACAATTTTCTAAAAATCTACCAACTAATTTTGACGCTTTTAATGATAAAAAAGATTTTAATATAGCTTTAGATCAAGGTATACAAAAAACAATAGCAGAAAACCCACTAATAAATTATCAAATAAAAATAGCTTCTAGAAAAGCAGAGCAAGAGTTAAAAGATTATGCTCTTGGTTTAAGAGAAGAGTATGATTTCAACACACCTGAAGGGATTGCTGACGCTGAAGAAGCATACAATAATAGGTGGAAGCAACTTGTAATAGATCCAGTATCTCAATCTACTGCTTATAAAAACACAATAAAAGATTTACAATTAGTAGCTAGCAGTGTTGCTGAAAAAGAAAATATAAATTTTGGAAGATATAAAAGTGCTTTTTTAAGCTCTATAGATTTTCTTGATCAATATGATCCTATTGGCATTCTTTCAAATGTTGTAGAGCCTTTTGTAGGTACAGGCGTACAAATGAAGGGTGACTTTAATAAAGCAGCGGTAGCAGCTCAACAAGTAGAACTACAGAATAAGTATGACGAAATAACTAGGCTAAAAAATGATGTTGAATCTGGTAAATTAAAAGAAGATGCTAAAGTAATATATGGCGGATCTTTTAGTCAAAAAAGCAATACTAGAGTTGGAGGTAAAAGCGGTACTGTAAAAGATAAAATAAAATATCTTGAAGATCAAATTAATTTAACACAAGAATCAATTGCTGAAGATATACAAGATGTTATGGACTCTTCTGAATATGGTTCTCTTTTTACTCAAGCAGATTTTTCTGATGGGGTACAATTTAAGGACATTGTAAAAACTATATCAGCCTCTGCGCCTTACATGGCAGTAGCAGCAGGTGGAGCAATGACGGGTAATCCAGTATTAGCCGGAGCAGGATTTATGTCTATGTTCACTATGGAATATGGAGCTTCTTATATGGGAGCTATAGAGCAGGGTTTAAAAAATGACGGTCTAGAATACAACGAAAAAAACATTATAGAAGCATTAGAGGAGGGTAAGTACGCTTCTCAAGCGCAAGCTGCCGCTACAGGTATAGTTTCCGCTAGTCTAGAACAATTAGGAGCTACTAAAGTTGCTAAAAATACAATGAAAGCATTAGGCTTAAATGGTACTTTAAAAAAATCACTAGGCTCTTTATATAAAGGCGAGGTAAAACAATTTGTAAAATCCGCAGCTAGAGGGTTAAAACAACAATCTATAGCGAGTATTGGAGAAGCCGGTACTGAATTAGGTCAAAATTTAGCTTCGCAAATAAGTACAGGAACTCAATTAGAGGGACTTAGTGGTATAGGTAAATATATAGATACTGAAGCTAACAGGGAAGCTGCATTAGGTGGTGGTTTAGCTGGATTCTTTATACCTTTTGGAGCGAGCGTATATAGGCAAACTGTTTCAGAATTAAGAAATTCAGCTAGAGATGTAGCTACAAAGTTTGATTTAACAAGTAAATTTGGATCAAGCCTTAAAGCTGCTAATAATTTTTTTAAAGAAGCCGAAAGTAATCTACAAAGAAAGCTGGATAACGGTGAGATCACACAGGAAGAATACAGGAACGAAAGTGAAAACTTAAGTACTATAAGAAATTCTGGATTAAAAATTCCAAAAACATTTAGTGAATCTGGAAAGAAAAAAGCATTTGACTTAATAATAGAAAAAAATAACATTGAGCAAAATATTGCAAATAAAGATCCTGAATTAGTAAAAGAAGAAAAAGCTAGGATTAAAAAAATAAATGAAGAGTTAAACAATGTTTCTGTAAAAGAAGCGTTATTGGCTGAAACAGTTAAATCAGAAAAAGGTGCGGTTGAAATATTAAAAAGCGTAAAAGGTGCAAATATTGAATTTGCGGATGATCAAGCAAGTGTAAACGCATTAGTAGATAAAATTAGAGAAGAAGACGGTAAAAAACCTATTGTAAATTATAGCGATGCTTATGGTCAAACTATAACTAGAAAAGACGGCAGCCAAATAATATTAATAAATAGAGCAGAAGCTTTCAAGGACGGTGTAGTAAATACAGCTGCTCACGAAGTTTTACATGCTGCTTTAGACCAAACTTTAAAATCCGGTTTATCACCAGAAAATCAAATTAGCGTAAGCAATAGCCTTTTTGATTTCATGAAAACACTTAAAGTAAAAACCGACAATAAGTTTTTACAAAAAAGATTAGATCAATATCAAGCAAAGTACCAACCTAAAATTGATAAGCTAAAAAGCATATCAGAAAGCATGCAAGACCCTGAATTAGCTAAAAAAGCTAACGATAAGGCTATGAAAGCATTAGGTAACTTAAGAGAAGAAACTATAACCTTATTAAGTGAAGCTATGTTGGATGGAGATATCCAGTATAATGAAAATTTAGGAACAAAACTTAAAGATCTTTTTAGAAGATTATTTAGTAAATTTGGATGGAAAGCTGAATTTAATACAGGAAAAGACGTTTTTAACTTTATTAAAGACTACAATAGAAGTATTAAAAAAGGAAAAGGACTCAGTAAAGGTCTTGAAAAATCATTGCAAGAAGGTGTTAAGGGTAAGCTTGTTAATAGTGACCTAAAAGGAACAGGAACTGCTAGTACTAAGCCTTCGTTATCTTTGCAAGAAGAACTAAATAATTTAGATGAATTTGATTTTGATAATGAAATTGATTTTCAAACAGCTAAAACTAATTTAGAAACAAAAATAAGGTTAGCTAAAAAGAAAGAATTATCTAAGCCCTCAGAGCCTAAGGAAAAAGTTAAAAGCGATACCAAAAAGAATGAAAAAAGAATTGGTGATCAGCTAAAAGAAATGGTACCCGCGGGCACAACTAATAAAGAATTTAAAGAAAAGATAGCTATTAAAGTCATAGATAACATTGATAAAGGTATGCTCAATCCTTTAATTAAAAAGATTGCTGCTGGTTATGGTGTTGTTGCTGACAATGTGTACGGTAAAAGTTGGGATGACTTTTTTATAGAAGTGGCTGGAGTTCAATTAAAGAAAAACATAATGGCTTTTAATCCTGAATCAAACAATGATTTAGGTGGCTACATTATAGGTAGTCAGTACGGTGTAAGAAATAGAGTAAAGGAAGCTTTAGCTAAATTCAAGAAAGAAGGGGAAGGTGGTTTTAAAGAAGATGTTAGTGTAGCTAAAAATGTTATTGCAAGAGAAGAAGCGGGACCTCAGGAAGCTGAAAAAAGAAAATACGTACCACTTACTAAAAGCAATATTGTACCTAACTTTACTATAACGGCTATAACAGAAAAGTTAACGCAAGTTTTAGCTAGTCTTGAAAGTAAAATCACAGCTAAAAGAGGTGACAATTCTGCTACAACACCATTAGTTGCGGAAATAAAAAAGAAAATAGGTAAAGTTGTGGGGGATCCTAATGCTGCACCTAAACTTGTTATACAAAGACTAGGTAAACTAAAAGATGGTACTTATGAAAAGAATCTTATAAAAAATAAGAAAGCTATCATAGAAAACATGACCACTACTTTTTTAATGGGTAAAGATAGCGGTAGTAAAGTTAGTGGAGGTATTCCTCAAGCAATTGAAAAATCTGTTGGAGGTAAGTTTACCGGTAAAAAAGTAACAGTAAATGTTGGTGGTAAAGAAATAGTTCAAGAAGAATTTGCCCCAAACTTTGTACCATATCCAGAATGGGTTGGTCAAAAAATTGATCGAGAAAAAACATTAGTTAGAGGAGCTACTGCTGGTAATGAAATAGTTAGAAGAGTACCTGCTGATAAAGTTTCTGATGCTGACTTTGTAGGTTTATTTATTGATGAAAAAGGTAAACTAATTAGAGGAAAGAGAGAATCTTTAGGTAAGGCTATAGCTGAAGAAATAGCTTTTGAAATATTGTCTAAAGAAATTCAAAATGAAAATTCAGATATAAGCAAAGCTTTTGAAGGCAATCAAGAAGCTTTAGGCGAGATGCTGGGTGACAACTTTGTTAACGAACTTCAAAGAGATTTAGACAGGGGTACTGTAAAATATTCCCTGAAAATTGAGGCTATAAAAGATATACAAAAAATTGCAATTAAAGAAGGTATTCTTTCTCAAAAAATTAAAGATATAGCTATTGCAAATAAAATTCCTGTAAACAGACTTGATGGAGTATTGGAAGAAATCATACATGAAGGTATACTACAGCAAATGCAAGAAGCTAAAGCATCTAACGAAGGATTTAAATATGAGCAAGCGTTAAGAAAAGTTTTAAATAAATATACTAGTGGCGACATAAAAATTAAGTTAATAAAATCTCAAAAAGGAGATATTGTAATTAACGCAAATGGTAAAGACTATAAAGTTGAGGTTAAGCTCAACGATAAAGCTCAAATAGGTAGTATATCGACTGGTTTGTTTCAAACAAAAAACGGTAAAATATCCTTAATAAACTCTGACAATTTAAAAATAAACAATAAATTAAGCGAAGACAATAAAAAAGAGTTTATAGATTTTTTAAGCGAAAATAAAAAGTATTTAAATGATTTAATAAATGCTATTAATAAAGCTAATGCAAAGTCAAACGAAAAAGCTTTTATAAATCAAAAAGGACATATAGAGCTACCTTATAAAGAATTTTGGAAAAACATAAAAGATGAAATGCCTGGTAAGATTGCAGGGTACATAAGTTATGAAGGTAATCAATCTATTGTAGAAGACTTTTATAAAGGAATAGACTTAATGCAGATTGGAGAATACGGAGCATTCGCTATTGGTAACCAAAGTAAGCTTTCTGGTTTTTATCAAAATTTAATAGCTACCACTGATAATGTGTTAAGACCCGTAAGATCTAACACTACAGTATACATGAGGCTTTTCCCTAATTTTAAAGAAATACAAAATCCTAAAAGCAACTCATTAAGCACATCGAATGGTATAATGTCTTTAACTAGAACTATTAGAGCTGTAACTGAGATAGATAATATGAAACCTAGTCTTAAGTTAGATAAGAGCTTTAATAAAATGCTAGAACGAAGCACTGGCATTAAAGCAAATGAAACTATAAGTAAAGTAATAGCCAGGAGAAAAGGTATTAAAAAAGGTAAATTTAAAGTATTTATGCCGTCATCTCTTGATG
>JAAHTG010001533.1_pt1 | contig 15396 bp, 17 predicted proteins | sample 6116081 | NCBI WGS metagenome assembly JAAHTG01 (sample SAMN13939989, study PRJNA603662) | sponge metagenome | isolation source: marine sponge | host: Mycale hentscheli | place: New Zealand | collected 2005 | reverse complement strand
GGAATGTGGAGATACACAGGTCAAGAACAAGGTGGAAAAGGTGTTTATAGAAATTTAAATAATGACCAAATATTAGCCTTTAGTAAAGAAGATTTTGATATATTTAAAAATAATCTTAGTAGCCATTTTGATATAAATGAAGGAACATTTAATTCTCCTAACCATATAGCAATTTTTGATGGTCCTGATGGTATGGTAGATGTTTATAAGACATCAGAGGGTTATTATTTTCAAACTGATAATTATGATGGAGAAGCTTCTAATGCTAAAGAAGCAGCTAAATGGTTAAAAGATAATGGATTTGTTAGATTACAAGCCGGTAGCTTAGATGAAGCAAAAAAGAAAAAAGCTAAGAAAAAAGATAATAGACCAATAGGAAAACCAATGCGTTCATCATCAGGTGGAAAAGCATATAAAGTATACGTTAGAGATCCTAAAACTAAAAAAATTAAAACTGTTAGATTCGGATCTGGTGGTTTAAGAGCAAAAATAAATGACTCCAAAGCCCGTGCTGCATTTGCAAAAAGGCACAAATGTTCAACTAAAAAAGACAGAACAAAAGCTGGTTATTGGAGCTGTAGATTACCTAGATATGCAAAATTACTCGGACTCAAATCAAGTTTCTCTGGATTCTGGTAAACCTTATATCGATTTAGAGGTTACAGATGAATATATTTTAAGGCAATTTAATGAAAATATTGATCCTATAGAATTACTCTGGCATCGAGATAATGAAGATAGAGTAGTTGAAATTGTAGGAAAAACAGATTGGAGTTTACAACTTGATAATTCTTTGCCATCTTCACTTCAAGAACGTATATTTATACCTCGACATCAGTGGCATAGAGTAATCAAAGGCACTGGAAGTTTAAAACTTAAAATATATAAAAATGAACAAATGTGATTGTCAAATATGTAAGTGCGGTACTTCATGTAGTTGTACTTGTTGTAATTGTTAAATAATATGGATAATTTTAATTTAAAAAAATATTTAGCTGAAGGTAAGCTATTAAACGAATTTGTAGGTAAAGAATTAGAAGATAGAAACGAACCTCTTTATAATGAATTAGTTCCTGGACAAGGAGATGCTGAAACTGTAGAAGGTGAAATGTTAAGAGCTATTAATAGAATAGTTTACCGTTATTATAATGATGGAGATGAATATCATACAGGATATGGAACTGAAACAACAGGACCAGCACATTCATTTTTAGTTAATGCAAACCACCCCCTTAGATCATTAGTCAGTGCTTTGTTTAAAAAAGGAACTAATTATGAGCAAACAATTAAAGATGTTTTAGATGCTATTTTAGATCATATTGAATCTAGACAAGGTAAATATACTAAAAATACAGTAGGTGGTATGTTTGATTATGAGCCTGAATTTGAGGATGATACATATGAAGAAGAGGATTATGATGATTATGATGATGATTATGATTATTAAAAAGCAATATATTTATAAATAAAATACAATAAAATGGCAGCACCAAGAGCAATATTTTCAGGAATGAATAAAAACGAACCCAATTTTACTACCAATATAGGTATTAAATGTTGGAGTGTATATAGTGTATTAAATGACACATATGTACAAGATGTAGCAAGATCATTAGTAATTAATACTCCAAATGCTTCATCAGGACAAGGACCTACACCCGTTGCAACAAATGGTCAACTTTGTGGAAGCGGACCAGCATTACAAGAAGCAGGAGGTGGACCAGCAAATAGTAGAGTTTTTGGCCCTGCAAAAAATATAGGCAATCAACAAAATTTTGTAGATGATCCTGCTTATTATTTATTAGGTCAAGTAAATGTAGATGATTATATGACACAAGGCCCTGACGGAAAAGAAGGTTTTGTCGCTAATAATTTTGCTACTGTTATGGGTGATGGTTTATATCAATATAATATGGCAGGAGCAGGATCACAGGCCTTAACACCAGGTAATGTAATATCAGATCCTGATCTTTATAATGTTATAATACCTTCATATCTAAGATTAGGAGCATCATTAAATGAAACAGGAAGAAGAGTTCATTATAATGTAGCTGTTGGCTCTTTAAATTCATTATGTTTAAAACTTCAAAGACAAACCAACTTTGGTAAAGTAACTACCAATTTTGGTGGGCAAATTGGAACTGGTGGTAGTTGGAATGATGAGTTAACGGCAACTGTTTGGCTTAGTAATGGATATGGACTTTTAAAAAATGGTGCTTTAGCATTTGCTACTGAATAAACAATAAAACTTACAGCTCGATTCATAGCCGAGCGATTATATAAAATCAATTTTGAGATCTGTGGCCTCCTATTTGGAGGTCACATTTTTTTTTCGTATATTAATAACAAATAAAATAAAAGTCTAGATGAGTAAAAATGTAGTAATGATTGGAGCAGGTGTAGCAAATGTAAATGCTGCTACTAAGCTAGTTGATAATGGATTTAAAGGTAAAATTACCATAATTGATATGGGTAAAGACCCATATCTAAGACCATATGAAGAAGTAATGACAGGTTTCCTAGGAGCAGGAGGTTGGTCTGATGGTAAATTAACTTACCATACTTCAATTGGAGGACAATTATCTAAATATTGTGGTGAAGAAAAAGCAATGGAATTATTTGACCAGGTGATTGATAATTTTAAACGTTTTCACCCTAAACCAGAAGAAGTACAATGTTCAAACCCAGTTGCAGAACCCGATTTTATTAAACCATATTTTGGATTACGTTTATTCCCAGTATGGCACGTTGGTACAGATTATTTACACGAGATAGGTAAAAATTGGTATGACTTTTTAGTTCAAGGTGGTGTTGAATTTATTTGGGAAGAAAAAGTAGAAGACATTAATTTTGATCATCAAGAAGTAAGATCTTTTTCTGTAAAAAATGAAAATAGACTAAAATTAGTCACTTGTTATGATAAACTTATTTTTGGTGTAGGTAAATCAGGTATTGACTTTGGTAAACAATTAGCTGAAAAATATGAGTTACCAACTGAATCAAAACCAGTACAAATAGGTGTTCGATTTGAAGCACCACAAAAACACTTTCAAAAATTAATTGATGTGAGTTATGATTTTAAGTTGTATCGTAAATTCGAAGACAAAGGAGTATCATTACGTTCATTCTGTACTAACAACAACGCAGCTTATGTTGCCGTTGAAAAAACGTATGGGGATGTTAGTTACAATGGACATGCTAAAAAAGGAGAAGAGCATAGGAACAATATGACCAATTTTGGCATATTAATGGAAATTCAAGGTATTGATGAACCTTTTACTTGGTCAAGAGAATTAGTTAAAGCTGTAAATGAAACTTGGTTTGATAATAGTAAAGGCCAAGGTAGATTTGCTCGTAAAACCCACACAGGTTTATATTACTCTCCCACTCGTGAAGCTGGGATGACTAGTGAAGGTATTAAAGTTGATGCTATGCCCATTGAATCATTAGATCGAGTTAAAGATGCATTTCAAGGTTATTATAGCTACATAGAAGATTTTATTAATGATATGAAAAAAGTATTCCCAACACTTAAGGATGATTGGGGTATTTATGTACCGGAAGTAAAATATTTGTCACCTGAACCATTAGTAGATTATAATAATTTAAGTTTAACAAAATATCCAAATATTCATTTTGTAGGGGATGCATTAAGTGCAAGAGGAATTACAGTATCAGGAGCACAAGGAACCTTAGTAGCAGAACAAATTTTAAACGATCAAAAAGAAATTAATGACTTTTTAGAACAAGCAGATCAACCAGGACCATGGTCAGAAGAAGATGATAAAATCCATACTATAGGGGGATTAACTAATGATAAAGAAGGATCATTTACAAAATTTCAAAATAAATTAAATAAATAAAAATAAAAATTATGAGCGATAAATTTTATGAAGAAAAAGTAATTAAATCTAAAGGAGCTAGACATTATTTAATTAAAATGGAGGGTGAAGATCATTTTAAACACCATAGATATGATGCACCTGCTATAGTTCCTCTAAACAAACAATCAGAGTTTAAAAAAGGATATTTTTTAAGTGGAATTGAATATACTGAAGAAGAATTTAAGGAAATAATGAAAGAAAGAGAAGGTTTACCTTGGTATAAAACATCAGCAGGTAAAGGAACATCAAGACATTAATATGAGAGATCACACATTAGAGGCAATACCTTATAAAGGAGAACGACATGAAAAAGCATGGGGTCATGAATTATGGATTATTAATAATGAATTTTATTGTGGTAAATTATTAGTATTTAAAAAAGACAAATCATTTTCAATGCATTATCATTTATTAAAAGATGAAGCATGGTATATTTCTAAAGGAAAATTTTTGTATAAGTATATTGATACTGAAGATGCTGAGCAAAAATCAATTGAAGTAACAGAAGGTGATTGTATACACTTGATACCAGGACAACCACATCAAATGTTGGCTCTTGAAGAAGGGAGTTGTATATTTGAGGTATCAACCCAACATTTTGATAGTGATAGCTATAGAGTAATGCCGGGTTCATCACAAGAAGATAATTATAATAATTTACCATTTTAGGTATGATTAAGAAAAAATATAAAAAAGAAAACAGTGAATTAATTAAATCCTTAAAAAATATGGGGAGAGATATTGCTGTATTAGAAATAAAATTAATTGGTACTTCTAAAGTAAAAGATAATTTAATATATGAGTGTACCTACTCAGATAAAGGTAATATTAAAAACATTCCAATTATTGCTCATGATGTAACTCAAGCATTAGCTAAATTAGATCAATACACCCATTCAGGAATCCCTGAGTCAGTTTTACATTATATGCTTGGAAATGAAAGGTTTAATAAATAAATTATAAGTTATGAAAATAGGATTATGTGGCACTATGAGTGTCGGAAAAACAACACTTGTTAATGCTTTAAAAGATGTTCCTGAATTTAAGGATTATATTACTAGAACAGAACGCTCTAAAGAATTAATGGCAATGGGTATCCCATTAAATACAGACTCAACTGTTAAAGGTCAATCTGTATTTTTAGCTGAAAGAGCTAGTGAGTTAATAGTAGAAAAGATTATTACAGATAGAACAATTATTGATGTGATGGCTTTTGCTAAATGTTCAGAATCTATGTATTATTTTGAGGCAGATGATTTTTGTAATTTTGCCTCTCATATGTTAAGTGAATATGATTATATATTTTATGTGTCTCCTGAAGGTGTAGAAATTGAAGATAATGGTATTAGGGAAACTGATGCTGGTTATAGGAAAATGATTGATGAATCAATTCAACTTTTGCTTATTAAATACAAACATAAAATTAAAAACTTAGTTGAGATTAGTGGTTCAACTGAAGAACGTATAAAATTAATTAAACAAGCAATTTTTTCGTGATATTTATAACAAAAATATATTATAATAAATTTAATACCACATGAAAAAATCAGATTTTAAAGAAGCAATTAAGGAAGAAATTTTTGAAATTCTATCAGAAGCAGATCAAGAAGATATTGATGCACAGGCTGATTTAAATAAAGAATTAGAAGCAACCAAAGGTCATAGAGATGATTTGGGAGATTCACTATCAGAATCTTTAAACCCTGAAGTAATAAAAGCAGTAGATCGCTTTATTAAAGCAATGGCTAAAAGATATAATTATTCAGAACTAGATGCTGTATTTGCTATTGAAGCAGCTTTAAAACAAAGAGAATTTGATAAACCTGCTGACATTCCTGGTTTTGAAGGTACAATGGATGCTTTAAATAGTCTCACTATTAGAGAAGATGAAGATGAACCATCTGCAAAAGATGTAAAATCATCATCAAAAGATTCAGTATCTAAAATTGCTAATAAATTACAACAAACCACTAAAGAAATGAAATCAGTAGTTAAAAAGTGGAAAAATGCTGATGGTAGTGAAAAAGATAAGTTAACATCTCGTTTAAAAGATTTAACTAAAATTAAGAAAGAACTTGAAGGGCTTCTTTAAAAATATTCAAACACTACTTATAGTAGTATTAGTTGTGATTATCCTCTTTATAAGAGGTTGTAGTGGGGGGAGTGTAAATACTGAACCTAAAGTTATTACAAAAATAGAAACTAAATGGGACACAATAACAATTGTAAAGAATGTTTATGTCCCTAAATGGAAAACTAAAATAATTAAAGAAGTTGATTCTATTTTAATAAATACCCCAATTGATACTTTAGAAATACTTAAAGATTATTATACTAAAAATGTTTATGTAGATGAAATTAAATTGGATTCATTAGGTGTAGTAACTATAACAGATACAATTTTTAAAAATACAATTTGGAAAAGAGGAGTAAAATCTGATATTTTATTTCCAACTAGATTAATAACTAAAGAGATATATCTTAATAATAGAGAATTTTATTGGGGTATAGGAGCTTCAGGCCGATCAGACCAAATCAATTATATAGGAGGAGAAATTTTATATAAAGATAAAAAGAAACAAATATATGGTCTAGGCTTAGGGGTTAACCAAGATTTTAAACCTGTTATATCAGGTAAATTATATTGGAAAATAGGTAAAAAATAATGAGTCAGGATTTAAAAAAAGTAATAAGACAAGAATACTTAAAATGTGCTAAAGACCCAGCCCATTTTATGAAAAAGTATTGTTTTATCCAACACCCCCAACGTGGTAGAATACAATTTAATCTATACCCATTCCAAGAAAAAGCTTTACATTTAGTTAGAGATAATCCTTATTCAATTATATTAAAATCAAGACAGTTAGGTATATCTACATTATCCGCAGGTTATTCTTTATGGTTAATGTTGTTTCATAAGGATAAAAATGTGTTATGTATAGCAACTAAACAAGAAACAGCGCGTAACATGGTTACCAAGGTAAAATTCATGTATGACAATTTACCATCATGGTTATCTATAAAAGCAGAAGAAAATAATAAATTATCACTTCGACTTAGTAATGGATCAATAATTAAAGCAACATCTGCAAGTAGTGATGCTGGTAGATCAGAAGCAGTATCTTTACTATTAATTGATGAGGCTGCCTTTATTGATAATATTGGAGAAATTTGGGCATCAGCTCAACAAACACTAGCAACGGGTGGTGGTGCTATTGTATTAAGTACACCTTATGGTACCGGAAATTGGTTCCATAAAACTTGGGTTAATGCTGAATCAAATGAAAATCAATTTTTACCCATTAAATTACCTTGGTGGGTTCACCCCGAAAGAAATCAAGAATGGAGAGACGCACAAAATGATTTATTAGGCGATCCTAGATTAGCAGCACAAGAGTGTGATTGTGATTTTAGCACATCAGGAGATATTGTTTTTTATTCTGAATGGATTGATTTTTTAAATGAAACAACTATTAAAGATCCAATGGAAAGAAGAGGTGTAGACCAAAATTTATGGATTTGGGAATCTACAGATTATAGTAGAGAATATATGGTTGTAGCGGATGTAGCAAGAGGTGATGGTAAAGATTTCTCGGCATGTCATGTAATGGATATAGCAACAAACACACAAGTAGCTGAGTATAAAGGACAAATGCCCCCTAAAGAATTTGGATATTTTTTAACTGGATTAGCTACAGAGTATAATAATGCAATGTTAGTTGTTGAAAATGCTAATATTGGTTGGGCTACTTTAGATGCAATTATAGAAAGAGGATATAAAAATTTATACCAATCACCCAAATCAGATCAACTTACAGCTGAATCATATTTAAGAGTATTTGAAGGTAATTCAGAAATGGTACCTGGTTTTACAATGTCAATGAGAACTAGACCTCTTTGTATTAATAAATTCAGAGAATTTGTTGGTGATAGGTCCGTAACAATTCGTTCAAAACGATTAATTGAAGAAATGAAAGTATTTGTTTGGAAAAATGGAAGACCAGAAGCTCAAACAGGTTACAACGATGACTTGGTTATGTCATTTGGGATTGGTATGTTTCTACGAGATACTTCATTGAAGTTCCAACAACAAAGTTTAGATATGACAAGAGCAACATTAGGTAGTGTAAAATCCAATAAAGTAACATATAGTGGTGGACACTCAGCAAATAATTCAATACAAAACCCATATGAGATGAAAATAGATGGTAAATCTCATGATATAGGGTGGTTATTATAATATTTATAAATAAATAAAATGGCAGATACAGGCTTATTTCCAAGATTAAGAAGATTATTTTCTACAGACGTAATAATACGTAATGTAGGGGGTAATGAACTTAAAGTTTTTGATGTAAACAAAATTCAACAAACAGGTGAAATCGAAACAAACTCTCTAGTAGATAGATTTAATAGAATTTATTCAAATTCTTCTACTTCATTATATGGTCAACAAGCTGGGTTTAATTACCAGTATTTAAGACCAATGCTTTACTCAGAATATGATGCCATGGATACAGATGCTATTGTGGCATCAGCTTTGGATATTATAGCTGACGAGTCAACCTTAAAAAATGATATGGGGGAAGTATTAGCTATAAAATCATCAGATGAAGATATACAAAAGATTTTATATAATTTATTTTATGATGTTTTAAATATCGAGTTTAATTTATGGCCTTGGGTAAGAAATTTAGCTAAATACGGAGATTTTTTCTTAAAATTAGAAATAGCAGAAAAATATGGTGTGTATAATGTAATACCTTATACAGCCTTCCATATTGAAAGATTAGAGGGAGAATTAGGAGCTAAGGATGTTGATAATCCTTCTGAAGTGCGCTTCCGTTTTGACCCAGATGGAGTATCTGTTTCAGATACAGGATATTATAATGTCCCAGGAAACAATACAATATCTCCATCATCAATTATATTTGATAATTATGAAATGGCTCATTTTCGTTTATTAACAGATATGAATTTTTTACCTTACGGTAGATCTTACATAGAACCAGCTCGTAAATTATTTAAACAATATGTACTAATGGAAGATGCTATGCTTATCCATAGAATTGTCCGTGCTCCTGAAAAACGTATTTTTTACATGAATGTAGGTTCAATACCTCCAAATGAAGTAGATGCGTTTATGGAAAAAACATTAAGTAAACTAAAACGTACTCCCCACATTGATGAAAAAACTGGAGAATATAATTTAAGATATAATATGCAAAATCTTCTTGAAGATTATTATATCCCAGTTAGAGGTAATGATGCAAGTACTAAAATTGAAAGTGCTAATGGAATGCAGTGGGATGGTATAGCAGATGTCGAGTATCTAAGAGATAAATTATTTGCAGCTTTAAAAGTTCCAAAAGCTTTTATGGGTTATGATGAAAATACAGATGGTAAAGCTACATTAGCAGCTCAAGATATTAGATTTGCACGTACAATTGAACGTATCCAAAGAATTGTAGTATCTGAATTATACAAAATAGCATTAGTTCATTTATATACTCAAGGATATAGAGATGAACAACTAGCTAATTTTGAATTATCATTAACAACTCCATCAATAATCTATGATCAAGAAAGAGTAGCATTGATGAAAGAAAAAATGGATTTAGCAGCTCAAATGACTGAAACCAATTTATTCCCATCTGATTTTGTTTATGATCATTTATTCCACTTAAGTGAAGATCAATATGATGACTTTAGAGACTTAATTAGAGAAGATGCTAAACGTAAATTTAGAATTGATCAAATAGAAGCAGAAGGAAATGACCCAGTTGAAACAGGTCAATCCTATGGTACACCTCATGACTTAGCTTCATTATATGGTAAAGGAAGAATGTACTCAGATCCAGGTGGAGTACCAAAACCAGAAGAATACGCTAAAGATGAAAAAACTGTTTTAGGAAGACCAAAAGAAAAAGCATCTAAAAGAAACACTCAAGATGATAATTTTGGAAAAGATCGTTTAGGTTCTAAAGGTATGAAAAAAGATTATAATGATACTGGTAAAAGTGCTTTAAATTTAGAGAATAGTACTCAATATTTAAAACATCAATCTATGTTAAAATCTATCCCACAGCAGGGAAAAAAATTAGTATTTGAAAAAAAATCAACAAAGAATTCGCTTCTTGACGAATCAAATATTAAGGAACAATAATTTTAGTATATTTATAAAAAAATAAGTATTGATGTATATAAAACATTCGAAATTTAGGAACACAGGGATATTATTTGAGGTGATAGTAAGAAAAATTACATCTGAAACTCTGTCAGGAAAAGACTCACCAGCTATAAACATTCTCAAAACATATTTTGTTAATACCGAATTGGGGAAAGAATATAAACTGTATGAAACAGTATTTAAATCAAAGGGATTAACTTCTTCTAAAGCTAAAACAGTATTAGATGCTGTATTAGAATCATCAAAACGATTAAACAGAACTAATATTAGAAAAGAAAAATATAGTTTGATAAAATCATTAAAAGAACATTACGATGTAGAAGGATTATTTAAAACAAAATTAAATGATTATAAAGCTCAAGCTTCATTATATACTTTATTAGAAACATATAATACTAATAAACTTATAGATCCTAATCAAATTATAGATAATAAAGTAACCTTATTAGAACATTTAACTTCTAAGGGAGTAGATAGAGATAATGTTAAAGAAACTGTAATTGAAGAATTTAAATCACAAGATAAAGATATTCGCACCTTAACTTATTATGTTTTACTAGAAAAATTTAATGATAAATATTCTTCATTAAATAATAGACAAAAATACATTTTAAAAGAATTCATCGAATCAGTAGATAACACCCCATCACTAAAAGCTTTTTATAATAAAGAAGTAGAATATATTACAGAAACTATTAATTCTCAAATTAGTAAAACTAAAAGTGAAGTTATTAAAATAAAACTAAATGAAGTATCTTCTTTAATTAAAAGTTTAGATAAAAAAACAACAATTAAAAGTGATCATTTGGTTAATCTATTACAATACCATTCATTAATAGAAGAATTAACAAAATCAAATGGGTAATATCATAGATAAAATATACCAAAGTATAACAGAAAATAGAAATGTTGATCCAAAATTAAAAGATTGGATTGAAAAAAAATATGGTAAGTGGCATCCAAAAGATTTTATATCTGATAGTGGTGATACTTATTTTAAATATGAATCTACTTCTGAAGGTGGAGGTATTGGGCATAAAATTATAAGATTACCATCATTCAAAGAATTAATAAAACAATTAAAACTATCAAGAGACGCAGCTAATGATTTAGTGAAAGGCGAGTCTGTAAGAGATGATGAAGTATTAAGAGGTATATATGATGAACAAAGAAAAGTATTTAATAAGTTTAGAACTCATTTAAGAAAAGAATATCCAGCTTTTTATGCTCAATTAAAAGGACAACTTACAGAAGAAGAATTAGACGAAATGTCTACAACAGGTGGAGGAGCAGGAGCTGCTTCATTTACAGGTGGTACTGGGATGCAGTATGCAACACCTTATGCTTTTAAAAAAGTAAAAAAAGAAAAACTACCTGAAGGCCACACAGATGCTGAAAATAAAAAATTAAAAAAAATATCAAAAGAATTAAAGGCAGCCTCTAAAATGCATAAGGGTCAAGCTAAGAAGATAGATAAAATAACAAAAGAAAATAAAGACCCAGGAGCATCATTAGGTCCTGGTCCTAAAGCTAGTGAAGATGGAGTAAAGGATAATGCATATGTAAAACAGTTTAAATATAGTTTAGTACCTAAAAAAATAAAAGGATCTGGTTTAGAAGTTAAACAACTATTTGAAGATGATAATGTTAGTTCATTTCAAAAAGAAAGAATAAATGCATTTGATGTAATTGAACAACAACTTAATGATATTTATAAGATGTTAAGCAATGCTAAAAATGAAACCAGTGACTATTATTCAGAAAACCCAGGTTCATTTTCTGTAATTAAACCTACAGATTTAGTTTTAGACTACATAAAAGATATTAAAGACTTATTAAAAGGAGAATAAATGAAAACATTACAAGAACAATACAACCAAATTAAAAATGGAAAGGGTAGTAAACACATTTTCCTAAAAGAAGTTAAAGCAAATTATCCTCACTTAGTACGCAATGCTGCCGGGTTTGAGGAAGCAAGTTCTGCTTTAATTAAAAGAGATATTATAGCAGAAAACATTCATGTAGCTACAGGTTCAACAGAAAAACCAAATTGGTTTAAGTTATTTGATGATAACATGAATTTAATATCTGAGGAAGAAGCTAAAGCTATTGAGAAAAAAACAACAAAGGAAGTAACTGATTTACAAGCTCCAACAAAAGGGTATGATTATAAAGATGATAAAATGCTTAATAATGTATCTGGTGAGCAATTTCGTCAAGGTTACTTTACAGAACTTACAGATGTAGCTAACAAAGATAAAACTAAAGAAGAATTAATTGATTTAGTGATCAAAAACATTGGTAAGAACCCTTTATACTATGTTGAGGAAGCTCAATTTGGGATTAAAGGAATTGGCTATACAGAAGAAGCACCAGCTTTAGGTAAAGGAAAAATGGTTAAAGATCCTGGTGTAGGTGGAGGTTATGGTGCCGAAACTAAAAAAGACTTCCCAGAAGGTGAAGTAGGTACTGGTTATTTAGAAATTAAAGAAAATAAAAACACAACAAATATGATATCATTATTAGACTTATACGAAAGTAGTCCTTTAGGAGAAAAAGAATTACCTAAGAAAAAAGTTAAAAAAGTAAAAAAAGAAACAACCGATAGTAAATTAGCTGAAATTGAAAAAAATGGAAGAATTGCTACTTTAGAATTACAAATAAATGCTTTAGATGAAATAATTGAAGGTAAAAACGATAGGATTTCTATGGTAACTGAAGATGATAGTTTATCTGAGTTAGTTGATAAAAAGAAAATGAAAGAAATGCAACGTGAAGTAAAGCTTTTAGAAAAAAAGAAAGCGGGCATGGAAAAAATGTATGAAAAAATGTGTGGTAAAACATACAAAAGAATGGTTGATGAAGATAAAGAAGTTGCTGAAGGTAGTAATGATAATAGTAATTTAGGTAGTAATGATAACAGTAACGAAAGTTCAAATGATAACCCTGAATCATACTCAGGACTAGAAAGATTTAGAACTAAATAAAAAACAATATGAGTCAATTATTAATTGAAACCCATGTATTTAAACCTAAGGGTTTAAGATTAACTGAAGCAAAATCAAATAGAGGTCTTCCTTTAGTTGAAGGGATATTGGCTACTGCTGAAGTAAAAAACGGTAATGGTAGATATTATTCCAAAGATTTATGGGAAAGAGAAATTGACAAATATAGAGTATTAGTTGACGAACATAGAGCAATGGGCGAACTAGATCACCCAGAATCCTCAGTAATAAACTTACAAAATGTATCACATAATATATCAGATATGTGGTGGGATGGAGATAATGTAATGGGTAAAATTGAAATATTACCTACCCCAAATGGAAATATACTTAAAGCATTAGTTGAAAGTGGTATTACCGTTGGTGTGTCATCTAGAGGGATGGGTTCATTAGAACAAAAGGGTGAATTAATGGAAGTACAAGATGACTTCGAATTATTATGTTGGGATTTTGTTTCAACACCCTCAAACCCAGATTCATTCATGCATTTAGTTAGAGAAAATAAAGAATATAAATCACAAGATAAATATAAAAAAGTAAATGATATTTTAGGAGAAATATTATGTGCCCATGGTTCATGTCCTATAATATAATTTAATCACTTAACCCCTGATTCCTGAGAAGAGGCGTTTTCAATTATTTGATGCGCCTCTTCAATTTTTATATCTCCTCATATACGTATAATTGATAATATGTCATTTCTTATATGACATCACAAACAAATTATAACCCCCCATTACGTTTCTTGAATAAACGTAGTTTCCCAACAAAAATTTAGGAAAAATGAACAGAAACTTTTTAAAAGAAGCAATCGCTGATGCTAAAGCAGTCAAAGAATCTGCTATAGCAAATGCTAAAGTCGCTCTTGAAGAAGCTTTCTCCCCACAAGTTCAAGCCATGTTCGCTAGTAAGCTAGAAGAAATGGAAAAAGAAGATGTGGATGAAGGATACGACGAGATTGATGAGGCAAAAGATGATGCTGATATTTCAGAAAAGAAAGAGTACATGACCAAAAAGGAAAAGCGCGAAGGTGATGATCGTAAGTCTGATAACAAGGCTGAGACTAAAACTGAGAAAATGCGTAAAATCGATGAGGACGAAGAAATGAGCTTAGATGAAATTTTAGCAGAATTAGAAAAAGATGAAGATCTTAAAGAAAATGCTCGTACAGATGCTGAAGAAGAAGGCTATTTGGATGGTATGAAGGACGAAAAAGAGGACTTGAAAGAGGACGAACGTACTGATGCTGAAGAAGAAGGCTACTTAGACGGTGAAAAAGACGAGAAAGAAGACATGGATGATGAAGACGAAGAAATCGACTTAGAAGACATGTCAGAAGAAGACCTTAAGAAATTTATCGAAGACGTAATCGAAGATATGGTTAATGCAGGTGAAATTGAAGCCGGTGAATCATTCGAAGATGATGTAGATGTTAATGTTGACGTAGATGGTGAAATCGAAGTAGAAGATGATGAAGAAACTTCTGTAGATGTAGCTGAAGCTAAAGAAGACATTGATGAAGGTAAAGAAGAAATAGACGAAGCAAAAGATGAAATGGATGAAAGTAAAAAAGATTTAGAAGAAGCATTGGAAACAATCACAACTTTAAAATCTGAATTAAATGAAATCAATTTGTTAAATGCTAAGTTACTTTACACAAACAAAGTGTTCCGTGGCAAGAATTTATCAGAATCTCAAAAAGTAAAAGTATTAGGTGCTTTTGATAAAGCTGAAACAGTTAAAGAAGTAAAACTTGTATTTGAAACTATCGAAGGTAGTATCAAAACAAAAGCTGCAAATAAATCTATTAGCGAAAGCGTTAGACCAAAAGGTAGTGCTTCAAACTTATCAGCTCCAAAAACAACTAAAAAACAACCTATTGTTGAATCTGATGAAATGGTCGCTCGCTTTAAGAAATTAGCTGGAATAATCTAATTCAAAAACTTAAATTAAAAATTAATCAAAAAACGTAAAAAAAAATGAGTCAATTAAATTCTCTTTTAGAAAGCGCTAATCCTTACAAATCACTACAAAGTGATGCTGCAAGATTAGCCAACAAATGGGATAAGACAGGTTTGTTAGAAGGTGTCGGTAGCGAAACTGAGAAAAACAATATGTCTATGATCCTAGAAAACCAAGCTAAGCAATTAGTTATGGAAGAAAGCAATACCGGTGGTCCAGTTCCTGGAGCAGGTACATTTACTCCTGGAACAGGAGCACAATGGGCAGGTGTAGCTTTACCACTAGTAAGAAAGGTATTCGGTCAAATCGCAGCGAAAGAATTCGTTTCGGTTCAACCAATGAACTTACCTTCTGG
>JAAHTG010001532.1_pt1 | contig 15413 bp, 29 predicted proteins | sample 6116081 | NCBI WGS metagenome assembly JAAHTG01 (sample SAMN13939989, study PRJNA603662) | sponge metagenome | isolation source: marine sponge | host: Mycale hentscheli | place: New Zealand | collected 2005 | reverse complement strand
ATGGCATCAGCTACGACAATAGCAAGTCCAACGGGAACACCCGTTCAAGGTCAAAACTTAATATTTAGGTTTAAAGACAATGGTACTGCAAGAGCATTAACTTGGAACGCTATATTTAGAGCAATAGGAATAACTTTACCAACTACTACTACGGCAAACAAATTACTTTACGTAGGTTGTAAATACAATTCAACAGATACTAAATGGGATGTTGTTTCAGTACAAGAAGAAGCATAAAAACAAATAAATGGAATATTATATAATAAGTAAAATAGAACTAGAAACTACAGAGGGTACTGACAATTTAAATTATACTGATGTTGGTTATACTACTGAGGTAAGTTTAATAAATGAAATTAATGAGGCTTATGATGCTTCTTTAGGTGCTTTCTTAGGAGAAAATAGAACAAAGTTAGAATTAGGTGAGGTGTCAATAAGTACCTTTTTTAGTGGTGTTAGCTATGTTAATGAGGCTAGGACAGAAGTAGAAAGTATTGAGGGTTTAAACCTTAGTGAAATTACTAACATAACTCAATTATAATGGCTGTACCAACTAAAGGAAATGTAACATTCAATAATTCAACTCCTGGAGCTAACTTCAGAAATCAAGCCCATACACAAAATACGGGTAGTGGTGGATTGATAGTTGCTCAGTTTACAATGTCTAACAGTACAGGTTATGCAAGTGCTACTTATGGTGGTGTTTCTATGAATGTACTATATGGAATAAATAGAGGTGGATTAGGTCAAAGAATGGCTTTCTTTTATTTAGTTAATCCACCAACAGGAAACAATACTTTAAGAGTAAACTTTAATGCTAGTCAATGGAATCCACTTAGTACTTGTATAATGAGTTTTACTAACTCAGGAGGTATAGGTAATTCATTAAGAACAGGGGGTACAGCAACACCACACAATGCAACTTTAACGGTTTCTGATGATAGTTTGATTATGATAACATCTTGCTCTATTAACGCTATTACAAGCCAACAAATACCAACAGGAACAAATAGACCATATACACAACATAACACCAACAGACAAGTTGCTACGGGTGCTATATCTACTAATGCTGGTCATAGTGCAGGTAGTATTCCATTAAGAGCCACATCGACATTTGGAAATTTATCATTAGATAGAACAGAAATACTAGGTATATCTGCGCCAGTTAGTACGGGTAACGGAGATTTTTTCTTAGTGATGTAAAAATAATTTTAATATATTTATAAAATGGAAAGTACAAATTCAATTTATTACAAAGTAACAGGGAGTCTAACAGGTGACTTCGGTGAAACAATTACAAACCCTATTATTAAAATAGATGTAAGTTCAGCAGGTGCAGAAAGTGACGGGTTGTTAAAATGCGAATACAAAGTTTATTTTTCTGAACAAAGTTATTTGGATGGAAAATATTTTTTTAAAGCATGGGATTCGGAAGAAAACAAAAGAATTGTAAATTTCACTTATCCAGTTATTGATGTTCCAACATGGGGATTTATGACGTATAAAGAATTACAGCGAAAAATAATTGCTGACCAATTTGGATGGACAGTTGAAAACGTTGTTTTAGTAGAAGAAGTTTAATGTTAGGTTTTATATTACTAATAACAGCATTAGTGTTATCAACTATTCTATTTCCTTTAGGTTGGTTATATTCTTTGTTTACTTTTAAATTAAGTATAAGAAGGTTAGGCAGTTATTTTAAAGCTATAGCTATATCCATAGATCAATTAGGAAACGTGGTAATGTCTAATCTTTTAGATGACACACTTATAAAAGAACATGGTTATAAGTTTGGAAATCCTGATGAAACTATTAGTATGGTGTTAGGGATAAACAAAAGGGATAAATCTTTAACTAAGTGGGGTGTTAGATTGGCAAACATCTTAAACAAGATAGAAAATAATCATGTAGAAAAAGCTATAGAGAAAAGATAATTTTATTTTGTTATATAATGTTTTTAGTTATAACTTAGATTAATTAATAATTAAAACTATATTTTATGTTAAGTAAAGAAGAAATTAAAAACTTAGAAGCTATTTTCTCATTAGCTAGGATTCAAATCACCAACACTAGACCAGATCATAAAAACGATCTTATTCAATTGTTAAACTTTGAAACATCAATTTTAGAAAAGTTATCTGAAAAAGAAGAAAAAGAAGATTCAGAGCCACTAGAATATTAAAAAAAAAGGAGAGCTTAGGTTCTCCTTTTTTTTTGCCATATTTTTGTTAAAATAGTTTTTCACAGTAAAAATAACTTCGTTCAAAGATATTTTTTAACAGTGTTGATTTTTTTATTTATATTACGTTTAATATAAAAATACTATATTTATGACTGATATAACTATAAAAAAAAGCATAATGGATAACTCTATTTTTGGAATAATTTTTAACTCTATAGGATCTCTTTTTGGTTGGATAGTGATAGGAGAAAGTGTAGACTCTATAAAGGATAGCGTTCCAAATCTAGATTATATTAAAATAATTGTAACTAACGCTTCTGAATCAGGGATAGACATAACAAGCAAAGTAGCTGTTTTATCTTTAACAATTATGTCTTTAATTACATCTTCAATAACTATCGGTCAGTTTATTTATAAGGTATACAGTAATAAAAAAAGTAACTAATTTATGTTATCTTTCGTTTAAAAACGATGAGAAATTTATATGTAAGAATTTGTAAGGTTTTAGCTGGGGTGATTTTATTTGCTTTGGCTATTTTAGCTTTTTACCTTAACGTAAATGTTTTAATTGATTTTTTTAAAAGTGTAAAATAAAAAACTTAGTTTAATGGCAAGAGAAATAACAAAGAATTTTTCAGATGTAGAAGTACTACCGAAAGAATATCATGGTAGGAAGTGGGAGATTTTTATAGACAAAAGAATAGTAGATATAGCTCAAGAAATAAGAAATGTATTTGGGTCTATAACTATTAATAATAAGTCAATAGGAGGTAGTTACAATTTATCAGGATGGAGACCATTTGATTGTAAGATAGGAGCTAAACATTCCTCTCATAAATTTGGTAGAGGGTTAGATTTAAAATTTAACACTAAAGGAGTAGATCCTATTTTAGTTCAAGATTACATTTTAAAAAACCAGGAACGGTTTATGAAACTAGGACTAACTAGACTAGAAAATGCAGAAATAACTAAAACATGGTTACATATAGATTGTAGCTCAACAGGTTTAGATAAAATATACGTTTTTAATCCATAAGTATGAAGAAGTTTGCAGAGTTTTTAGGAAAAGCTAAAAAAGTATTAGCATCTAAAGGAAAAGATGTGGGTCAGTTAGCCATCGCAGCAGCTACTGGTGATTTTAAAGGTGTTTTAAGTGAAGTTGGTGATATATTGGGGTCTGATTTAACCAAAGAGGGTAAAGAGCTTTCAGAAGAGTTTAGAACAAGTATTAAAGAATTTGAATTAGAGTTTGCTAAGATTGAAGCTGCTGATAGAAATTCAGCGAGAGATATGCAAGGGGAAGCATTAAAGCAGGGAGATTTATTTTCTAAGAGGTTTATATACTACCTAGCTGGATTCTGGAGTGTTGTAGGTGCTAGTTTTGTGTTCTTGGTATTCTTTATTGATATACCTGAAAAGAATCTTAGATTGGTTGATACATTAGAAGGTTTTGTTCTTGGTAATATTGTAGCAAGTGTGATGGCGTTCTTTTTTGGAGGAATGAATAAAGGAGATGATTAATCCCCATAAATCTTATAATACCTTAAATAGTTATGCTGTTCAAGGTATTTTTTTTGCTCTACAGTTAAATTAAATTCTCTTATTTGTTCTAGAGTTCCAAATTCCCAAATTTGATGACAAGGTAAGCATATAATCTTAAAATTATTAGGATCTAATCTTAGATTAGATTCTTTGCTTTTAGGTACAATGTGAGAAAAGTAAGCAGGGTTTGGATTATCTCCTAAATCCTTATCACAGTTTTGACAATAATGCTTTCTTTTCTTACCCCAAAGTTCTAGGTGTAATTCTCTTTCACCTGTAGGTTTTTTCTTTTTATATTTTATTCTACTCATAGTGACACATTTAGTACATATTTCTTTTATAATCAGGATTAGATTTAAACTCTACATCTGATAAAACTTCTTTTACTTTTATACAGTTAAGTAGTAAGTGTTTAAATCCGTCATCTTCTTCTTTTAATGCTGTAGTAAATGTGTCGCACCGAGAAACTATAGTGTACTTAAAGCCTTTATGAATAAACCTGCCGTATAATGGTATTCTTTGTACTTCCATTTTTTTTACTATTTAAATAAATGTGTAATCTTTGCTACTTGTCCGTATTCTTTAGAATGAATAAAACCTTCTACTGCTTTAGGTGCGTGTTGGTATTGATTTCTATGATGCCATGAATCTGTTCCGCTAGGCGACCTTAGATACTCAACTGTAATTCCTGGGAAATCAGAAGAGGTTAAAAACTTATACTTTTTATTGTGATGTATATGATGTAAGTAAATATACCTGTAAGTGGCTTTAGACCAATCCTCAGACTCTACAGCCATAGTTAAAGGTAGTGTGTCCATCTTGCCTCCATCTCCATGAGAAGTTCCAATTAAGGAGCATCCATACATAAAGTATTTTCTATGAGAAACACTTACATCCCATGTGATATTTTTACTTTTTCTAAACCAACAGAAAATAGAGTCAGCTAACATAAATCCTGACATATAATCGTGGTTACTAGGATTGTGAACTATATGAACATCAGCAATCTGCATTAAAGAGCTAATAATCTCAATATACATATCTCTAGCTATAATATAATTAGAGTGCCACATTCTGTCTGTATCCTGTGGTGTTCCTGAAGTGGTAGTTGATTTTGTATTGTCTGTATGAAGAACATCGTTACCTATTACAAATAATATTTTATCAATATTAAATCCTTTTGATTTATTTAAGATACCTTGAACTCCCTCTAAACCTCTTTTAACAGCTATTTCTGTATTGTATTGCTGACCTGATTCTGTAGACTCTGCTAACTTACCTATGTGTAAGTCTGCTATATCTATTATTAGTAAATGACCGTCTTTATTGTCTTTTCGTTTTAATTTACTAAATGTGGGGCTATGCTTTTTTAGTTTAGTAATAAATGAATCTCTCATTTCTTCAAAACTAACTACTGTTTCTTTGTTGTTGATTTTTACTGAGACTTCCGAGCTTTTAATCCAAGCTGTAGACCATGGCTGATCTTCGGGCATATTGAAATCTTTTAAAGTGTCTTCCACTATTGTATTACCGTTAAACGGAGTTCCGTACTCTTGAAACTTTCTTCTAATATAACGAGAGCTAAAATCTTTTCCCTTTTCTTTTTTAAGCCACTTTTTAATTTTAATTGAATTATATCCTTTGTTTTTTAGTTCTAGTAGTTCAGGGTAGTAATCTTTGAATACAGCCATTTAAGCTTATAGTTTTGGTTTTATACACTAATATAACAATAAATGTGCAACCCTATAAAAGGTCACACATTTTATATTATTTATAGTTCTTAATATTAACCCTAAACGTACTTTTATATTCTTCTTTTTTAGCGTCCCAGAATTTTTTACTTAAGACCCTTCCATTACTACCTTCATCTCCAAACTCTATAGTTGAGTCGTATCTAGTAGAAGATAGAAGCTTGTTTTTAATACCGTCTTGTTCTGTTTTTAAATCTTTGATAGTATCATTAATAATCTTATACCTAACAGCTTGATCCCATTCTTCTTGAGAACCTAATCTAGAAGCGTCTTCTAAAGTCTCTTTATATCTAGATGTATACCATTCTTTATAAGATTCATTCGCAGAAGGTTCAGGTTCTAATTCGTAAATCTTACGATCAAGTTCTGAAATTAATAATTTTAAATCTTCTCCTTCTGGTGAGGATTGTTGAACTGAAGACATTGAAGCTAGTTTATCTTCTAATGGTTTTAACTCTTTATATATAGGTCGAGCCTCTTGTACACGTTTCCAAAAATCATAAGACTTAAGAATTAAATCTTGACAAATATCAAAGTCCATTTCAAAAGGAGTAACCTTAGAATCAAACCCTCCCGTTAAACTAGCAATTTCCGCATAAGTTGTATTTGTAACTAACATTTGTTGATGAAGCTGAAATACGTATCTGACTGGTATACCACCGTTATATTTTTGAGCAGCAAAATAACTAATGTTCTTAACTTCTATGGAAAAGTCAAAGCTTATAACTTCTCCCGTAAAGGGGCTTTTCTGACCTCCTAACGCAAGATAATCCAAAGAAGCTGATAAGTGTGGATAATCTAAATTAATTGCGTAACAAGGTATCTCTGCTTTTTGTCTTACTTTCTTTCCTGAAGACCAAATCTCCGCCCATCCATCGTCTGTTCCGTCATTGAAATCCCATAGATCAGCAATACCTGATTCAAAGTGTGAGCCTGCTGTCATAAACTTGGAATATATCTTAGGTGTACTCATTCCTATCTTTTCCCAAAACATCTTAACAGGGTCTCCATATTCATCATGGTCTGTTAATGTAGCTATACTAGAAGCTCCTATTGTGTGATATCTAAATGTGTACCAATCTTCATTATTAGCTCCTGATTTAGTAAACTGAGGAATAAAAAACCCCCATACACCTTCTTTAATAGGTTTGGCATATTTACTATACTCTTCTAAATGTGCAATCTCTTCTGGTAACTCGTAAGTTCCAATATCTTTTTGATTAAGATTAAAGTCTAAAGGTTTTAGTTTTTTCATAATAATTTTTTAAAAAAAATTAGGGGCATCGACCACCTCCCCTTTTTGTATTTATTAACTAGTCTTCTTTGATTAAGTATTACTTAAAAAGGTAAATCATCCTCCTCTTCTTCAATTTGTACAGCTTTTTTCTCTACAAAAGGCTTAGGAGTATAAGTTCCTTCTAGTTGAGAGTCCATGCTTTCTGCTATACCTCCATCTAATACATTAGTAGATAAAGGTTTTAAACTAGCGCACATTTCCATTAGCTTAACATTTAAGTCAAAAAAGTCTCTTTCTATCGTACCGTTCTTTTTCTTAGTTACTTCGATTAAGGCTTTTTGCTCATCCATGTTTAAAGACCATTTAGGTAATTTATCTCCGTTTATGTTTAAATAAACAGCAGGATAATCTTTTCCCTCGTAAGATCTAGTGGATAAAGAAATGCTAATCATACCTAATTCAGGTACAGAACATAATGTGTTCATAATACTTCTACAAGTCATACTTAAAGAAGATTCAATCACATAGTCTATCCCTTGGTCGGTAATAGTTAAATTCATTTTCTTAGTGGTAACACCTTCATAAGTGTTGTCTAAAAAAGAAATAGATTTGAAGTACCCACTTACAAATGTTTCTTCTTGTGTGCAAGTGTACTTACCTGTACCTGCATCTTTCGTGTAAACTTTAAACACTGGCTTATCCTTAGTGTTTAATTTTAAAAACGTCCTTGGAGTGTTGTCTCTTCCTAGTCCCATAATATATAATTGTTTATTGATTACTTAATTAAAACGGAGGTGCATCATTATTGCTTTCTTCTAAATGTGCGTCCTCCTCTATTGGTCTTAAATTTTTAAAAACTGATCCTTTGTTAAAATCATTATGCTCTTGAGATGAATTATTATCCTCTAAAGTTTGATTCTTTGGTTCGTAAACTTGTTCTTGAATTGTTGGTTGAGTTTTATCGTTAGACTTCTCCCCTAAGATAGTCTTTTTAAACCATCCTCGCAAGGGAGATTCATTTTTTGAATCATAAAAACTAAAGAAATCTCTATATTTTCCTCTACCCATGTTTAAGAGTACAGGATTAGCTAAAGTTGTTTCCATTCCCCCAGTGTGTTTAGACTTAACTTTTTTAACTGCTACCTGAGTTTGGTTTCTTAATTCTTCTACAAACTTATATCTGTGTACTAATAGTAAATGTGTCGCTTTGTTCTCCCAAACTACTCCATCTGCTAAATCTGCTGCATTTAAAGGAGCTGGATTATCTTTTAAATCTCCTGATTGATGAACTCTCCTAGCCGACTCTGTATTAGAGTGCATACCAACATAAAGAGACATATCTTTAGCTTTACACCATTTTTGTAATCTAGTCGTTACCTGAAGCGTATATTGGTAAGTATTAAGCTTACGATCTACTTCTGTATAGTCTAGTTTTAAAGCATTCCATGGGTCTATAAAAAGTATATCAAACTTACCTTTTTGCTTCTCTATTTTATCAGCCATATTAATAACATCTAAATACGACAGCATATCTTCAGTCTCTATAAAAGCAAATTGTTTATCTAAGTAAGCCAATCCTAAATCTCTATGTGCTTTAGGTATGTCTTTTACTCTCTCTCCGTATAAAAACTCAAGTATAAAAACCTTTAACTCCCAAGCTGGGTTTTCAGTAGAATATATGATTACTTTCTTACCATGCAATGCGTTAACTAATGCAAACAAAAAACAAGCAATAGTTGTCTTACCCAAACCTGCTGTTCCTCCTATAATATCAAAAGCTTGAGGTTTAAATCTATAATGGTTATCTAAGTCATCATACCCCGTTGACAAACCCATAGGTATTTTACCCGTTGCAAAGTCATCAATAAAAGAGTTAACGTCTGACCCTACTAAAAACTCATGTGTATCATCAAGTTCTACGGGTTCATCTACTCTTTTAAATTTAGACTCAGGCTTTCTACCGTAATTTAATTCTGAAAGCTCTCTAGCTGCTTGCTTAAAATCTCCTCCACATTCTAATATCGTATAAATAGAAAAAGGATTGTAAGATTTATCTGAGTCAAAAACACTTGATGTACTAAACACTCTCAATAAATTATACTTAGTATCAAAGTTACCTGAAACAGGAGATTTACTTCCTGGTCTTTTAACTGGGTATTTACTTCCTTGTTGCGTTTTTATAGTCCATCCATGTTTAGTCATTACCGACTGCCAATCTCCTCTAGAATTAAAATCCTCCCAAGGTGTTAGTCCTGAAGAAGCATAAGAAACTTTAGGGTTTTCCATAAAAACAGGAGGCATAGTTTCGTCAAACATTCTACAGCAAGAAAATATCGTATCTCTTTCTGCTTTTGTTATTGTAGGTATTTCTGATAAAGACCCATTAATAATATCATACCCCTCTGTAGGTACAGTAACTATGTATCCTGATTCTCCTCTAGTTTCAAGTAGTACAACTTTCTTTTCTCCTGATTTTTGTTCTTTTTTAGTAGCGTCTCTAGAGGCAAGTTTTACGTTACCACAAATCTTTTCACATTTATAAATAAGATGATAACCCCCGTTTATAGTTTTTGCTATAGTTAACTTTTTACATAAACCAGGAGAGAATAGCTCAATCTTACTTTTTAGTTGGTCTATAAGATGACCGTCTTCCTCAATGTAAATCTCATTCTTTTGATCTACATCTATAACTTCTACATTTCCACTAACCTCTCCGCATACTAATCCTAAAGCTTCAAAAAGATGTGCATTTTCCTCTACGTTAATAAAGTCTTTTTGATATCTTTTCCAAGAGTTTATGTTGGGTCTTTTATCTAGCTTAAGAGGAACAATAGAAAGTTTTTTAGCAATAAATCCTTTTAGTATTTTTTTATCTATCATGTCTTATAATTGTGCGGTGATTAAATTAAAATAATTTAACTGATTCTTTTTTTAAAAAATCTAGTTCAGAGACATCAATCTCTTCTTCCTTGTTTAATTTATCCACTAAGTCACTCATCAGAGAACATATCTTAATATACTCTATAGATAGGTTTCTTACTTCTTCTACGTATTTTAATCTAAACTCTGCGTTGGCTTTGTACTTCTTAAATTCTTTAGGATTTGTAGGTGTAAATGTGCTACCCTCTATAACTCCTAAAGTATTTAACTTCTTCTCTGTCTGTTCTATTAAATAATCAGACCCTTTTTTAATCTTTTCTAGTGTCTTCATATACTAATGATTATTTACCTAAAACTTGTTTAGTAATAAACTGCTTAAGCTCCGAGGTTTCACATTTACTCATAAAATCAGCTAAGTCATAATAATTACCTTCAGGATCGTAATTCTTAAGCTTACCAACAAGAGTAATTCTAGTAACACCCATCTTCTTTAAAGCTTCACCCATTTTTTTTAACCCAGCAACACTTCTGTCTTCAGTTATAAAATCTAAGTCAATAGCTTTAATTCCTTTTTTTGCTTTAGCGACAGTGTTAGCTCCTTTCTCTATGATGTTTTTCTTCTCTACCACCTTCTTTTTAGATTTAGCGTTAACAACCTCATCTTCAGATGCAAAGTTATTAGTGTTAGATACTCCTAAAGATTTTAATGCTCTACCTATAGATGAGGTTTCAGCGTTTTCTAACCAACTTGTTCCGTTTATAGTACCAAAACCTTCTCGTTCACTTGCATGACCTGTAGCTACTGTTAAACCCTCTTTGTTTATTATTCTACACATAAAGTCTGCTTGATACTTTTTCTCAGGAGTAAGTGTGTGAGATAATAATTCTGTAATTATACTACAGAATGGGTAGTCTCTTTTGAATATAATAATTCTTTCTGCTACTGTGTCGTAGTCTTTTAGTCCTTCTTTTTTCATTATTTATATTTAAATGTGTTATTAAAAATTATCCCAACACCAAATTGGCGTTTTATCACCAACATACGAACCGCTTACGTTGTATGTAAAATACTCCATAGAGTCTATGTAACTCATTTCTAACATAAGAATATCTAAGCATTTAGAAACAGAGTATATTAACCTCATTTCTGTTTCGTCTACACCTATTATTGCATCGTCAAACCCATCAGCTTTTAAGAACTGTTCTTCATGGTAATGTTCGATTATATCGTCTATCATTTAGTTTATTTACCTTTTAAATATATAGTATACAGTATTTCTGTAATTATCCATGTTACGAATATTAAAACAACAATATCCATAAGCTATATACGGTATTTTTCTTTAACTGAAATTCTTATTAACTCTGAAACTGAAACTGATTTTTTAGCAGCAATAATTTTTAGTTTATTAATAATTTCTTTTTCTACTCTGAATAAATATCTGGTATCTTTCTTAGCCATTTTGTAATTTTTTAACTTGTTCAGGAGTTGCTTTATAAACATCTCCACTTTTTAGTTGTTTAATAAATGATCTTAAATCTAAAAGATCTTGTATTTCTAATGATGCCATTTCCGAGAATATATCTTGATATACTTCTTGGATTCCAACAATTAAGTTTATGTCAGATTCTTTTTTACATAACTCATCCTCTACAGGAACTACTTTTTTCTCTAAAGCTTCAAAGAATCTATTGCCATGAAATTTAATTTCTTTAGACCATAAGGCTGTGTCTTTTAAATCTTCTACGTTTTCTAGTAATATTATACCATTACACATAAAAGATGTAGCTAACGACTTGTAATTATCTATTTTATTCATTTCTTTAAAAATTAAGAATTAATAACTACTGCCATATCTATTCATACCGCCTAAATTAGGTGATGAAATTTTGTTTTCCATGACTGTACCGCATTTTGGACACTTCACTTTCGTTTGGTAGTTCTTTACTAATACGTCTTTTAATTCTTCTTTACACTTGGGACATTTTTTATCAAAAAAAGGCATTGGCTATAAGTATTTAATGTTAATAATAATATCATGAGGGGCGGAGTCTTTACCTCCAAAATAAGGAAATAAATTTGCTCCGAAAAAGTATTTCTTTTCCGTAGTTAACTTTATAGATGACCTCACATTTAGGTCAATAGACTGTATATGAGATACACTTCTTTTGCCTTTCTCGTATTCATAAAGAAATAAATCAATATTATCAGAATAAGGATTATACTTCCAACCTATACGAGAACTGTTATAGTGTATAAAGATAGAACCAAAACCAAATAACTTATTAATTTGTTCTGACAATTGAATACCACCACTATATCTACAGCTATCATTAAATAAAACAGAAACTTTTTGTTCTTTTTTATTTATGAAAAACTTTAACCTATAACCTGAATAGTGATTACCTTTTTTAATTTTAAAATCTCCTGATCTTAATTTAAATACCCAAAACAAAAAAGGAGTTAAAATCATTACTAATATCGAAACAGAAAAAAACAACACAAAGTACCATATTGTTATTTCTTCAAGTATTTCAGACGGTCTAATGTAAGACAAAATTATAAGCCCCATACCTATTGCTATTAAGGAGTATATTGCTATTGTTTTTTTCATATTTATTTTTTTTAGTCAATACAAATTTAAATATAATATTTGTATTGACAAAATGTTAATTATAATCTTCCATGTCGTCTATCAGTTCGTTTACTAAGATATCAAGCATAACTTCAATATTTACTGAATTAAAGCCAAATGATTCTCCATCGTAAAAAACTTCAAAAGTGACATAATTATTACCTAGTTCAAATTTAGATCTTTCTTCCATTTATAGAATTTCCTTTTAATTTACGGATATTTTTGTTTACACTTTTAAGTTTTAACAAATTATCGTCTGTTGGATTTTCTAAATGTACTGAACTATACTCTTCTAGTTTTTGTTTTAATTCTCTCATTTGCTCCTCTCTAGTTATGACACAATTAAGATAGTCTCTTATCGCTTTTAAAGAACCTACTCCTGATAAAGAGAACTTCTTACCAGGAATAAGTCCTCTTCTGTCATAAGACTCCCCTATTAAGAAAGTAATTATATCGTAAGACTCGTTACAAGTTATAACTGCGTTTCCTTCTTCATCTAATATAAGTGTCCTATCCATAGTTATTTATTATAAGCTTTAATATACCACTCGCCTTTTAATTTTCTTCTCTTAAGAACACCCCCTTGGGCTTGTCTTTTTACTGTTGATAATTTCTTACCGAAAACCTCAGCGTAATCTTCTATAGGGTAGTAAATACCATCTGGGAACGTAACTCTATCTAGCATATTTTTGTTCTTTTCTTTTTTCTTGACTTAATGATATTTTACCATATAACTCAGGTGATAACTTCATAACTGCCACTTTTAAACTATATACATCTAAGTATTCAAAAAACATATTATTTAGAGCAGACCACGTTACTCCTCCTTCTATGATTTTATCTATAGTATCTTTATCTTGGTTATAGACTTTACTAGCTAAAGATGACCTGTGCCTTTTAACCATACTATACATATTAGAGTGTGATTTTTTTAGTCTATACTTAAAAGAATCACAATTAGAATATTGAAAGTACTTATCATTTAAATCGGAGTACGAAAAACCTGATGATATATCATCCATCATTTCCTCTATGTTTTCATCAATTTTACTATCAAACCTTGTTTTAGCTTGTTTAGCCTTACTAACTATTAATACATCTTTTACTTTAATACTACTTAAATCTTCTCCTGTTATTTTTTCTTTTATTTCTAAAAAATGATTAGTAAGGGATTTACCGTTTAACATTCTAGTATCCATCATGTGTAATCCAGACACATAACTTCTTAAATAATGTAGGTAAGTAGTTCTATGTTTTTTAGTTAACTGTAAAGCTTTTGTAAAATAAATAGAGTTTTTAGGGTTTTTGCTTTGATCTATAACTAGATAAAAAAACACAACCATTGGAATTATATCTTCTGACCTTCTTGACCTTGGGATAAGTGTATTAGTTTCAAAATAATCCATTACTGAATTACTTATCAAATGTATTAATGGGTCTTGCTGAAGAGATAATATCTTTGCTTTTTTTAAATCATAACCTTGTTTTAAAAAGTTAACTATAGAGTCTAAATCTTTATCAGAGTAAATCTTTTCTTTGGCTTCTTCTTTCATTTTGTATTGGCTAATATGTTTTCAGTTCTTACAGCTATATAATCTACTTTTTCTATTTTAATAGTGTAGATTGCTTGTTCTCTTACAGCAAATGTGTCACCCTTAGTATACCCTTCTTTAATCAATTGCTTACATAGGTGCGTAGACTTTAATATATCCTCTCTCTTCTTCTTCTTTAAATGTTCAGGGATAATTATCGTAGAGCTTTGATGAATCTGTTTTACAGGCTTAAAAAGATTCCAATCAAAAGTTGGTATTATTTCTCCATCTATAATCTGACATATAATATTAGAAGTAATAGAGCCAACCATATCTCTAGGGTAAGAAAGGTGGTATTCATCATCTCCAGCTAATCTATCTTCGCTAACTGCTAAATGATGTAAGTAAACCGTACATCCTTCTATTAATTCATCTAGAGTCATACCAGCTTTGGTTGCTTTTCTACCTAAAGCCAATGGTTTTTGTATAAGTTTACCTTTAAAAGGAATGTACTCATCACCTTCAGGGATGTAGTCTTTATCTAGTCTATTGTAGATATTACCAAGATCTAGAGTTTTAACTCCATCTGCTGTTTTTATTTCAGTTGTAAGGTTTTGATCTTTCTTAATCTCTACCCTCATAAAGTCTTTTATGTATTTCATTTTTTTTATTTTATATAATTTATGGGTGTTAATTAAATTTTCTAACAGTATTGTAACTGCCATTCTCGTACCTCGAACGTGCGCACAAGCGCAGTTACAAGGGTGTTGTAGGTAATACTACATTTCTCTACCATCCCACTTTTTACCTTTCTTGTCAATACAAAAGCCACTTGGGTCTATGTATATACTACCGCTTTCGCAAAGTTCATCGTTTACTCTTATTGTTCTTGCACCAGATATATACACACCTTTAGCAGTTAAGTAAGTCATTATTGCTCTTGCTACTTCTTCGCCACTCAATGTAATGTCAACACCTTTACCGTATTCGGTTGTGCCTTTTCCTTTTTTAATTTTCATATCATTTTAGTTTTTATCCGTACTACCTACAACAATATGTATATTGCATAGCCTATCGACATACGCACCATACACAAACCGTTAGCTGCAATTAATTTAAAACCCAAGTCAAAAGTTTTCTTTCATTTTTTATAAGAAACAACTCTTCGTTTAATTCGTCAATGTCATACCTATTTAATTCTTCTTCCTTGAAAAACTTTTTATTCTCAGCTATAAGTTCATTTACTTCCTTTAGTCTTAATTCTATTTCTTCTCTTGTTTTCATAATGTTTTAAATTAAAAGTTCACTTCGTCAGCTAACAAGGTATAAACCCAACCCTGTCGGGTATGTGCTTATACTAAACGTTAGCGGTAATTATTTAGAAACCATCTCCAATGTTCCGCTTTCCATAGGTTAGGGTTTTTAATGTCTTCTAATTCTGTTGGTGGGTACTCGGTTTTTGTACTGTTAAACAACTTGTTAACGTGATTTTTGTGTAAGCAATACCACATATCAGCTTTTTCTAAATCACTACCGCTAACACCACCTAAATTTAATTTATTCTCTTCGTTCATAAACATAATTTTAGCCAAACCGTTGTGCATAATACTACGTTAGCATTTCATTTGCAATGTTATAGTAATGCTCATC
>JAAHTG010001531.1_pt1 | contig 15414 bp, 13 predicted proteins | sample 6116081 | NCBI WGS metagenome assembly JAAHTG01 (sample SAMN13939989, study PRJNA603662) | sponge metagenome | isolation source: marine sponge | host: Mycale hentscheli | place: New Zealand | collected 2005 | reverse complement strand
CCAAAGGAATAGTAAAAAAAGTAACTAAACCAATAGCAAAGGTATTAGATAAAGTTGTACCTAATGAGCTCAAACCCTTTTTACCTTATGCAGCAGCAGTAGCACCATATTTATTACCAGCTGGAATTGCAGGAGGTAGTGGGATTGGAGCTTTATTAAGAAGAGGTGCATTAACAGGTGGTTTAAATTTAGGGGCACAATTATCACAAGAGGGTAGTGAAGGAGATTTTTCTGCATTATCTTTAGGACTAGCTGGCTTACAAGGAGCACTTACAGCTCCAGGTGCAGCAGAAACTTTTCAAGGCATGACTACTGCAGGAAGTCCAGAATATTTACAATTAGGAGAAAAAGCAACTTTAGCTGATGCTGCTGGTAATATAGATCTTGCTAGTTCAGCATTAGGAGATCAAGCTACAATGTTGGCTGATAGAGGTTTATTAACTAAAGCAGCAGACTTTGGTCTTGGAAGTTTAAGTAAAGGAGCTGAAGCACTTGACACTGTGATGACTGCAGGTAAACAAAATCCATTTAGTATGGAAGGTTTAAAAGCAGCTTCAATTCCATTCACACAAGGTTCTGCAGATTTAGGCATAGCTACAGCTAGAAAAGCATTAAGAGATTATGAATTAGAATTAGATGCATTCAACGCTCAAGCAGGTTTAGCTCAAGAAGCTAATGATGCAGATCGAAGAGCAGCTATCATTGCTTCAATGACAAGAGCAGATTTTACACAAGATATTATAGATGAAACATTAGACCAACTAGGATTAAAAGATGGAGGTATAGCAAGACTAGGTTTTGACAATGGTGGTGATGTATCTTTTGGTGGTATTAAAGAAGCCATTAAAGGTGTAGCACAAAACAATATGGAAGAAGGTGTTACTCAAATGTATGTATCTGATTCAGCAGGTGTTATCCCTTTAAAAGCCGGTGATGCTGTTACAGGTAGAACTATGGAAATGATGGCGATGGGAGCAATAGAGCCATATGGTAAAAATGATTTTAGAGACCCTGATGGATATGAAAGATTTATAGACATATTCACTAAAGAGCAGGATAAAAACAAAGAGCTTAACGAAGAAGGAATGAAAAAAGGTGGACTTGCTTCTTACAAAGATGGTGGTATAATGAATTTAGGTGGTAAAGAAATGGATATGAGAACAGGTGGTTTCATACCTATTGGTGCCAAAGAGAGAGCGGACGACGTCCCTGCGAGATTAAGCAAAAATGAATTTGTAATGACTGCCGATGCTGTTAGAGCGGCTGGTGGTGGAAGCGTTAACCAAGGCGCAAAACGAATGTATGATTTAATGCATAACCTAGAGGCAAGAGCATAATGGCAGAACCAACTACAATATCACAAGTATTACCCGCACCGATATTAGAAGGTGCACTTACAGCATTCACTAAAAAATTAGAACCATTAATTGGTCAACAAATAAACACAGCTGCGTTTGCACCAACGATTGCAGCTGAATCACAATTACAACAAGATGCGCGGACAGCGGCTGGTGGATTAGGTTCACTTACAGGACCACAAGCTTTCCAACCTTTCATGTCTCCGTATCAACAAGAAGTTATTGATACAACATTAGCAGAGTTTGATAGACAAGCAGCAATTAATCAAACAGCTAATAGAGATAGAGCTATACAAGCCGGAGCTTATGGTGGAGCTAGAGAAGGTATTATGGCAACAGAATTTGATGCAAGAAATCAAATGCAAAGAGCAGGATTACAAGCACAATTATTACAACAAGGATTTCAACAAGCACAACAAGCAGCGGCAGCTGATCTTGCAGCAAGACAAGGACTTGGAACTTACCAAACACAATTAGGTCAAGCAGGCCAAGCACAAACTCAAGCTGGATTAGACGCAGCAGCGGCAGCAGCAAGAGAAGCACAATTCGAACCTTTCACTAGATTAGGTTTAGTAGGACAACAACTTGCACAGATTCAACCTGGTGCATTCCCTACTCAAACAGTAGGATATCAATCACCAGCTGCACCAGCTAGTCCATTATCTACAGCTTTAGGTGTTGGTACTGGTATCGCTAGTATTGGATCTAAACTGGGATTATTTGGATAATGAGTAGAATATTAAGAAGACCAATGTTTCGTGGAGGACCTGTATCGAGTTATGGAACGGGGATCGCTTCTGGATTAGGATATGAACTAGGTGGTAGAGTTGGTTATCAAAGAGGTGGGGGAACAGGTGGTTATGGTGCTGGTTACAGTGCTGCTCCAGCAGGAATAACAGGAGCACAAATTGTAAATTTTATTAGAAACAATCCTAAATTTGGAGGATTAGATTTTGGTGGTCAATTTACAGGAAAAGATTTAACGACACTTTTTAACCCTAATAGAACATACAGTCCAATAAGTTTAGATCAATCTGGAAGAGGTAGTGTGGCTAGTGGTAGAGGAGCTTTTTCTGAAGGAGATGTTACATCTACTCCTGAATTTTTAAAACTATATCAGAACATAATTTCTGGAGATACTTCTATGGCAAGCTTGCCAGGTGAGACAACAGAGAGTGATACAAGTGATACTACAACTAGTGAAGTTGTTAGCGGAAATATTGTAGATGAATTTGCTCCATCATCAAAAAAACCAGCAGAAAAAAAACCTGAAAAAGAACCTGAAATTTTACCACCAGAACCTGAAAAAGAAGAATCAGTAGATTATACAGTTGAAGATTACATTAAATTGTTAGGTGGTGATAAAGCTAGACGTAGAGATTTAGGAGATATGTTTGGTAGAGCATCAGCGGCTTTCTTGAAAGAAGGAGATGTTAGAGCTGGAGTTGCTAAATTTATGGAAGACGAATCTAAAGCAGGACCAAGTAGATTAGAAAAAATAGAAACAGCTGCAGGTACAATAGATATTAAAGATAAGATAGCAGGTAAAAGATCAAAAGAAAACATTGATCTTATGAAAGAAAAGGTGTTGTTTGAATTAGGAGCAAAATCAGCTGCTTTAAAAGAAGCTGGAAATATTAAAAATATGAATGCTAGTGATGGATTAACTTACATAGCAGAAAAAATTTATAGAGGTGGTAAAGACAGATCTAGTTCTAGAGTTTTAAAAACTTTTATAGATATTAAATTAAACACAGATGCAAATATAAAAAATGTAGGAAATCTAGGTGATTTTAAACTTGATGACTTACTCCCAGGAGTTACAATTGTTACATCAAATCAGGGAAAAAGAGTTTACTTTAAAAAAGGAAATAACGTAAAACAAATTGATATAAACGACATATAAGGAGTAACAAATGGCATCACTCACACTTGCTGATTTAGAACAAAACGATCTTACTCCTGAAGCAGCAGAAAATAATAGACCCAACGCTTTTCTTTCAGCACTAGCTGGAATAGGATCTGGTCTATTTAAAATTCCAGAAGGTTTTGTTTCACTTGGTGCTACATTATTAGATTTAGGAGCGGACACCAACAAAGTTGCTAAAGTAGAAGAGTTCTTTGCAACAATAAATCCTTTTGATGAATATGCAGAAGCGACTACAGCAGGTAAAATTACAGAGCTTATTGTTAACATTGGTGTTCCTGCAGGATTAGCTTTTAAAGTAGGAAGTGGATTAGCTAAAGGAGCTTTAATAGCAAAAAGAAGTGATAAGTATTTAGATTTAGGTGGAGATATGTCTAAAGCTATTCAAAAAAAATTAAAAGGTACCAAATTAACAAGACCAGAAACAAAGTTAGTTGATGCAGCTTTTTCTAAATCAGCGACAGGTTTGGAAAAAACTCTTGCTTATGGAACAGGTGCAGGTCTTGGAGGAATAGCTGAAGGTTTATTTGTTGATGATGTTGCAGAAGCGGGTAGCTTTGGAGATTTGGTAGGTGGACCTACTGCATTAGATAGAGATAAAAAAGATCCTGAAACTGAATTATTAAACAGATTAAAATTTGGAATAGAAGGAGTTGCTTTTACAGGTATACTAGGTGCTGCAGGTAAGACTATTTCTAGAATAAGAAGTCAAACCGGAACAGGTAAAGCCATAACAGGTAAGTTTAATCAGTGGACTGATAAATATGTATCACAACCTTTAAGAGCAAGAGGTCCTAAACCTCAAGCAGGTTTTGATATAGAAAAAACTATGGAAGGTAGAGTTGCTAGAGATAGAAATGTATCTGAAAATGCAATGATAAGAATAGATAAAATTGGAAGCAGAATACAAGATAAAACAAAAAAAGCATACGGTAGTAAAACAGATAATAGAACTAGAGAAGTGTTAGATAAAAAATTAAATGATTTTTTAATGAGTGATAAGTATTTAACTCCTAATATAAAAGAAACGAAAGGACTTAAAGCAGCTCTTAAAGGAAAAACAGAATATCTTTTTGATGTAAGAAAGATACCAAAGACAGATCCTATGACCAATCTTCCTTATCGAGCAGGTTTTGGTCAATTTAAAGATTTAAAACCTGGTAGTAAGTTACCAGAAAAAGCTAAAGTATTAGATAAAAAAACAGGACAATTTCTTCAAGATAAAAAAGGAAAAAATATTTTAGAAGATACTATGTCTACTGAAGAGATAGTTAATATTCAATTTAACAGACCTAGTGAAAAAGCATTAAATCAATTTAAAACAGATTTTAAAAAAACGTTTAAAGCAACAGATCAAGAGCTTGATGATATCATTAGAGAGTATGATCTTGTTAGAAATAATACAGAAGAATTGTTAACTGTTTATGCATCACGACTAACTCCAGAAGCATTACAAGACTTTGGTAAAATGATGAGAGAGTCTTTTAAAGATGCTTTTGATAGAGGATATGATGTATTTAAAAATAACAAAGGTGATTTAGGTCTTGCTAAAAACTATAGACCTACACAAAAAATATTAGAAGAAACAGCTGAATCTTTTATAGATGATGTAGCAACAAAAAGTAAAGGTAAACTTAAATTAACCAAACAAGAAGCTACAGCAATGGCTGACGAAATTTGGGATCAAAGTCAATTAGCCAAGGGAGTTTTATTAGGTCAAGGCACTAGAGCTGCGGGTCAAGTTTTTCTTAAAAGTGTTCCTGATTTTTATGTTAAGTCTGTAGCAGATACATTAGCTAATACTAAAAAACAAATTGTCGGTCAAAGTAATGTTTTATTAAAAGATCTTACGCCACAAGGTCAAAAAGTTATAAGAAAATTATTAGGTAAAACAGAAAATCCAATGTCAACATTGGTTGAAGGAACAGCTAACCTATCTTCTCAAGTTAGATTTAATCAATACATGGATGATTTAGCTAGAGAAAATAGTAGAAGAACTATAGCTTGGAATCGATGGAATAATGGATATAAAGAAATAAATCCTAGAACAGGAAAAGAAATTACAGTAGCACCTCAAACAGGAAAGGAACCCCCTATTCCTTTTTTATTTGATAACACTGGAGTAGCACGAAAAATAGCAGGAGGTGATTCTCGTAATTATGAACAAATTTTAGGAAGAGCAGCACGATCTGCTCAAGGTACAGCTTTAGGAAAATTTACTGATCCCCTTGCTAAATTAAAACCTATAGATGAAGCAGAAAGAGCTGCTCAAATTGTTAAACAACAAGATGCTAAATTGGAAGCATTAGAGAAAGCAAGACTTAAAGCAAAAGAAACCGGAAAACCTTTAACAAAAAGTAAATTAAATAAAATAGCAAAAAAAGCTGAAGAGGATGCTTTAGATGATCTTTTAAATCCTCTTGCTGGAAAAGTTGCTTTTAGAGAATACGCCGAAGCTTTAACAAAAACTAAAGAATTGTCTAATAGTTTTTTAGCTCAAGTATATCAAAACACGGTTCTTTATCCTAAAGCTACAGCACAGATGGCTAAAACAATTTTAGCTCCATTTACACACGCTAGAAACTTTATTAGTGCTGCATCATTTGCTGGAGCAAATGGTTTATTACCTTTTGGTAATACGGACGATGTAAAAAAAGCTTTTAATGCTTTACAAGGTTTTGGCATAAGAAGAGATAATCCTTTATATCAAGAACTATTAGAACTAGGAGTAGTTAATTCTCAAGTTCAATTAAGAGATTTGTTAGGATTGATGGAAGACGCAAAGTTTGGTTCTATATTAAATAGAGTAGGGTCTGACTTTAATGGAGTAAATACTTTTTTAAAAAAAATGTCTTCTTTAAAAAAAGGATTTGAAGATGCATACACAGCTGAAGACGATTTTTGGAAAATATTTACATACTTTGGAGAAAAATCTAGATTAGAAAACGCATACAAAACAGCAGGTTTAAAAGCAGGTATGGAATTTATAGATCCTAATGGTGTTAAACAAATATTTAATGATGAATATTTAAAAAGAGAAGCAGCTAATTTGGTTAAGAACCAAGTTCCTAATTATGCTTTTGTTTCAGAAGCAGTAAAAGGAATTAGAAGATTACCAGTTGGTAATTTCGTAGCTTTTCCAGCAGAAATTTTAAGAACAGGAACAAATATTATAGACAGAGCTTTAGATGAAATATTTTACACTGTTAAAATTGGAAACAAAGAAGTTAGACCTTTAAGAACTAGAGGTTTACAAAGACTATTTGGAATGGCCACAACGACAACAGTTATACCTGCTGGGTTAGTTTCTGTTATGTCAACTATATATGACATAAGCGCAGAGGAAATACAGGCTATGAGAAGATATGTTCCAGAGTGGTCTAAAAATTCAACATTAATACCTTTTAAAGATAAAGACGGTAATATGGAATATATAGATTTTTCACACATGAATGCATACGACACTTTAGTAAGACCTATTCAAACAGTTGTTAATGCAGTTACTAGAGGAGAAGAAGATAAAGATGGTATCATGGGTGATTTTATTTTAGGTCTAATAGAATCAACAAAAGAATTAGGAGAGCCTTTTATAACTGAATCTATGTGGACAGAGGCTTTACAAGATGTATCTCCTATTTTAGGTAGAGGTGGTGTTGATGCACAAGGTAGAAGAATTTACGATTTAGATGTTGATAGTGTTGGTGATGCTTTTGCAAAATCAATATTTCATTTAGGAGAAACACAATTACCTTTAAACTGGAGACAACTAGAAAGACTTGGAATGTCTATAATACCAAGAGATAGTAAAGGTAGATTTAATGAAAGAGGTGATCAATTTGAATTAGGCAACGAGATATTAGGTATTACAGGTTTAAGAAGAGTTGAAGTTAATCCAGAAAAAGGTCTTACATATAAAGTTACCGATTACAAAAAAGGAATAAGGGCATCTAGAAATATCTTTACTAGAAGAACTTTAAAAGGTGGTCAAGTTACACCAGAAGAAGTAGTGGATGCTTACATAGAATCAAACAGAGCTTTGTTTGAAATAAATAGAAACATGTACAAAGATATACAAGCAGCTCAAACACTGGGTTTAGGTGAAGGAAAGATAGAAGATATCATGATAAAAAGAGGTGAGAGAAAAGCATTTAATTCTTTAATAGATGGAGAATTTAGACCTTATAAAATGTCTAATGATGTTGAACAAATTTTTGAAATAAATGCAGAAAGATTAGGAGTTGGAAATCCTTTAGATTCAGCTTTAGATGTTCTTGATAATATATATGAAATATTATCTCAAACACCTACATCTTTAGATGTGTTTCCTAATTTACCAAATCCGTTTAGGCAATCTATTATTCCTAATTTAGGACCAGTTAATCAAGGTAACATACCTGCGAACGTTCAAAACTCTGCAGGTTTTGTAGGACAACAAAATATAACATTGCCTTATAATCAATTAACTCAAGAACAAAAGCTTGACAGAATAAACGAACTATTTAATAACGGTTAATTATGGACATCAAACCAAAGACAACAAGAGAACACATATTATCCCTGTATGGACACATATCAGGTGTTAAGAAAAACTTAAATCACGTACACAAAGATGTGGAAAATTTGGGCGGTAAGATAGATAAAATCTATTGGGTTCTTTTGACTGTAGCGGGAACTGCAGTACTCTTTGTAGTTGAAAGGATGTTTGGATGAAGTTAAGTCCTAATTTTTCTGTAAGAGAGCTTACCAAATCGCAGACAGCGGAACGTAAAGGCATTGATAATACACCAACAGAAGAACATATAGAAAATTTAAAATTACTTTGCGAAAATATTTTACAACCTATTAGAGATGAGTGGGGCGTTGTAAGTGTATCATCAGGATACCGATCTCCTTCGCTTTGCCAAGCTATTGGCAGTTCAGAAAAATCGCAGCACGCGCGTGGCCAGGCGGCAGACTTCGAATGTCATACTGTAGACAACAAACAATTATTTGAATGGGTCACTAATGAATTAGATTATGACCAAGCAATTTTAGAATTTTACACTGGCACACCGGAATCTGGATGGTTGCACATCTCATACAATAAAGATGGTAATCGTAAACAAAAGCTACGAGCATTTCGTAATGATGCTGGTAAGACTCAATACGAAGAGATCTAGCGATGAAAAATAGTCTTCTGGTGCATAAGCATCTTATTATTCGCGCCGAAGCTAGTAGACCACCAATAGACGAAGAACAATTACAAGAATGGATGAGAGGCTTTATAGAGTCTATAAATATGAAAGTGTTTATGGGTCCTTATGTAAAGTATTGTAATATGCCTGGTAACAGAGGTATTACAGCTATTGCAATTATAGAAACATCACACATTGCTATGCATATTTGGGACGAGCCTAAACCTGCATTAATGCAAATGGATGTTTATAGTTGTGGTGATTTTAGTCCTACAGATATTTGTAATAAACTTATGAAAGATTTTGACATACACAAAATAGAATATAAATACTTGAACCGAGAAACAGGATTAGTTGATCTCTAGTCATTGGGGTTCATCTCCTCCACAAATATAACCTATAACTTGTTTACCTTCATATTCATGATAAACGTGACTACTAAATAGTTTTCTTTGTTTTCTTTCGTGCACGGTTACATTGTTGTGAAACCAACTACTACAACTATCGTGTATTTCAAATGTATCTAATTTTATATCTCCACCAAAGGTGAGATAAAGTAATGTTATCATTATAGGTTTCATTCTCTATCATCATGCCATCGTTCATTAATCTTACTAGCCATCCAATAGGCGATTGGAATACATAGTATAAAAGTTATTTCTGCTGCTCTCAATATACTGACATCCCAAAGTTTGTATACAATGTGATGAATCATTATAGGTGCAAACGCACCAACACATAATAATATAGCCATTCTTATGTAGTAGGGGTATTTCATATCCAGTCTTGGACTGTATCACCCATCACTGTAGATGCAATATTAATTTTTTTTCTTAAAGCTTTAATAATCTTTTCATCAACAGTCTTTTTTGCTATGAGATCCACATATGTTACTGGCTTATGCTGACCTATTCTATGTGCTCTATCTTCTGATTGTAATCTTTTTTCTAGATCATAACTATTAGAATAATAAATAACATTACTAGCTGCAGTAAGTGTAATACCGTAACCACCGGTTTGTGTATTACCTATAAAATATTTTACATTAGAGTTAAGATCTTGAAACTCTTTAATAGCTGTCTGTCTATCCTCTGATGATACTTCACCATAGTATTGAACCACACAACCTTCACCATATTCATTTTCTAATGTTGCGGTAATCTCTTTAATATCATGAACATAATTAGCCCAAATAATAACTTTACCTTCCATCTCATCAATAACATCAATTAGTTCTTCTATACGATTATGTTTGAAATTAGTTATTTTACCGTCGTCAGATTTTAAATGACCACAAGTAATTTGATGTAATCTCATTAGCTGTGTTAATACATGTGGAGCTGTAGCCATCTTGCCTTTTAGTTGAGCGAGGGCCGCGGACTTCATAGTAGCATAAGCTTCTTTTTGATCTTTAGTTAATTCTACAACTCTATTCATATAGATTTTTTTAGGTAAATCTAAACATTGTGCTTTTTGCACACGGTATGAAAATGCTTTCAATATATCCTCCAGTTCATCTAGTCTTTGATAACTAGCAACAATTTGTACTCTTCTACCACCAAAATTTCTATCAATCATTTGAGCATATCTATTTCTAAAAGAATAATAAGAAGCGTGTCCTAGTAACTCTTCATTTAAAAAAGCACATTGACTATACAAATCTAAAGGACTTTTGGTTACAGGAGAACCTGTAAGTATTCTTCTGTATTTAGCCTGCTTACCTAACATTAAAATAGATTTTGTTCTTTTGGCTGATGGATTTTTTATAGTTGTAGACTCATCAATAGTCATAAGTGTTTTATGAGTTCTTAAAAATTTGTAAGCAAACTCTACACCTTTCTTTGTACTAAAAGCTTCTACGTTCATTATCAATATATGCAAATCATAATCAGGTTTAAACAATGTGGCATATTCTTGTTCTTTTTTTTTCGAAGATGTGGCAGTCCATAAAACCATTTTGGGTTTTATATGTTTAACTAAATGTATTGGAATTTCTTGAGACAACCAGTTAGTGTAAACACCTTTGGGTGCGACAATAAGTGCACCATCAATTTTACCTTTGTCATAAAGCATAGACATATTATCTATCAATACTTTTGTTTTACCAGTACCCATCTCCATAAAATAGCCATACTCTTTTTTATTCCATGACTTTTCTAATGCAGCTAACTGATGAGCATAAGGTTTAGTCCTAAATTTATATTTCATAATTTTTTATTCTTTCTACTTGACCTCTTATATATTAATCTATATATCTTTGTCAAGAAGTAAGAAATGAAAAATAAAATATTTGAATTATATAAACCTAGTTCGTTGGAAAGTTTTTTGAAACTAAACAAAAGCAATCCAAATGAAAAATTTGTTTATGTCATTCAACAACCACCACCTAATATAAATATATTAAGTGCGTCTGACTTTGGTTATCTTGTAATATGTTTGCCTAATAGAGAGCAGGCTATTTTTTCTACTTCGCCTTATGTGCAGAAGATGAAAAAAAATTTACAAGATTTTAGAAAAGGTGATTATTTACTTGCTGTAGGAGATCCTGTAATAATAGGTTTATCTACTGCAATTGTTAATGATGTTGCCAACGGACAATTTAATATGTTGAAGTGGGATAAACGTGAACATAGATACTATCCATTAGAATTTGATATGTATCAGAAAGGAGAAAATGAGTATTAAGCAAAAAGTAAAAACAAAAACGTTTACAAGTAGTGGAACTTTTGATGTTAGAGATGAGATGTTAAAAGATACAAAAGATCTACTCGACAATGTTGAGATAACAGATATTGCACAACAGTGTGTAATATTAAAAGAAAAAGAAGATGAGATAGCAGAACTAGAAGATAAGCTTAAAGCTAAAAAAGCTGAAGCTGATGATATTGGTTCTAGAGTTATTCCAGAACTTCTTTCAGAACAGGGATTATCAGAGATTAAACTAGCAGATGGTAGTAAAGTTTCTGTTAAGAAAAGATTTAGGGCTACTCTTCCTAAAGATGATTTAAGAAGAGAGAGTGCCTATCAATGGCTTCGAGACCAGGGGTTAGGAGATATTATTAAAAATAATGTTTCTGTAAGTTTTGGTAAAGGAGAAGATAACAAGGCGAATCAAATGATGGACCTTGCGGTTGCTAATGGTTTTACACCACAACAGAAATCTGATGTGGCTTGGAATACATTAACAGCCCTTTATGAGGAGCGTGTCAAGGCCGGCCTTGACATGCCTTCTGATGTTTTTAGTCTATGGATTAAAGACAAAACAAAAATAAGCCGGAAAAAATAATGGAGGATGAATAATGGCTAATGAAATAAAAGCTAAACAAAACGGATCTGTTGCCCTGTTCGGTAACGATCTGCAAAAAGGTTTTGAAAACATGACGCAAGACGATATGGCGTTACCGTTTATCAGAATCTTAGGACAACTATCTCCGCAGGTGACTGACGGTGATAGCAAGTTTATAGATGGTGCCAAACCAGGTATGATCTATAATACTGTTACCAACGACTTGTTCGATGGTAAGAAAGGTATCAAGGTTATTCCTTGTTACTACAAAAAAGACTATCCGGAATGGTCTGATAGAGGTGAAGGTCCAGGTGCTCCTGTGGCTACACACTCACCAGGTAGTCCGGTTATCCAAACAGGTAAAAGAGATGGCTCTAAAATTAGATTACCAAACGGTAACTATTTAGAAGAGACTGCTTATTACTATGTAATGGTAGAAAACAAACAAGGCGGATACAGTCCTGCTTTAATTACTATGAAATCAACACAGTTGAGCGTCAGTAAAAAATGGAATTCAATGATGAAGTCCGTTCAAATTGACGATGGTAAAGGCGGATTTGCTGTACCACCTATGCATGGGGTAGTCTACAATCTTCAATCAAATCTACAAAAGAACGATAAAGGTTCTTGGTATGGTTGGGTTGTGACGATGGACAGAATAATGGGACAAAAGGATAAGACTTTGTATTTAAATGCAAAAGACTTTTCTGGAAACGTCTCAAAAGGTAACGTGCAAACAAAAGCAGATGTGGAAGAGACATCTCAAACTAAAACACCGTTTTAGTTTAATAAGGGGGAATCGAAAGGTTCCCCTTTACAAAAGAACAAGAAATGATAATGAAGACAGAAAAATTTAAACATATATTTGAAGGATTAAAAATAGCATATGGACAGTATCAGAAAGGCGAAAGAAGTGAAAACGGAAGTAAACAAAAAGGTAAGGCATTCATTGTTCGAAAGAATGTTAGCGATGATTTGTGGGAGAACCATTTACAGGGAAAAGGTCCGGCTCTCGGCATCATCCCTATTCGTGAAGATAACACGTGTAGGTGGGGCTGTATTGATATTGACAGTTACAATCTCGACCACAGCAGCCTCATTCAAAGCATACGCAATCTTAATTTCCCCTTAATAGTTTGCCGTTCTAAATCAGGCGGTGCACACGTATTTTTATTTACAAAAGAATTTATCTCTGCAGCACTTATGCAGAGCACACTCAAAAAGATTGCAAAAGTTTTAGGATATGAAGGTAGTGAGATATTTCCTAAACAAACAGAAATACTTGTAGAACGTGGGGATACAGGTAATTTTTTAAATTTACCCTACTACAATGGAACGAAAGGATTACGATATGCTATCAACGATACTGGCTCCTCTTGTACACTTGAGGAATTTTATCAGCTCTATGATCTTTACTCTTGCGGAATGGAAGAGGTGGAGAAAATTGAAATCAAAGAGAAAGAAGTAGAAGAAGCTTTTCCTGCGGGACCTCCTTGCTTAAACAAACTGGCATCAGTTGGTTTTGGTGAGGGGTCTAGGAACAATGCATTATTTAATATAGCTGTTTACTACAAACAATCACATCCCGATAGTTGGGAAGATAAAATTGTAGAAGCTAATTTAAAATATATGGATCCCAAGTTAAGTAATAGTGAGGTTCAACAACTAATTAAATCAGTAAACAAAAAAGGTTATGACAAGTATAGATGTAAAGACGCACCAATCAACGCGGTCTGTCAATCGGGTTTGTGTAGAACAAAACGTTTTGGTGTAGGTTATGGTGAAGAAGAAATGCCTATATTAGGTAATCTAACTAAATACAAATCAAATCCACCTCAATGGTTTTTAGATGTAAGTGGAACGCGGATCGAATTAACTTCGGAACAATTATATAGTCCACCTTTGTTTGCACTAGCATGTTTAGATCAAGCTAATTTAGTTGTACCTGTTCCAAAATCAAGAGATTGGAAACAATATTTTTTAAAACCAATGATGCAAAATTTACAAGAAGTAGAACCATTAGAATCTTTAAATCCAATAAATCAAATTACAGGACTACTACAAGACTGGACTACTAACAGACAATCAGCAAGAACAATGGATGATGTATTTAATAAACTTCCATTCACGGATGAGAATAAAGAATTTACATATTTTAGAATGGATGATTTTTTTGCATTCTGTAAAAAGAATAATTGGGATCAAGATAAAACTAAAACAGGAAACTTAATAAAAAGATTAGAAAATGTTTTTGTTGAAGAAGTAAGAATACCTATAAAAAAACAATACCCAAGACTTATTAAAATAAAAACTATGAAAAAAGTAGATACAACAATTTCAAAAGTTGAATACCATCAGGAGGCTTTTTAATGAAAACAATTATATTAGGACCACCTGGTACAGGAAAGACTACAACATTATTAAATTTAGTTGATCAATTTATTCAACAAGGTGTTAGGCCAAAACAAATAGGATACTTTTCTTTTACTAGAAAAGCAGCGAGAGAAGCTGCAACTAGAGCTGCAGAAAAATTTGGATTGGATGTAGAAAATGATTTAGAAAATTTTAGAACATTACATTCTTTTGCTTTTAGAAGATTAGCTATGACAAAAGAAAAAATGATGACCGCAGAAGATTACAAAGAATTTGGTAAATTAGTTGGTGTACCTATCAAGACAGCAAGACACTCTGAAGATGATGGTACATTTAATTCTGATAATGAATACTTAACCATCATGAATACAGCTAGAGTTAAACGTATGGATCTATTAGAATACTATGACTCTAGACAAAACATATTAGATATAGAAAGAGATACACTTTATTTATTATCTGAAGAACTCAAACGATATAAAAAAGAAAAAAGTTTAAAAGATTTTACAGATTTATTAGAAGAGTTTATTGCACAAGAAAACAAACCAAACTTTGAAGCATTATTTATTGATGAAGCGCAAGACTTATCATTAATCCAATGGGAAATGGTTAGATCTATGTGGGCAAATGCAAACAAAACTTACATAGCAGGTGATGATGACCAAGCAATATTTAAGTGGGCTGGTGCAGATGTAGATCATTTCATAGCATTAAAGACAGAAGTTAATGATATCAAAGTATTAGATCAATCTTATAGAATACCAGGTGGACCCATACATGAACTATCACAGAAGATTATAAACAAAGTACAGAATAGATTTCACAAAGATTATAAACCTAGAACTCAACAAGGAATATTAAAAAGATATTCTGATGTAACACAAGTTGATATGTCAAAAGATAATTGGTTAGTATTATCATCAGCTAATCATTTTCTTGATGATGTAAAAGATTTATGTGAATTACAAGGTTGGTACTATCAACATAGAGGAGTCAACTCTGTACCACTAAAACTTCTTATGGCTTTAAATAATTGGGAGCATTGGCGTAAAGGAGATTTGTTAGGTCATATAGAAATAAAAAATATATATGAATACCTTGGAACTAATGTGCTACCTGGTTTTAAAACAGGTAAACTTTTACATTCTGAAGATAAATATACATTAAAAGAATGTATGGAAAAATATGGATTGCTTACAGATAAAGTTTGGTATGAATCTTTTGATGGTTTAGATACCATTACAGAGAACTACATTCGTAACATGCGGGCGAATGGTGAGATGATAAACAAAAATC
>JAAHTG010001530.1_pt1 | contig 15430 bp, 18 predicted proteins | sample 6116081 | NCBI WGS metagenome assembly JAAHTG01 (sample SAMN13939989, study PRJNA603662) | sponge metagenome | isolation source: marine sponge | host: Mycale hentscheli | place: New Zealand | collected 2005 | reverse complement strand
TATTAGGTAATAATTCAATTACTTTATCAACATAATTAGATGATACAAGTGTTTGTTTATCTAATTCTAACTCACCATCTTTAGAAGACATCTGGCATACATTAAGCATTTTACGTACATCAGGGTAGTATTGGTTAACTAAATCTTTTAAGTGGTCTGTACTATGTTGTATGTTTTCTTTGGATAGAACACTAAAAATATGTTTTGCTACATCTGCTTTACTAGGAGGTACAATTTTAAGTACTTGACAACGTGATTGAAGTGGATCAATAATACGCTCCACATAATTACAAGTTAAAATAAATCGTGTACTCTTAGAAAAAGTTTCAATAACATTCCGAAGTGAAGCTTGAGCTTGGATTGTTAAAAAATCAGCCTCATCTAAAATAACCACTTTAAGTGGTTTGAACGACATAGTACTAGCAAATCCCGATACTTTATCTCTAATGGTTTCAATACCTCTCTCATCTGAAGCATTAATATAAAGGTAATCACAGTTAAGGTTGTTAACTAATAATTTGGCTAACGTAGTTTTACCTGTACCTGCGGGGCCATAGAAAATCATATTATTCATATCATTTTCTTTTATATTTTTAGTCATAGTACCCTTAAGGTGATCATTTCCAATATAATTTTCTAATACATTGGGGCGATACTTCTCAACCCATAAACTATTATTTGTAGCCATCTCCATAAAAATCGAATGTTTTGATTGGTTCGGGTTTAATTTCTACCTCTACTCTAGCAACTGAATATAAAGCACTTCCAATAGGGTCTAAATAAAAAGCAGCATTAAACTGTGTTTTTTTAAAATATGCCTCTAATGTCTCAGTTAATGTAGAATGTATTACATTAGGCTCATCAACGAGAGCCCACCTGTCTCCAGGTGGGACTCTCTTTGCGATGAGTTGCTTTTGTTCTACTGTTTCAAATTCAGACATTACCTAAATTTAAAACATTCCAGGCATACCTCCTAGTTGAGGTTCGTCTGATTTTTCTGATGGCTTGTTTACTACAGTACATTCTGTTAATAAAATAGTACCAGCAATTGAAGCAGCATTTTCAAGAGCACATCTTGTAACCTTGGTAGGATCAATAATTCCTGCTTTGAGGAAATCTTCATACTTACCGTTTTTAAGATTATAACCTATATTATGATTCTCACTTGAAGTAGTAGTAAATTCAATTTGATGAACATTTTCTACTCCAGCATTTGTTAAAATCTGTTGGAATGGTTTACGTAAAGCAGCACACATAATATCACAACCTAGTTGTTGATCATCATTTGTAGTGTTACAAGTAACATTTATGCTTGAACGAAGTAATGCCACGCCACCACCTGGGATGATACCTTCTTGGATAGCTGCTTGAGTTGCTTGGAGAGCATCATCAACACGATCCTTCTTTTCACTCATTTCAGTTTCAGTGTTTCCACCTACATGGACTACTGCTACTCCTCCTGTCATTTTAGCTAAACGCTTTTGTAGTTGTTCAGTTTCAAATGGTGAAGATGAGTTTTCAATTTGACGTTGTAGTGATTCACAAAGATTTTGGATAGCATCTTCTTCACCAGCACCGTCTACAATTGTAGTAGTTTCTTTAGTAACTGTAGCTGTACGACATTCACCCAACCAGTCAAGGTTAAATTTATCAAGCTTCATACCTTTATCTTTATCAATTACCTGTCCACCTGTGAGGGTAGCCATATCATTCATAAGCAAAGTACGACGTTCACCAAAGTCAGGTGCTTTAACAGCACAAACATTAAGTGTACCTCTCATCTTATTAACAATAAGAGTAGCAAGTGCCTCACCATCAATGTCTTCAGCAATAATAAGAAGTGATTTTGCTTGTGAAGATAAATTTTCAAGTAATGGAAGCAAATCCTTTACTGTAGTGATTCTACCATTATAAAATAAAATAGCAGTATCTTTGAGTTGAGAACTCATTGTATCATTATCAGTTACAAAATAAGGTGATTTAAAACCACGATCAAATTGTAAGCCTTCTACAGTTTCAAGGTAAGTTTCACCGGTGCGTGATTCTTCAATAGTAACTACACCGTCACGTCCTACTTTTTCCATAGAGGTTGCAATCAACTCTCCAATTTCCTCATCGTTGTTAGCTGAGATAGTAGCTACTTGGCGAAGTTGATCTTCACTTGAAATGTCTTGAGAAAGTTCTCGTAGGAAATCTACATGTGCCTTAACACACTTATCCATCCCACGTTTAATTTCTACAATATTATGTCCTTTATCACTGTAACGTGAAGCAGCGTTTACAATTTCACGGGCTAATAAAGTTGAAGTTGTAGTACCATCACCTGCTTGATCAGCAGTTTTGATTGCTGCTTGCTTAAGCATTTGTGCTCCTACATTTTCAACTTGATCCTCAAGTTCAATTGATTTTGCTACGGTTACACCATCTTTAGTACTCTGAGGTACACCTTGATCTTGTTGGATAACTACGTTTCGTCCATTAGGACCCAAAGTTGTTACAACTGCATCTGCTAATTGGTTAATACCTTCAATTAGCTTTTTTCGGGAATCATCCCCGTAATTAATTACTTTACTCATTTTTCAATTACTGCTAAAATTTGATTTTCTTGACAAATTAAATATTCTTCACCCGCGTGATCCATTGTAGTAGGACCCATTTGAGGAAGTAATACAACATCTCCTATTTGGATTGTGGTTTCAATAAAGTGACCCATCTGATGAGTCCCAGGACCAACAGATATGACTTCACCTTTAATATTCTTTTCTTTACCCATATCAGGAACTACAATGTTGCCGTGAACACTTTCCTCTTCTTCGATGGGTTTTACAATTACGGCGTTAAATAATGCTTTTACCATTACATAAAATTTTCGTTAAATTTGTTTAAAATTGATTTATATTGTTTGATATATTCTTTAATACTATCATATGACTGACCCTTCATTGTGTTGTCAGCAATTTTTTTAAGTGCTCCTCCAATCTCACCAAAATGACCAATACATGATTCATAAGGTGTACCACTACTGGGGGTGATGGTTTTATATGCTGAGTAGTTATACTCATCAATAACAATGTAATAATCTCCTAACAATGGATCTCTTAGATATTCCATAACTCTTAAAAATAAATTAAATTAAGTTCAGTTGCTACCGCAACCTTACCTTGTAAATATACGAATGAATCTTCAGGACTCCAAGCGTTTTTTACTTAATTTTAATTGCTTTTGGTTTTGATTCTTTAGTTAGGGGGAGGAAAATTTTTAATAATCCATTAAGCATCTCTGCTTCGATTTTGGATAAGTCAAATTTAGGAGCGATTTTATATCCTAGACTAAATGACTTTTTACTTAAACCATGATAAATGTATCCCGAATAATCTTTAGGATCCAATTCTTCAGGTTTATCGTATGAGATATTTAATATATCTCCTTCAGTTTTAAGTTGAATATCATCCTTAGTTAAACCAGTACAGGCAATCTCAAAATAGAGACCGTCTTCATTATAGTAAATGTTTAAAGGATGGGGTTGTTTTGAATTTAAAGCAGGAGCAAATGCTTCGTCTGCTTTGAAAAGGTTTCGATATAAAATATCAAATGGGGTGTGTTCATTGAATAATGTACTCATATCATTTTAATTTGTGAGTGCCTTAGCTACTCGGGTTAATAAATTTTTATAACTTAGATGTCCTGAAGGTTCACCTATGTTTATTATACGTATTTAATAATCTGCTTTTCGTACAACAAAGTACGTAGTGTTAATACCTTCATCTTCTGCTGTAAAAACTAAACGGAGTAAACCATCATCTACAAAGCTTAAGTGACATTCATCTGATGTTTTATTAGCATTAAATATCTCTCTAAGCATTTCACTGTTGAAAGGGATTTTATTATCTTCCCTAACATCGTCTCCAAATTGGGCATTAGTATGAAATTCTACTTTATTGGAAAATTCCATACGTTCACCAAATATAAATTTAATAATGGGAGTATCAATTGTATCCCTAGTAGCAGATAGTGTTACGATTTCATTTCCCTGGATTGAGGCAGCAGCTCTAACAAATGTATTAAAATCCTCATTTTCAAGGGTAGCTTGTACTTTCCATTCAACATTTTCATCTACTTCACCTACTTTATGAATCATAAGTGGGTCAGCTAATGAATAGTTAATAGAAGCATTATTATCCTGGATGGTGAGTTTGGTTAATACTTTATTAGTTTTGGAAGCGTCAAGCATTAAATCACCAGCTAATACATTTAGTAATCTATTAAGTTGTGTTGTATTAAAGATGGCCATTTCACCTTCATTAACCATAGAAAAACTACTACAAGACAATCTACCAATCATATCTTTAGTAGGTGCCATAAAATCTATATCAAGTTTACCATCTTTGACTTTCCATTTAACGGATTCTACTTTACCTCCAAGATAGTACTTAGAGATAATAGATTGTAATTTATTTTTTGTTATCATTGGAATTGGAAGAATTTATTAATATTGGGGTTTAAATTAAGTGTCCAACCTAAATCAGTATAAAAATTTTCTAATTTAGATTGTAATATAGTTTCAAATGATTTTCTTCGATCAGCATAGTCATTTAGGAATTTACGCATCCTATCTGGGACATCAAAACTTAAGAAACCAATTGCTTCAATTTTATAAGGATTATCAATTAAATAAATCCATTTGATTTTATCACCTTGAACTATAGGACTATGTTGTTTATCTAACTGCCAAAACCTAAGTAAGTCATTATATTTAACTGCTGCTTTAACGTTTGCAGGAGCACCCTTCTTTAATTCAGTTAATACTTCTCCTGCTCTTGGTTTACGAGCAACATATTCATTTAAAGTTTTTACTGATGTAGGGTTTCCTAATAAAGCAATGTCTGTATTTTTAGACATTATTTTATCTCTAAAAGCCATAATTAACTTATCAATATGTTTTTGTTCTCCACCTTTTAGGATTTGTTGTAGAATATCATTAAAAAACTCTCCAAATATAGGGGGAAAATTTGCTTTTTTAAACTCAAGCCCTTTAATATCAAGTGACTCTTTAGCAATACCCTCTTGTTTTGTAATCCACTGGGCATACCTTCTAGTTGCTCTGAAATAAGCAGAACGGATGACTGCTTCTGTTTTCATTTCAAGTCTATGTTCTTGGACATTAAAACAATCTCGAGCTAACCTATCATAATCATTAGTTATAATATCCTGATATTTAAGGGCAATTTGTTCTAGTAAATTGTCTTTTTCAGTATCATCCTTTTCTTCAAAGTCAGGATACAAATGTTTAAGCAAAGGTTCAGCATTGAAGTAATTTGAGTCTGTGTCTACATAAGCACAAAAATTGTAATCCCCTTCATCACAAATCCACCAAGGTGTATCTTCTAAATGCTTCATTAAAATCTAGCTTCAGGATCTACTTGTTGTATTCCTCCATCTTTAAGACCTCTAGAGGTTAAAATAGGTTCAGTGATAGTAATTTTAAATTTATTATTATCTACTTTAAAAGTACCCCCTTGTTTAGCCATTTTTTTAAAAAACATTATTTGTTTTTCATTCCAAAGAGTACTCATATCTATAATTTCTTGTTTAGAGATAGGTTCTCCATTCCAAGTAATTTTTACGTTATTTCTAATTGATTGAGGTGTTAATTTCATAATTCTATTTCTTTTCTCATTACACGATTCATGTGTCTATTAGCACATAAAGCACTTTCTTGAATAATACGCTGTCCAGATAGTGTAATTGATTCACTTAGGATTACATTACCATATCTAAACGATCCTAAAGCAGTAGCACCATATAAACTATTTAACAAAATTTTCATTGTATGTTGACGTTGGTGCCAAAATGCTCCTTTTTCTTTATCACCTGCTTTATATGCTTTTTTCATATAACCTTTATATTTTACTCGCTCATCAAACCATTTATCAAGGATAGTAGCTAATACTGAACGTTTATCAGTACGGAATATAACACCATTTGCCGAGATAGCAAAATTGTTATCCTCAATAAACTTAATAAGTTTGCCTACTTTAATATAAGTTTGTTTCCTATTAGGGTTTTCAATTAAAAGCTCTTCATCTGCATCTCGGGTTTTTAAATCATTTAATCCTAAACGATTATTTCTATCATCAGCATCTACTATACGAGCCATGAGTGTTTCTTTACCAATATTAAGAGACATAATAATAGAAGGATATAGTGAAGTTAAATCCTCATCAAACATGTATTTATAAAGCCCTGCTTGGGGGCAAAATAAATAACCCCCAGCGTACCCCTTTTTAAATATAGGATTTCTATCCCTAGAAGGTGGAATAATATTTTGTCCTAATAGATAAGCTGAGATAGCTCCATCTTGAGTTTTAGTGTTAGCATAAACTTCTCCATAGTTATGTTTTCCTTTATGAGATAGGTTTTTTACTAAACCAATATATTCAAATTTTTCATCTAACTCTTTAAGTATTTCTACGTCTCGAAAGTTATATTTGATAAATTTCTGGATGTCATCTTCAAATAATCTGTCTAGATTGCCCTCATATTCAATCTTACCTAACCCAACATATTTTTCTCCAATAGCATCTAAACGCATTGATGGTTCATCCCGAAAACTAAACTTTTTATGTAGTTTCATATAGTCTAGTGATTCAACTCCAGCAATGTTAAGCCAACCATTACGGTTCCATTGGCTTTCATCTTTTACTACATCAATAGGAGATAAAGCATTAGCAAAATCTTCTCCTAATACATTTCTAATTCTAAAATATAAATAAGGGATATCAAAATAATCACTATTCCACCCTACTAAAATATCAGGATTTATTTCTCTAAACTTTTCAATAAATGTAGCTAATAATTCTTCTTCAGTAGCTACAGGAATAATTTCTTTATGTCCTTTAGTATGATTGATTTGTCCTTTCTTATCTAAAATAAGAATAACCCATTCATCAGGAGTTTTATCATACCAAGCAATTGATGTTACTGGTTTAGGGGCTGATTCAATATATTCTTCGGTGAGTGCTCCTCCCATTTCAATCTCAATATCAAAAAATACTTCACGATGTCCCTTAGAGATTTCATCATTTGTTCCATATTTTTCAATAAGGAATTTTTGATAAGCAGGCATATCATGAAAATGGAGACGGGGATTATCTTTATCCCACTTATAAGTTTTCTTTAACCATTCACCTTTCAATCCCTGGTATTCTGCTTCTCGTTCAGAGCATTCTACATAAGCAGGGACACGATAGGGAATAATATTATAGTCGTTTTCTTCCCATAGATGTATCTTATACTGGTTTTTACCAGCATATTCAGCATAACATTTTTTATACATAACTTAATTATATTCTATAGTTAAGGTTGAAGACCCGTTACTCCTCTTGTCCTTCCTGTTGGTGGGGGTAGGGGTGGGTTTTTTTTTTCACCATACACCTCTAATGGTTTTTCTACTTCAACAATTTTCTCCACTTCAACTATTTTTTCTACAATTTTAACTTCTTCTTTAACTTCCGGGCGTAATTTAGCAAATGCAAAATTAGCAGCTACTACTAAAGATATGGCCAAAGGGTCAAAAACAAAAATTATTATCAAAAGAAGGTAATTTATTATTTTATCCATTCCCAAGCCTGTTAAACCTGCTAAATATTTAAGAGGACCTAATTCACTACCAATTTCACTATTAGTTTGCACTTCTACTATTTCAGTTTCATACTCAAACAGTTGTTGGTTTAAATTGTCTACCCTAGAATTAATTGTAGTTTGTCTTTCAATTGCTTGATCTAATTGACGTTCAAGAGCTCTACGAGTAGCACCTGAGGTTGTTGTTACAACATTACCTGACGTGTCTGTATACTGTATTATATTGTTAGATAAGCCATCACGCAATGAAGACACGGCAGTATTAATGGAATTTTTCTCTTCATTATATATCGCAAGTTGTCCTTCTATATTATCTCTCTTAGTTTCTATAAGAGCAATTTGAGAATCAACACTACCTGCTAGTGCTGCTGTTTCTTGATAAGCAGCAGATAAAAACCCATAAATACCAGCTGAAGTAATTAATATTAGAATTAGACATGCTGCAGTTAAATAGATTCTAAGTCCTTTATTAATAGTATCCCAATACTGGTAGAGTAAAGAAGCTATTACAAGTTTAGAAATTTCCAAAGAACCAGCCATTATAAACACCTCAGTTGAGGCACCAGCAAACAATTTACTCAATCCTGTGACTGAATAAAATGCTGCTGAGCCTGAAACTGATAAAGCGCTTAATGCTATGATAAAGGGAAATATCCTTTCTTGTAGCTTCTTAAACATTAGTTTTGATTATACATATCAACGTATGTCTTCTTAGGTGAAGCTCCAACTTTTCGTGCAACCTCTTCCCCATTAATAGCAAGTACTACGGTAGGGATATTACGAACTCCATATTTTTGAGATAATTCTGTGTTGGCATCTACATCAACTTTTTGGATGCTATATCCTTCAGATTGAAGTTCTTCCATAACAGGACCCAACATACGGCAGGGTTGACACCAAATAGCTGAGAAGTAAATTAATTGTTTCATACTAATTCTTCGATTATGCCTACTGCTTCACTTACAACAAGTAAAGCTGTAGCTGTTATTAAGTTAAAAGGGATAAAACAATACCCCACAATTCGAATTCCAGACTTAAGGAATGAAATTCTGCGATGCCATTTTTGGTCTGGCATTTGGTCTAAATTTTTCATTTTATTTTTATTAGAGTAAGTACCTCTAAGAGCTTCAGTTAATCCGTCACTCATTGATTTAATTCTTCTTTTGTAAAAAATTGTTTAAGATCAGGTCTAAAATAATTAATATTTTTCATAACTTTCTTATCACGTGATCTGTATACAATATATTTATCACCACACTTTTCATAGTGGCATGCTTCCCCTTGTTCCCTAGATCTAAGCTCCACTGTTTCTTTTGCTTCAGCCTCAGTCGAGCAAGCCTTTGATAAGTTTGAGGCTTGCACCTCTTGATAGGCTGGCCAAACTTTATCCTTAAGACCATGTAACATAGCTCCGTTCCCCAAGGAAACGTAAGTAATGTCGCACAAAGCATCCAAAACCTCAACGATGTCACCTCGTTCACATGCTTCTCTATATTCCTCAAGCTCTTCCAAGACGAAGTTGTATACAAACTCCCATTCCTTTTTTTCTGGTATTGTTGGTTCATAGTTGTTAGGTTTGTTCATTAATGAATTAAACTCTTCAACTTCGTCCACAAACGGGACATCCTTAAATAAAACTAATTGTTTACTCATAACTATTAAATATTATGTCCTCCGTTATTAATCTTCAGACTGTCAAAAAATTCTTTACGTGCTTGGTTTGTATCATCCCTAAAAGCACCTGATGCTTTAGTTGTGACCATTGCTGCACCTTGGTGCTTAACACCTCTACAACTAACACAGTTGTGAGTACCAACAATAGTAACAATAACACCTTTATTACCTTCGGTGATTTTATCTACAGCATTATGAATTGCAGATGTCAATTGTTCTTGAATTGCCCCTCTACGACCAAATAATTCTACAATTCGGTTTAGTTTAGATAACCCAATTACTTGACCCTCTTCACCTGCAATATAACCAATGTGGACTACCCCCCCAATTGTTTGGTGATGGTGTGAACACATTGATGTAAGTGGGATATTACGTTCGATAATAACTCCATCATAACCATCACTTGGAAATGAAGTAATAGGAGACATTGCAGTATAACGTCCTGCCCATAAATCATTTACATATGCTTTAGCTACGCGTTTGGGAGTTTCCATTGAATTAGGATCATTACGCCAATCACATTTAAGAGCATCTAAAAATTCTCCATATGCTTTAGTAGCATTATCAATCATTTCTTGTTTTTGATCCTGATCAAGGGGGAATCCTTCTGCAACTCCATTTGCAAAACCTGTTTGTACCACTTCTAATTCTTCGTGGATTTTTCGTCTCTTATTTTCCATTTATACTGTGTATATTGTTCCTAAATTTCTATTATGTCCTTTCTCGTCATCCATACCATATCCAATGTACCAAGGATCAAACATTGAATCAGTGGGTTGGTATAAGATATGAAGAACTTTATCAAAATCCCCGCTTTCCTTATAAATTGATACAACTGGGGTAATAGTTTTGGGCTCTTTTACTTGTAAGAATTTAGATACAGCTTTCATAGTATTGCCTGAGTCTAAAATATCATCTACAAGATAAACATGTTTATTTTTAATTTTGGTTTCTAAATCTTTAGTAACAACTAAATCACCTTGTTTTTTACCATAATATGATTTGCAACGAATAAAATCAATTTCAATGGGAATGTTGATTTGCTTTACTAAATCACTAAAAAACATAAATCCACCGTTTAAAATGCAAACAAGTACTACAGGTACGGGATCATTTCTATGTTCATCATTAATTTTTTTGGCTAGAATTTTAATTTGAATATCTAACTCTTTTTCAGTTATAGCTTTTTCCATATTATAAAGATAATAAAAATAGAGGGCTGCTCCCAGTTAAGAGAGCAGCCTTCCAATTTGTTTTTATTATAACTTATTAGAAGTTATATTTTAAACTTGCATTCCAAGTACGTCCAAATCCATACCATACAAAGTTCTGAGTGTCAATACCTTTCCATGTGTCTGAGTTTTCAGTAGCATGGATGTTAGTATTAGATTCAGCAATGTATGTTGTATTTAACACGTTATTACAGTTAACTCTAAATGAAGCATCATGGCCAAATAAATCGAAACGAGCAGTAGCTCCTAAATCAGCTAAGCCATATGATGGTAATTTTAAAGCACCTAAGTTATCAGGATCAGCAAAGTCTGAGTCAGTAATTCCGTAATCAGCATATAGTCCATCTACGAATCTATAAGCTACATCAACATTAATACTATTTCCAATTCTATAATCTAAACCTGCATTAGCAACAAATTGTGCTGCATCACCAACTTTAGCACCTTTAGTATAAAGAGTACCAGTACCAATAGATTGTTGTTGATCATCAAATAACTCAGCTTCAAAGTTTTTAGTATACTTCCAATCACCCATAGATAGGGCACCTTTAACTTTTAAGCGATTAGTAGGACGATAAACACCTTCTAATTCAATACCATTGTGTTGTACATCAATGTCTCTAAATTGGGCAAAACCATCAATACCTTGAGCATTTGTCAAAGATAATGAACGGAATCTATTACCCCATGTAGTAGCATAAACGTTTGCATTAAGTGTTAATACATCACTATTATAACCATATCCTAACTCAACAGATTTAATTTCTTCATTTTGAAGTTCATCATTAATATTGTTAGCATAGCTTGGGAAAACACCCCCAAAATTAGGCTGACGTGAAATCAATCCAGCATTGAAGAATACATTACTAGATTCGTCTAAGTTATAGTTAGCACCACCTTTAACATACCCACCTGCTAGGTTAGCTGTTTCTGAGATTGGGTTTTCAGCTTGATCAAAATAATCTTCACGTTGGAATGATTGGTTTGAAAATCCTGCCTGAACAACTGCTGTTAGTTTATCGCTATCATTATACTCGATTAAACCATTAACACCTGCCCAACCAACATTACCTACATTATAGTAGTCAATTTTAGGACCATTTAAACCAGTGTTTTGAAATGGGCTAGCTTCAACAGTCGTATTAATAAATTGACCATTGCTATTATCATTACCTGTTGAGTAATAAGCATCAAATCCCATCAAATTGTTGATAGTACGATAATGATACCCTGTGTATTTACGAAGGTCTAAACCAATAGATGTTCTCCAATTACCTTTATTATATTCAAGGTTTGAAATTGCACCTACCCAATCGTGTGAATTCATAGATGCTCTACGAACCATACCACTTCGGTTAACACCATTTTCATCATAACCATTAGAACCAACTAATTGGCCATAAAAATCACTATCCATTAATGAATCAGTAACTCCAAAGGGTTGGGCACCAGCTTGGTTATCAGCTACAATAGCATCAAAATCAATAGTACCATCATCCAAACGGAATTGTGTAGTACTATCTTCGTATATAAATTCATATAAATCCTTTCTATAAGGATGAACATCATAATTTCTACCACGTGGACCTGTTCCACCACCTCTACCCGCTGAACCATATAATGAAGTGTTCAATGTTAGGTTTTCGTTAATATTCCAATCCCAGTTAAATGTAGCAAGTGGTTTATTGTAGAAGTTTCTACGCATGCTAAATTCTTCTCCATTAAGAGTACCACCATTTGAGTTCCAACGTGTGTTAATACCATCATCGTTTTGCTCTCCAAAGGTTTGAGCGTCACGAATTGATACCCAAACATCTCTTTGGTGGTGCCATTGACCTGCTCCTAAAAAGGATAAGTTAAGAGCATGTTTTGATCCTTCTGGTTCATATCCAACTGCACCAAAATATGTCCAACCTTCTCCTGAAGTGTTGTCAACATAACCATTACCAGCCCACTTACTCAATAGGAAAGATGTAGCCCATCCATTTTCGTTTTTACCACTATTATAACTAGCAGAAGTTTTAGTGTAACCATCATTACCAATTGTTTGGGCAACAGAACCACCTTGTTCCATTTGAGCTGCCTTAGTAAAAATAGAAACAGTACCACCTACAGAAGGAACAGCAAGTCTAGATGCACCTAATCCTCTTTGGATTTGGATACCACTAGAAACATCACTTAAACCTTGCCAGTTAGACCAGTACACCCAACCATTTTCCATATCATTAACAGGTTGCCCGTTAATAAGAAATGATGTGTTTCTTTGATCAAACCCACGAAGTGAAATACGTGAATCACCATATCCACCACCCTGCTTAGTAGCGTAAACACCAGGGGTAGAATTCATAATCTCAGGAAACTCTTGGTTTCCTACTTTTAGAGCAATCTCAGCAGGAGAGATTGTTGACACAGCTACAGGTGTTTCTCTTACTTTAGCAATATCAATCACATTAGCTACAACAGATGCTGCAGATAAACCTAATGCGGTTGGTTGTAAAGCAATAATACCCATATCTGTCTTAGCAGATAAATTGGCGCTTTCATAGCCAATAAAACTTACTACCAAAGTGCCCTCTGGTGTAACTGCTAATGCAAAGGTTCCATCTGCTCCTGCAGAGGTTCCAGTTGTATTACCTTCAATTAAAATAGTTGCGCCTACAAGAGGTCCTCCTGTTGATGCATCTGTTACTTTACCCGTAATTTGGGCAAAGGTTAGTGTAGATATTGCACAGAATATCCCCACTAAGGCAAATTGTAAAATTTGTCTCATGTTTTTTGGTTTTTTGTTTAAAAAATTATTTGGTTTAACATAACAAAGGGAGAACTTTTTGTTCCCCCTTTTCTTTTATTTAGTCTATACTATCAAAGTCAGTATAAGTGATTGTAACGAGTCCTCCATTTTCAATTACTTCAGCAATTGGTGGATAAATTCTTTTATAATTATTAGTTGATGAACCAATAAATCCATCTTTTGTAATTTGATTATTATTTTGAGTATCTCCTACTAATAAACATCCTGCTGTATCTTCATCAGTGTTTCCAATATGGATTAAAATATACTCAAAATTTGGGACATTTCTTACCCAAAGCATTCCTTTATTAAAATCAGTACCAAATTTTTCATTGTACCTTTGATTAAATCCTCCCTCAGTACGAAGAGTAATACTATAAGTACCTGCTGGTACTCTAGTTTCTGCCATTACTTTTTCTTTCCTATATTCGTCTTCAAGAGTATAGGATAAAAATTGACGTTGACCATTTGTTATGTCAAATAACAAACCATTTGTTGAATCTTCTTCACTGGAGAATCTAACAACTTCTAACTGCATATCGGGTTTATTCATAATTAAGAGCTTTTGATATTACTGGAAATTCCGAGATAAATATACGCTTAATTTCTTTTGCAACATCTTGGATTTCTTTTTGTGCATGTTCATCATCCCGCAATTCTAAAAAATGGATCCATGATCGAATACTCCCCGTCATATGAATCTTAGTAGTAGTGGCTAATGGGAGAACCATACGAGCTGTTTCACGAGCAACACCTGCTTCTAAAAGCTGATTATAAGTTTTATGGGAATGGTTCAAAAGATCACTTATTAGAATACTAGCATATTCACTTCCTCCTTCTAACGGGATTTTAGGATCAATTATTTCTGTTGAGCTTTGTCGGTTGTCTTCGCATTGTGACCGTAATTCAATGGGTTCAAATATATCTCCCAAACGATTAACATCTTGATATCGTTGACTAAACTCTTGAAAAGAGAAAGAACGGTGTCTGATGAGTTGGATTCCAATTGCTTTGGAAGTTTCAATCTCGAACGTGGCGTGCCCATGCTCCAACGGGCTCCAGTGTTTATGTTGTACCAAGTAGCGAAGAAGGCCTTCCGGTTTATCTTTCTTATTCTTACGTGAACTAGATACACGTGCAACCTCAACAATGTGGTCTTCAGCATTTGGAGTAACATTTAATAAAGTAACTTTCATTTGATTTTTTAAGATTTAGCATAAATATACGATTCATCTGATAGATTGCCAAGTTCATCTAAAAATTGTTATATATCCTGATTTTTCAAAAGTATTGTTAGGGTTATAACCTATTCCTCTAGCAGCATATACATAAATTCCATCTGCTACATAATGGTTTCCTTTATAATTTGAACCTATCCAAACTTCCCCTGGGGTTGTTGATTCCCATACTAATTTTCCCCATCTATCATAAATTAAAATGTGCCAATCTACCCAACATGAAGGGTCTGTTACTAAGGTCCATATATCATTTACACCATCATTATTAGGTGTAAAAGTATTAGGTGCAAATATTTCACTACAAAAGTCATCATATACACAACTTCCATCATCTTCAGTTGCTTGAGGGTTATAATTTAGTGCTTCTTCATCAGTACACCCTCCTAAGTAAAGTACACACGAGCCATCATCCACAGTAGCGAGTGGGTTATAATTTGAGGCAAACGAATCAGTACACCCAAATACATCATATTCACAATTACCGTCATTAATATTGGCGAGCGGGTCAAAATTGAGCGCACTACTGTCAGTGCACCCAAGCACATCATAAGTACAGCTTTCATCATCGCTATTAGCTTCGGGGTTAAAATTATTAGCAGTTTCATCAGTACACCCATAAATAGGGAAAATACAACACTCTATAATAGGTTCACATGTAATATTAGCTAAAGGATTATAATTTAAAGCATCAGGAATCATACATCCTACAATAGGATCTATGCAACTCCCATCATCTATAGTTGCAAGTGGGTTATAATTTACAGCATTTATATCAGTACATCCAGGAACTTCTTCAGGCTCGCAATCAGGTGCATCATTAATAATTTGAACATACATGTTATCCCCTACAGTAA
>JAAHTG010001526.1_pt1 | contig 15481 bp, 14 predicted proteins | sample 6116081 | NCBI WGS metagenome assembly JAAHTG01 (sample SAMN13939989, study PRJNA603662) | sponge metagenome | isolation source: marine sponge | host: Mycale hentscheli | place: New Zealand | collected 2005 | reverse complement strand
TGGTATTCATTTAGCAGCGATCGTCATTTGGCTTAATTGATGACACGCCCTAGTAGGCCTAAATAGAACTCACCGTTCGCTTAATTTGAACAATAGAAAACTATTTATTATTAGGACTAAAAATTTTACTGTGTAATTATTTGAGAATATTAAGAGACTATATTCTCAGATTGGTGCGATCGCTAATTAATGAGTTCTAATCCTGATAAATTCGTTAAAGATAAAATAGTTCATAATTACTGCTATAGTTTGGCTCTGATAGCTGAATGGCTTATCTAGAATAAGTTTGAGATTATTAATTAAATTATATGTTTTGGAAATGAGCGAACGGTGAGTAAATAATGAATCAAATTACCGTCGTTTTGATTGAAGACCATGATTTAACCTGTATTGGTTTAGTTGCTGTGATTAATCAATTTGAAAATGTTCAAGTGGTTGGAGATGCTTGTAATGGTGATGAAGGATTAAAACTTTTGGCACAAACTCAACCTGATATTGATGGTATTGAAATAACTAAGCAACTAAAACAATCTCAAAAAAATTCAGAAACGAAACGTACTGGAGTCATCATTTTAACAATGCACGAAAATGAAGATTCTGTTTAAAGTGCTTTTGCCCCTGGTGCAGATTCTTACAGTCTTAAAGATGTTAGTTTGGAAAATCTCCATAAAGCGATCGAAATTACTCATGAAGGAGACTCATGGATAGATCCGACTCCGACTATCGCTCGTGTAGTTCTTCAACAAGTTAAAAAAACTAAGTCTGTTAATTGTTCAACTGACAGTGTAGACAATAATCCTTTAAATAGTCGAGAAATTGATCCTTTGAATGAAGAGGCACAACAGTTGATAATTTTCCTTTAACTGAAAGAGAATTAGAAGTTCTCGAATTAATTGTTGCTGGTTGTAATAATGCTCAAATTGCTGAAAATTTATTTGTTACCGTTGGTATTGTAATCTATAATTTATTTTCAATTTAACGGTTATGGGATATAGTGTACGACGAAACTTAACAACCTATAAATCTTCTATGTGAGCAAATTATTCCTCATTTTAAAAAATTGATAACCACCCATCCTAGCAAAAAAAATATCTTTTGTAACAAAAGTTAAAGAATGTATATACTACATCGAACTTTTCATAAGAAATCGTGTCCTTTGAGTATAAATACATATGTTAGTGTGGTTGAAGTTTGCAAGAAAATTAACCTGAAATTAAAGGAATAGAGTTAAGAAAATTTATAGTTTAGGAAAAAAATAAATTGAGTATGAGTAATAAGACATATAAAAGAGTTATCAAATCAACTTTAACTGCGATCGTCGGATTAAGTTTAAGTAACAGTCTATTGATCAACCCAGCTAAAGCTGAAAATAATCAATCACAAGTTCAAAGCAGAGCTACTTCCGAGAGTCTCACTGTCGCAGCTAACAAAACTCTAGAAATAGACTTTTTGAATATTCGATTATATGAACATAAGTGGAAAAAGAGAGATGTCGTAACTCTACAATTTAAAAACATTCCTTTATTAACTTTTATTTCCGCCCCCGGTTATGATGCTCAGGAAAAAGCAACAGAATTTGCCAAAAAATTAGAACAATTATCTCAAGATTCGATCGATGCAAAGGAAATAATTGTCAGTTGGAACAAGAAAACCAAAGATTATTCCATCAAATATCAAGATCAGGAATTAATCAGAATCAATAAATATGTACGTTTACCTGATGGTAAAACCAATTTATCTCAAGATGCCTTACAAGCAACAAATCGTCTTCGTCGTTTAATTGGTAATGCAAAACCTTTAAAAGAAATTCAAGGAAAACCAAAAATAATTGTCAAAAAAGATACTATAAATACCAATATTTCTCCCATTCAAAGTACAGGAAAAACCTATAAAGGTAGGGCTTCTTGGTATGGCCCCGGTTTTCATGGAAGGAGAACTGCTAATGGAGAAGTATTTAATCAAAATGCTTTAACTGCTGCTCATCGTACTTTACCTTTTGGTACTAAAGTAAAAGTGACTAATCTCAGAAATGGTCGTTCTGTAATTGTGAGAATTAACGATCGAGGCCCTTTCTCTGGTGGTAGAATAGTTGACTTATCCGCAGCAGCAGCAAAAGTCATTGGCATGAAAAGTAGTGGTGTCGCAACTGTCAGAATGCAAATTTTAGGTCGTTAATAATTAACTAAATATTAGTTTTGATAATGGGTGCAACTTTTGTACCCTTATTTTTTTGTGCCAGTATATTATATTAGTCCAAGGACTTTTGCCATTGAGCTTGAGATTTTTGTAAAAGTGCGATCGCTTCATCTACAGTATCAACACAGTAAGGAATTCTCATGTCATCTCCATTCGCCAATGGTAATTCTCCCTTAATCATATGTTTGTCTGCCCATGTCACCAAATCAGACCACATATCTCCAACCATAATCAGAGGGACATTATGAATATGTCGCACTTGTAATAATTGCCAAATCATAAATGCTTCAAGTGTCGTACCAATACCACCAGGCACAACCACAAAAGCATTAGAAATAAGCACAAATTGATGCAGTCGAGAAAAGAAAGTTTGATGTTGAAACACTTCTTCCACAAAAGGATTAACTTTTTGTTCAAAATCTAAATTAATACGAATACCAATAGATTGAGTACAGTTTGCAGGATCAGCAATTACACTCCCTTCATTGGCTGCCTCCATCAATCCCGGGCCTCCTCCTGTGACAAGATCACAATTCATTTCGGTCAGTTGACGGGCTAAACATTTTACTTGCTCATAAATCAACGAATCTTTACCAATTCGAGCCGAACCGAAAATAGTGACTCGATAACGTTTTCGTTTAGGAGGGCGTAAGCTCGTCAAACCGTTGATGACATCCCAAAGTTGAACGACAGCTTGCTTAACTACTTGTAAAGTAGCTTCAGGATCATTTAAACTAACAGTTTTACTTGGAGTGGATTTTCGATCTATATCTTCTTGCATAAGAAATATTTTGAGAATTGAGAATTGAGAATTTTACTTCCAATTGAAATAATCACCTTTTCTGCTTGTTTTTTGGGATAAAAATAGTGCAAATCTAATGATTTTAAAACTCATCCCAGATTTGATTACAACAATAATGAAGCCCTTTCTGCTAATAGAGAACGTTCACCTTTGACTAAGGTGAGATGTCCCGCAATAGTTTCTTGTTTAAATTTTTCCACCACATAAGTTAAACCATTACTGCTCGAATCTACATAAGGATTATCAATTTGTTCCACATCGCCAGTTCAAACGATTTTCGTGTTGTCTCCTGCTCTAGTGAGAATAGTTTTAACCTCATGGGGAGTAAGATTTTGAGCTTCATCAACAATTAAAAATTGTTTGGCAATAGTTCGACCTCGAATATAAGTAAGTGGTTCTATTTTTAATAAATTTAATTCCATTAATTCTTCATATCCTTTTCGCCAATGGCGGGGTTTTTGACGCATATCTTGAGTATCAAAAATCAGATCTAAATTGTCATATAAAGGTTGCATCCAAGGAGTCAATTTTTCTTTTATTTCCCCCGGGAGATAGCCTAAGTCTCTGCCCATAGGCATGATTGGACGAGAAATCAGTAGTTGGTTATATGACTGTTCATTGGCGACTTTTTCGACTCCTGCTGCTAATGCCAAAAGAGTTTTACCTGTACCTGCTTTACCCACTAAGGTGATTAGTTGAATGGAGTCTTGTAGCAATAATTCTAAGGCAAATCTTTGTTCACGATTACGAGGCGAAATATTGGAAACTGGAGACAAAGAGGATTTATGAAGATTGACTATTTTACCGTTATTTCCTTCACAAATACCTAAAGCGGTATGAGCGGTTTTCATTTCATCGATTAAAGTTACTGCTTGATTTGGCAAAAACTGTTCTTCCAAAACTGTGAAGCCTTTTTTATAAAACTTTTCCAGTTTTTCACTACTAACTATAATTTCAGCAGTACCTGTATAGAGTTCGTCGAGTTTAACTTTATTGGTTTCATAATCTTCGGTTTTTAAACCAAGTACATCGGCTTTGATGCGTAAATTGGTATCTTTACTAACTAGTATTACTTGACAATCACATTGTTTTTTTGTTGCGATCGCAACTGCTAGAATAGCATTATCCCCTAAATCTCTTTCTAATTCTGGGGGTAATCCTTGTAAGATTTGAGGTTCGCATAAAGCAACTTTTAAAATGCCTCCATTATCGAGGTCAATACCTTGAGTCAGTGAACCTTTTTTGCTTAATTTATCAAGAGTACGTGAGACTTGCCTTGCATTACGTCCAATCGCTTCAATTTGTTTTTTAAAGCGATCTAATTCTTCGATAATCGTAATGGGTAGTACTACTTCATTATCTCCAAATGATAACATCGCATTAGGATCATGAAGTAAGACGTTCGTATCGAGTACAAAAATTTTTTTCACGACATTCATGAGTAAATAAATTACCCACCTGAAATAAACTTAAAACTTTTTAAATATTAAAGAAGCAAACCTATTACTGAGGCAAGTCGAAGTATTGACTTTTGAACTTTGACCAACTCGTTTGTTGCTATATCAATAATTTTCTTTTATTACTTAACTTACATTATATCAAGAAAGCTGATCCCATTGTCAATTATCCCTTATCCCTTAACACCTGTATTGGCATCGCTGGGAATAATAAATTTTTGGAGCAAAATAAATACTAAAAGGACAGGAGTAACCGAAATGATTGAACCTGCGGCAATTAAACGCCAATTGAGATCTAAAGAACTAGCTAAAGAGGCGACTCCTAAGGGTAAAGTATAATACTCAGGTCGATCGAGAATAATTAAAGGCCATAAAAAATCACTCCAAGCACCGATAAACACGAAAATAGCTAAAGTAATCGTAGCAGGACGAATAGCAGGTAACATAATATGCCACCAAATACCTATTTCACTGCAACCGTCCATTCTGGCAGCTTCTTCTAATTCTTTGGGTACTCCTTGAAAGGCTTGTCTCAATAAAAAGATACCAAATGCAGAGGCTAAGTTGGGGAGAATAATACCTAAATAATTGTTTCGTAGTCCAAAATTGACTGCAAAAATATACAAGGGAATCATGACAATTTGGAAGGGAATCATGATGGTGGCAATAATTAAAGCAAAAAGAATTTTTTTCCCTTTAAAGTTTAATCTCGCCAGAGGATAAGCTGCTAAGGAACAAAATAAAATATTTAAGCCAACGGTAAGAATTGCGGTAATAGAACTATTAAATAGATAACGTCCAAAGGGATAGTTTTCCCACACTAGTTGGAAGTTTTCTAGGGTGAATTGTTGGGGAATAAATCGAGGAGGAAAGGTTAAAATATCTTCTCCTGCTGATTTGAAGGATGTTCCTAATAGCCAAAATAAAGGGAATAACATCGAAAGTGCGATCGCTATTAGTAACAAATAAATCAGAGTAACTTTAAGCCAAGTTCTTTGTTGCTTCATGGTTATAAATTAATATTTAACCGAGAGGTGAGAGAAAAAATACCAAATCCTAATAATATCGCACCACTGACAGGATTTATCCACTGAGTAATTTGTCTTAAATTCAATAAATTCTTAATTGTTCCTGTAAATGTACCCGCCAAAATCAAAGGGAAAACATAGCCAATGGCATAACAGGTCAGGAACATTGAACTTAAGATAATATTTTGACTGCTGCCGACATAAGCGAGTAAAGTTATTAAAACTGGTGTGCTACAAGGAGAAGCGACTAAACCAAAGGTTAAACCGAGTAGATATGATTTTAAACTATCGGGTAAATTTTCTTTAATCCAATCACTACCTCCCCAATTAGGAAATTTTAAGGGGATTATTTCTAATAAATTTAAACCCATGATAATAGCGATCGCACTAACTAAAATAGGTAAGCCTGTACCAATTTGTCCATAAACCTTACCCAACAAAGCGGCAAATATACCCAAAATCGCCAAAGTTGTGGCTAATCCTAAAGCAAAATAAGTTGACTGTAAAAAAGAAGAGAATTTACCCTTGTTTTCATAGCCACCAATATAAGCAATGGTGAGAGGAAGCATTGATAACATACAAGGAGTTAGACTAGTAATTAAACCTGTTAAAAAAATAATTCCAATACTAAAAATACTTACTTGATTTAATTGACTACTTACTAATTGATTGGCAAATTGTTGAAGATAATAAAGTTGTGTAGAAATCGTCTCTAACATAGTTAATAATGAATAATGAATAATTTAATGTTTATTCTGAAGTTATTTTTAGTTCAATTCACTGATATAAAGTTACCATCTAAAGTTAATTTTAAAGTTCTGAATTCATAGTTCACAGTTCCAAGTTCAACTATATTAATAATTATCAATTAGTTTCTCCGCTCGTACCTGATTGCGACCACCATTTTTTGCCTTAGATAACGCATTATCTGCTTTTGTTATTAATTGTCCTAATAAATCGGGGTCATTATTCGGATTAGGATTAACGGTAGTAACACCAAAAGTCAAACTTACCCATCCATTAATAAGGGAAGCACGATGAGGCAACTTCAAATCTTGGATTGTTTGACGTATGTTTTGGGCAATTTCAACTGCAACTTTTAAAGAAATATTTGGCAAAATAATCGCAAATTTCTCTCCTCCATAACGAAATACCAACATCTGTTCAGTATTTTGAGCGATAATATTATTAAGAATTTCAGCTACTTTGATTAAACATTGATCCCCTTGTTGATGTCCATAAAACTCATTGTAATTTTTGAAATAATCGATATCACACATTATTAGAGATAGAGGTTGATGCTCTTTTGTACAATGTTGTAACGTTTCTTGTAATTTAACATCAAAAGAATATCTATTATATATTTGGGTCAAACTATCTATGGTGGCAATTTTATTGAGTTTTAATTCCAATTCTTTTTTCTTGGTAATATCCCGAATAGTAATAGAAAAACCATCTCCTAATTTTACCGCTATTAAATGAAACCATTTATGTATAGATTTATGTTGATATTGTATTTCTTTTTCTAAAGTTTTTCCTGTTTCAACTACTTTCATTAAAGCCAAAAATAATTCTGGTTTAACCTTATTCAGGAAATTTTTTACCACTAATTTTCCTGTTAAATCTTCAGGATCTCGATCGAATATTTTGGCAACCACAGGATTCACTACCAAACAACGAAAGTCTTCTATCTCACTACTATGAGGCTTTCTAACTGCTTCCACTGCAGCGATCGCATCAACGGAAGCATTGAGTACACTAGACAAAATTGCCCTAGATTGATATAAAATAGCTTCAGTTTCTTTTCTTTGTCTTATCTCTTTTTTGAAAATCTTTTGTTCTCTTTTTAACAGTCTTTTTTGATATTGAATTATTAATTGACTATTAATTCTGGCTAAAACTTCTTCTTCTTGAAATGGTTTTGTTACATAATCAATAGCCCCAACTTCAAAGGCTTTTACTTTATCAAAAGTATTATTTAAAGCACTAATAAAAATAACGGGAATATCTTGTGTTGTGGGATTTAATTTAAGCTTTTCACAGACTTGATAACCATCCATATCAGGCATCATAATATCTAGTAAAATCAAATCAGGAGGATTCGACTGAGCAGCAAGCAAAGCAGTTTCACCATCAATGGCTTTTTTAACTTTATAATTTTTGCCCTGTAACATTTGCGATCAAACTTTTAAATTAGCTGGTTTATCATCAACTAATAAAATACTTTCTGTTACTATTTCTTCTGATGTACATTTCTCTAAGCTCATTTTTTTGACAAGATTTATCACTATTTATTCAATATAATTTGAATGACTATAATTGTTCAATTAATTTTCTGATTTTTACCAGTTGAAAATTATTAACAATACTAATTAGTTTATTTGCTAAACTTCTATTTGTAGCAGGAATTTTTTTGACTAATTCTAAAATTAAATCATCATCCAAATCGATCGATGCTTGATACAATTTTTCTAACCAAGATGAAGGCATAATTTGCAAATCTTCTTTTGTTAGGGGTTCATTGTCCTTGAGTTTATTAGATATGGTTTTTTGTTCATATATATACTTTAACCCCAAATGTTTTGCCATAGCATCAAAGATAACAGATTGACGAAAAGGTTTGCGAATAAAATCGTCACAACCTGCTGACAAAATAATTGTTTTTTCTTCTTCTAAGACACTAGCAGTTAAAGCAATAATGGCAGTAGCATTACCTTTTATTCTACCTTTGATATGCTGGGTAGCTTCATAACCATCCATCACTGGCATACGCATATCCATCCAAATTAAATGAGGCTCCCATTCATCCCAAATTTGAATAGCTTCTTTTCCATTAACTGCTTCTTTGAGCTCAAAACCAAGGGGTTGTAGCATCTTAACCAAAATTAAACGATTAACAGATTGATCGTCAACTATCAAAATACGATAGCAAGGTTGTCCAGACTCTAAGGCAATAACTCGACTAAATTCACGGTGATTTTGTGATTGAAGAACTTCTGAGTCAACAATAGTTGCATTAATATCAAAGGAAAAAGTAGAACCTTTTCCTAATTCACTGGTAACAGTAATCTCACCCCCCATCAACTGGACAAATTTTCGACTGATAGATAAACCTAAACCAGTTCCTTCTTTGCTATTTTTTCCCTCCTCTGTTTGGGTAAAAGCTTCAAATATTTTCGGTAATTCTTCTGGGGCAATACCTATTCCTGTATCTTCAACGGCAAAAAGAATATGGACTTGTTTTTCATTGTCTAATTTATTTTGATTGTTCACCAAAGAAACGAGGATGTTGACTGTTCCTTTTTTGGTGAATTTAAGACCATTGTTAACTAAATTAATTAATACTTGACGTAGTTTAGTTTCATCCGAATGAATATAATGAGGTACATCACGATCAATCTTAAAATCTAATTTTAATTCTTGATTAACTGCTTTCAACTGAAGTAAGTCTTTCACTTCTGCCAATAAATTATGCAGATCAAAATCTCCACTATTTAAACTCATTTTCCCTGCTTCAATTTTTGATAAATCGAGAACATTGTTAATCAAATTGAGCAAATAGTTACCACTACGATTGATAATATTGACATTTTCTAAATGTTCAGCAGGTAAAGATTGCGATCGCATCATGATTTGTGAAAAACCCAAAATAGCATTCATGGGAGTGCGTAACTCATGACTCATATTTGCCAAAAAGAGACTTTTAGTTTGATTGGCAATTTCAGCTTTGTTTTTAGCCACAGCCAATTCTTTATTCCCTTCTTCTAGTTGGGCAGTGGAAATTTCTAATGATGCAATAACCCGATTATAATGATTGGCAATATGTCCTACTTGAGTAAAAGGTTGTGCTGGGACTCTCAAGCTAAGATCTCTTGTTCTTGCTTGTTTATTCATGGTAGTGAGTAGTTCATAAAGATCAGTTTTTGCACCATGTTCAGATACATTCAAACCAATTTCTTCTTCCTCAACTGATACCCGAAAAGGGATAAAGCGATTAATGGTAGATAAAATTAACCAACTGACTCCAAAACCCCAAGCTATTGCGACGGCAATACCCAATAACTGCACCCAAAATTGCTCAAATGATGACAAACCATTATTTATAACGTCTGCAGGGATAAATAAAGCTACCGATAATATACCCCATAAACCCGAACCGCCATGTACTGCAATCGCATCAACCGCATCATCAACTCCTCGATGTTCTAATAAGTCTTTGACACATAACATCAAAAAAGCACCGACAGCACCAATAAGAACCGCTTGAGGAGTGGAAACTAGATTACAAGATGCTGTGATGGAAACCAATCCAGCTATGGTACCGTTAATTAATAATTCTACTTCAGGTAATTTATATTTTTGCCAACCAAAAGCACAACCACTAATCATTCCTGCTACTCCTGCCATGAGAGTATTAACTAAGGTTTTGGCTACGGTTGAATCAAATGCTAAGGCACTACCACCATTAAAACCAAACCAACCCACCCACAATATCATGACTCCCAATACTGAGAAGGATAAATTAGAACCATTCATCTTGCGGGTATATCCTTCTAAGGAAAAACGCCCTTCACGAGGTCCAATTATGATTAATAATGCTAAAGCGATCGAAGCACCAATAGAGTGAACAACACTACAACCAGCAAAATCAGTAAAACCTAAGTTTCCTAACCAACCATTGAAGGTATAATGATTATTAAAACTGAAGCTATTCCATATCCAATGACCAAAGAAAGGATATATTACACCTGATGTAATGATAGAAATAATGACGTAAGCACTAAACTTTAATCTCTCTGCGACTGCCCCTGAAACTATTGTTGTAGTTGTACCACAGTACATGGCTTGAAAAAGGAAGAAAGCACCCAATTCAAAGTCATTACCAATATCAAAAAAAAACCCACTGGTACCGACCCAACCGTTCCAACTTAAACCGAACATGATGGCATAACCAAAAGTCCAAAATAAGGCAACGGAGATACCAAAATCAGCTAAATTTTTGACAGCTACATTAATGTTGTTTTTCGATCGAGTCAAACCAGATTCTAAACACATAAAACCTGGTTGCATTAAAAACACCAATCCTGAACAGACTAGTAACCACTGTAAGTCAATCATAAATAATGAATAATTAATAATTATTAATTTTTAGAGTCATGAACAGACAAAAATAACTTTTTATTGGGAGCCATATTGACTTCAATTATTAATTTTTTTTGAATACTTAATATTTAATAGACTTTTTCATGAATCATATTAAATTAGAGGAAAAAAGTCTAAAAACTACGATAACTGATTGATTATTAATTTGAATTAGTTTTATTTTAATGAAAATTTACTCAATCTGGAACAATAGCTTTTTATTAATCTTCAAGAATCAAATTCATCTTGAATTTTTAATTGTTTTGACCAAATTGACGATCGTAAACTTCATCTTCTTTACCTGACTCAACTTTTAAATCAGAACGAGGAAAAGAAACACATAATAAGGCATAACCTTCAGCTTGTAATTCAGGAGATAAACCCATGCCTTCACTTTGATCAACTTCCCCACTAATAATCTTAGCGGCACAGGTAGTACAAACTCCTGCGTTACAGGAATTAGGAATGTCTAAATTTTGTTCTTGGGCGACTTCTAAAATTTTTTTATCTTCTGGGACTTGTATAGTATAAGTTTGTCCTGCGTTTTTAATTTCAACGGTATAAACGTTACTCATCAATCTTTTTTATACTTAAATTATTATCACAAAGTATGATTATACCTCAGTAGAACTCAGAACTGTGAACTCAAATAAAACTATCAATCAATTATTCATTATTAATTATTCATTATTAATTATTCATTATTAATTATGTACGAGCCTCTACATCACAAATATCGACCTCAAACCTTCACTCAATTAGTTGGACAAGAAGCGATCGCTCAAACGTTAATTAATGCTATTACGAGGGAAAAAATTGCCCCTGCTTACCTGTTTTGTGGCCCTCGTGGTACGGGTAAAACTTCTAGTGCCAGAATATTAGCAAAATCCCTCAATTGCGAAAAAAGCGATCGACCTACTAGTGAGCCTTGCGGTGTTTGTGAAGTTTGTCATAGTATTACTAATGGTTCTGCCTTAGATGTAATTGAGATTGATGCGGCTAGTAATACGGGAGTTGATAACATTCGTGAAATCATCGAAAAAGCTCAATTTGCTCCTGTCAAATGTCGTTACAAGGTCTACGTTATTGATGAATGTCATATGCTTAGTACAGCGGCATTTAATGCCCTTCTGAAAACATTAGAAGAACCTTCTCCCCGTGTAATTTTTGTGTTAGCCACAACTGATCCTCAAAGAGTATTACCGACGATTATTTCCCGTTGTCAAAGATTTGATTATCGTCGTATTCGGTTAGAGACAATGGTGAAACAGTTACAAGATATAGCGACGAAAGAAAAAATTGACATTACCCCAGAAAGTATTTCCCTCCTGTCACAATTAGCCAATGGTGGGATGAGAGATGCTCAAACACTTTTAGATCAATTGAGTTTACTTTCGGGTACGATAACCCCCCAAAGAGTCTGGGATTTAGTCGGTGCCGTTTCTGAACAGGATCTATTGGCATTAATACAAGCGATCGCTTATGATAGTCCAGAAAAGATCATTGAGCAATGTCGTCAGCTATTAAATAGAGGAAGAGAACCATTAATGGTCTTACAAAACCTCGCTAATTTTTATTTAAGTTTATTGATAGCAAAAACAGCTCCAGAAAAACAAGAATTAGTGGCCATTACCCCAGACACATGGAAAAAATTGTGTGAAGAAGCCCAAAAATGGGAATTAACAACTATTTTACAAGGACAAAAAAAACTCAAAGATAGCGAAGTACAAATTAAAAATACCACTCAACCTCGACTATGGTTAGAAATTACTTTTCTTAGCTTGTTGCCTTCTGCAAATGTTCCTAACTCTGTGGTGATGACTCAGACACCTGAAAAAATAATCAATGTTGAGAATAGTACCATTTCGACTAACCAAAATAATCAGATTCCTGTCGTCAATCAAAATTTTCCTCAGAAAACTCCTCCTCAAAACAAAACTGAATCTAAAAAAGTTGATTCTGAGATTAATCAGAACAAAATTGAACACTCATCATCAATTCCACAACCAGAAACTAGTCCTACAATTAATATCGATGTAACTGCCCTAGATGACATTAAAGAAAAAGTAGCCCAAGCAATCGTTTCCACGATGACTAAATCATTCTTTCGTCAGAAATGTCATATCGTGAGTATTGAGGGTGCAAATATTAATATTCAAGTGAAGAGTAAAGGTTTATTGAATATAGGAAAAAATCAGAAAAAGGATATAGAGATAGGATTTACTAAAGTCTTTGGAAAACCAATTACCGTAACTTTATCCGTTAATGAAGACTTAAAAAATAAAAAGTCTAACGATGCTACTTCTACTTCTGTTAAACAAAATCTTATTAATAGTGATTCATTACCTGCTGATAATTCGGTTATTGCTCAATCCTCTTCTGATTCTGTGGCACCAGTTCCACCAAAAACTCCTATATCTGAGATAAAATCACAGCCTATTGCCAATAATATTCCTGAAGTTGATTCAACATCTTCTAGTCAAGAGGCGAAAAAAGCAGCGGAAAGTTTGGCTAAAAGTTTTAAAGCTGACATCGTATTAACCCAAGCAAAGGAAATTGATATTGAAGCGATATCACCGACAAATCCAGAAAAAATAACTCGTCTTTCTCCTGAGGATTTTGAAAATGAAGATGATATTCCCTTTTAAACTAAATTTGTTCGGTAACTGTCAATTCTCAATTTCATTTGTACAAGTCCATTTATTACTTTTACGCCCAAGTCCTATTTATTTTCTGTCAAAAATTGAGCTAATTTTTCTTCTAATTGCTTTCTTTTATTTATTTCAATTTGAATTTGTTGATTTTGTGCTGCTAATTTTTGTTTCTGTTTTGCTAATAACTTAAGTTGTTTTGCGATAATAATTTGATGTTTGACTCTCATGATTACTTCTAATTCATGAAGTGGTTTGACAATATAATCAACTCCACCAACATCAAAAGCTAATCCTTTGTCAAAAACATCGCTTTTGGCACTAATGAAAATAACGGGTATTGTTTGAGTATTTGAAGATTTTTTTAGTTGACGACATAATTCATAACCATTAGTTTCAGGCATTTGAATGTCTAATAAGATTAAATCAGGTTTAGCATATGCGATCGCTTTAAATGCCATGTCAGCATTAAGTGCCTTTCTCACATTATAATTTTCTGCTTTTAAAAATGCAGACAATAGTCTTAAATTATCAGGTTGATCATCAACAATTAAAATGTCAGATATGGGCTGAGAATCGTATAAATTATCGACGTTATTTAAATTCATAAATGTTATTCCATCATCATCATAAAAGTAAAACTATTTAATTAATCATCAACAGAAGAAATTAGGGCAATAATTTCCTCAAAAAGAAATTCATTAGTTAAACGAGAAAGAATTTCTTGTAACAGTGTAAAATCATTAGGAACTTCTGTGATTAAATCGAACAATTCATCATCACTACCTCTATTCCCAGATATTATAATTTTTTCACGCCAATGTATAGACATATGGGTAATTTCTTTGATTAGAGTTTTGTGTTTGAGTAAATCATTGAGATTAATACTCACGGTGATATTTTGATTGTCATTACCTTGTTTATCATCATAAATATATTCTAATTGTAGGTGAGATTTTAATTGCTCTAAAAGAACATTTTCAGTAAAAGGTTTTCTGATTAAATCATCAAATCCAAACTTATGGATATTATTCTCTTCTTCTTCAAAAATACTTGCTGTGACAGCAATTATTTTACCATGTTTATTTGATGCTAAATTTTTTTCTTTATTTCTAATAATTTTTATGGCTTCATAGCCATTCATTACAGGCATTTGTATATCCATCAAAATTAAATCTGGATGCCAATCTTGCCAAAATGCGATCGCTTCTTGACCATTATAAGCAGTTAAAAGTTGAAAACCAAGGGGATATAAAATGTTTTCTAATAATTTACAATTATCTTTAACATCATCTACCACTAATACTTTGGGTATAAATTCTGTGGTGGAATTAAGACCAATTACGACTTGTTGATTATCATCATTGATGTGATCAGATTCAATTTTTTCTACCTGAATATTAAATGTAAAAATAGTCCCAACATTAATATCTGATTCTACCTGTATTTCTCCATTCAAAAGATGAATAAATTTACGACTAATAGTTAATCCGAGTCCTGTACCTTCATTACTATTTTTACCTGTTTTAGTCTGTTCAAAAGGTCTAAATAATTTAGGTAATTCTTCTTCTTCAATACCTTTGCCTGTATCTTCAATAGTAAAGCAAATGATTTTTTGATTGGGTTTTGCTTTGGTTAAAAAACTATTATCTGGAGCAAGATCAACATCTACTTTAACAAAACCTTTTTGAGTAAATTTAATGGCATTATTGATTAAATTAATCAAGATTTGCCTGATTTTTTGTTCATCACTAAATACATATTGAGGAATCTGTTGATCAATGTTAAATATCAGAGATATTTGTTTGGTTTGTGCCTTAATCACTAACATCTCTTCTATGGTTTTTAACATTTTCAAAAAATTAAATTTGTCTTCATTTAAAGTAATTTTATTTGCTTCAATTTTTGATAAATCTAAAATATCATTAATAAGAGAAAGTAAATGTTCTCCACTACGATTAATAATGCTGACAAATTCTTTTTGTTTATTATTCAAATCATGATCTTTATTCATTAATTGACTAAAACCAATAATCGCATTAAGGGGAGTACGTAATTCATGACTCATATTGGCTAAAAATCTACTTTTAGCTTCATTAGAAACTTCTGCTACTTTTTTAGCTTCACCTAATTTAAAATTTTGTGACTCTAATTCTAGGGCGTGTCATCAATTAGAACTTAAAACAAGATAGAATATACCCCTAA
>JAAHTG010001524.1_pt1 | contig 15482 bp, 15 predicted proteins | sample 6116081 | NCBI WGS metagenome assembly JAAHTG01 (sample SAMN13939989, study PRJNA603662) | sponge metagenome | isolation source: marine sponge | host: Mycale hentscheli | place: New Zealand | collected 2005 | reverse complement strand
AATTTGATTTTAGAAACTATGATCCACATATGAGAGACGAATCAAAACATAGAGTACAATGTAAAGAGATATTACCCAAAGGATCTATTATTGTATTTCCTAGTTTTGTGTGGCATAGAGTTAAACCAGTAACATCAGGCACAAGATATAGTCTTGTGGTATGGCATTTAGGAAGGCCTTTCAAATAATGTTTATTTACGAAGATATTATAAATAAAAAAGTTTGTAAAAATTTAATTAATTATTATGAAAATAATAATAAAATTAATATTGATGATCATAAAACAAAAATGACTCAAGTAGTTATAAATGTATTAGATTCGCATTTAACTAATTATATTAAACAATTAAATAAAATTTTAAAAAAATACATAAAAAAATATACTTATATTAACATCGGTCAAGAGGCTTGGACTTTACACCCTAATATAAAGATACAAAAATATGAACCTGGTGAGTCTTATTTTAAATGGCATTGTGAAGTAAGTGGAAAAGAAGAAACTAGAAAAAGAATGTTAGTTTTTACAACTTATTTAAACGATATAAAAAAAGGTGGAGAAACACAATTTTTATATCAAAGAAAAAAAATAAAACCTGTAGAAGGTAAAACAATTTTATTTCCTTCTTTTTGGACACATACACATAAAGGAAATAAAACAACAGAAACTAAATATATAATAACGGGATGGTATACGTATGTTCATTAATAATTATTTTCCAACAACTATTTGGTCAGAAGAAAAACCAGAATTTGTTAAATCTTTAAATAAAGCAAGTAATAAATATATTAGTGATGCTCGTAAAAGAGAAAAAGAATTTATAAAAAAACACGGCGACTTTGGCAGATCATACCATTCAACACCACTTACAGCTGACAATGATTTTTTAGATTTTAGAAATTATATTGGACAAAAGTCTTGGGAGTATTTAGATCACCAAGGTTATGATATGTCACAATACACAACACTATTTAGTGAGATGTGGGTACAAGAGTTTGCTAAAAAAGGTGGTGGACATCATTCAGCACACATACATTGGAATCAACACGTATCAGGTTTTTACTTTTTAAAGTGTAGTGATAAAACTTCTTACCCTGTATTTCACGAACCAAAGACTGGTGCAAGATGTACAAAATTAAAAATGAAACCAGACTTAAAAGGTGTATGGGCAGGTCACGAACAATTTCATTTACGTCCAAAGCCAGGAACATTAATTATATTTCCAGGTTATTTAGAACACGAGTATGCAGTAGACTTTGGTATTGAACCATTTAGATTTATACATTGGAACATACAAGCAGTGCCAAAAGAAATGGCAAAAGATGTTTAAAATAATTGATAATTTTATTAATGAAGGTGATTTAGCAGTATTAAAATCTATTTTAGAATCAAATAGTTTTCCTTGGTATTTTCAAAAAACATCAGTTAAGGGTTCAAGTAATAAACTTGATTGTCATTTTGGACATAATTTTTATCTAAACGATAATGTTAGTTCTGACCATATTAAATGGTTAAATCCTATTATTGAAAAATTAAAAGTAAATTCTTTAATAAGAGTAAAAGCTAATTTAACAATGAAGTCTGATAAACAATTAAATACAACACCACATTTAGATCAAATGTTTGATTGTAAAGTAGCTTTGTATTATTTAGATACAAACAATGGTCCTACAACAATTGGTGATAAAAAAGTTGATTCAGTTCAAAATAGAATAGTTATATTTAATAGTGATGTTAAACATTACTCAACTACTTGCACTGATCAATTAACTAGAACCACAATAAATTTTAATTATGTTTAAAAAGAAAAAGTATACTATTATTCGTCAAGCAATATCAAAAGACCTAGCAGCTTTTGTTGCAAATTATTTTTTAATGCAAAAACAAGTTTATGATACTTGTAGACAAGCAAGATACTTTTCACCTTTTGAAAATATTATAGGTCACTACGAAGGACAAGATGAGCAAATTCCACATACTTATAGTCAGTATTCTAATATAGCTATGGAAACTTTAATGTTAAAATGCCAACCTAAAATGGAAGAAGTAACAGGATTAAAATTATATCCAGCTTATACTTATGCAAGAATTTATAAAAAAGGTGATGAATTAAAAAGACACAAAGATAGATTTAGTTGTGAGATATCAACTACGATGAATCTTGCTGGTGATGATTGGCCTATATACCTTGAGCCATCTGGAGAAGTAGGTAAAAAAGGAATTAAAGTAGATCTTAAACAAGGAGATATGCTAGTCTATTCTGGCTGCGAACTAGAACATTGGCGAAATAAGTTTAAAGGTAAGGAATGCGTTCAAGTATTTCTTCATTATAACAACCGTAAAACACCTGGAGCGAAAGATAATATGTTTGACAAGCGTCCACATTTAGGTCTTCCTTCTTGGTTTAAACGATGATATAATCTTTAGATGGAGGCAGGGCACCACCACATACCCCCTGTCTCCTTTTAAGGATTATTTATGAGTTTAGGATTTGACGCAATATCAGCATTACCATTTGCTACATCGGGACCCGATAGTGATGTAACTTTTGCAGTTACAGGAAATCAGGTAACTATTAGCATTGGAGATCCAGGTATTGTTGCAGATTCTATTACAGAAATTCCTGATCCAAATCCATTAACTCTTGGTTTTGGTAGTTTATCAATTCGTGGAGATGCAAACTTTGGTGTTACTGGCTCTCAAGTAGCAATAGCCATTGGTACTGTTACAGTAAGTGCAGATGCTAATATGACTCCAAGTGGAAATCAGGTTGTAATTTCGTCAGGAACTGTTACAGTAACAGGACAAGCTAATGTTTCACCTACAGGAAGTACTTTTACGCTTTCTACAGGTACAGCACAGGCTATAACATGGAGTGAAATAATACCAGGAGCAAACATGGTCTGGACACCAATAGATCCAGGAGTATAAAATTATGGCATCAAGTTATTCATCAGATATACAATTAGAAATTATAACAACCGGCGAAAAAGCTGGCCAATGGGGTGGTATTACTAATACCAACTTACAGATATTAGAACAATCATCATCAGGAGCCTTAGATGTAGATATGGCTTCAGGTAGTGTTACTTTACTACTAACAGATGGTGCAACATCAAATGGTAAAAATGCATATTTAAGATTATATGGAACTTTAGGTGGAGATAGAACTATAACTATGCCATCAGGTTCTGGTGTAACTAGAGTATGGATTATGAAAGATGACACCGTAAGAGGTACATCTAATAGAACTTTAGGAGTATTAACTGCTAGTGGTAGCACAACTCAAATACCACCAGGAGCAACTGTTCTTTGTAAATCAAATGGCACTGAAACAGTAATGGATATAATTCAAAAAGGTTATGCAACTATAACAGATGCTAACAGTGCTTATACAGCAGTAGCTGGAGCTCAAATTTTTGCTAACACAACAGCCAACCCAATAGTAATAAATTTACCAGCATCTCCAACTGTTGGAGATGAAGTTAGTGTTTTAGATACAAGAGGTACTTGGGGTTCAAACAATTGTACAATAGGTAGAAATGGACAACCAATTAACTCAGCAACATCTGATTTAACCTTAAACACAAACGGTCAATCAATAACCTTAGTATATGTAGACTCTACAAGAGGTTGGGCATATAAAACTAATACAGCGTAAGGAGCTAAATAGATGGCTCTTTTTGAAATGAAATTTCAACCGGGTGTCGATAAACAAGACACAGGTGTTGGTGCAACAGACCGATGGGTAGATTCTGATAACACTAGATGGAGATACAGCCTTCCTGAAAAAGTTGGAGGATGGTCTTCTTTATTAAGTGACACCATATGTGGTGTAGCTAGAAAACAACATGCTTTTGTTGACTTAGAGGGTAATAGGTATGTTGCTATTGGTACAGATAAATTTTTACTTATATATTTTGAAGGTCAACTTTATGACATTACTCCTTACAGAAGTAATAATGCAGGAGCACAAACACAGTTTACAGGTTCCACTATAACAACTAGCACAACTAGAGGAACTGCAGTAACCATTACAACATCTACTAATCATGGTTTAGAAATAGGAGATATTGTTGAATTAGATTCAGTAACTATGCCAACAGGTTCTAGTATTGCAGCGTCAACTTTTGAAGATAAACTTTGTCAAGTAATAACAGTTCCAAGTTCTACAACATTTACAGTTACATCACCATCAGCAGAAGCAAACGGTGGTGGATCAGACTTAACTTCAGGTAGTTCTTGTACAGTAAATCCTTATCAAGCAGTAGGTCCTTCAGCACAATCATATGGATATGGTTTTGGTATTGGAAACTATGGAGGAAATGTTACAGGATCACAAAGCACAGAATTAGATGGATCATTAAATGCAGATACTGCTGGTACAGGTGGATCAGGAACTGCAGTAACCGTAGACAGTACAACAGGATTTGCGTCTGCAGGTACAATAGCTGTTGGAACTTTACCAACTGCAGAATTAATTACATATACATCAAAAAGTTCTACACAATTTTTAGGTATTACTAGAGGTGCTAAGGGAACAGCAACTCCTGGAACATCTAATGGTCAGGCTCACTCTACTAATACAACAGTTCAAGATGCAACAGAATGGGGTAACTGGGGTGATGCAGTTGCAGCTTCAACCGTTACACTAGAACCAGGTCTCTGGTCACTAAACAACTTTGGTCAAGTATTGGTTGCAACTATATCTAATGGTAAAACTTTTACTTGGGACTCTTCTATTGCAGCAAACTTTACTACTCGTGCATCAACATTAACTACAAATTTTGTAACAGCTATAAGTGGGACCGAAGGAAATCCTACTGCATCTAGATCTACATTAATTTCACCAACAACAAGACACTTAATTCATTTTGGAACAGAAACAACTATTGGTGATCCTCAAACACAAGATGATATGTTTATAAGATTTTCTAATCAAGAACAAATAAATGTATATGCGCCTACTGCAGAAAACAGTGCAGGTTCACAAAGATTACAAGATGGTACAAAAATTATGGGAGCTATTGTTGCAAAAGAAAATATTCTAGTATGGACAGATAATGCTTTGTACACCATGAAATTTATTGGTGCACCATTTACATTTGGCTTTGAACAAGTAGGTACAAACTGTGGATTGATTGGTCAAAACGCATGTTGTGAAATAGATGGTGTTGCTTATTGGATTGGTAATAATGGTTTCTTTGCATTTGATGGTACCGTAAACTCTTTACCTTGTATGGTAGAAGATTATGTATTTGATGACTTTGATACAACAAAGGGACAACAAGTTGTAGCAGGTATTAATAACCTATTTACAGAAGTTGTTTGGTATTACCCTACATCTAATTCAGCATATAATGATAGATACGTAGTTTATAATTATGGTGAATCCGGTCAAACACCTGGGGGTGTTTGGTATACAGGAGTTAATACAAATTCAATTCGAACTACTTGGATTGACTCAACAGTATATCCAAGACCACATGCAACACAATTTAACAGTTCTTCTACAGGAACTTTTCCAAGTATTGTAGGTTCAACAGGGTTAGGTCAAACAGTTTACTTTGAACATGAAGTAGGCACAGATCAAATTAATCCTGATGGAACTACAACTGCTTTAACTTCTTTTGTACAATCATATGATTTTGCAATACAAACATCAGAAGGAATGGGAGAATTCTTTTTAGCAATGAGAAGATTTTTTCCTGATTTTAAAACATTAGATGGCACAGCTAAAGTAACTATAGGATTGAAAGACTTTCCTTCATCTACTGCAAGCATAAGTAAATATAGTCCATTTAGTGTTGTTGCTAGTTCAACTAAATTTGATACTAGAGCAAGAGGAAGATATGCAAATGTAAAAATAGAAAACGAAAGTGCTGGTGAGAAGTGGAGATATGGTACTTTCCAAGTAGATGTTCAAGCAGATGGGAGAAGATAATGACAAAAATAGTAGTAAGATTACCAGAGCCAAGAAAAGAATACACAGAAGATAATCAAAGACAAATAAACAGAACTATTACATCTTTGATTGAACAATTAAATTCAACGTTCTTAACACAAGAAAAGGAGCAACAAGAGAGATTTAATTTCTTTATGTCATAATGGCAAACGTATATAAAAATATTCAAAAAACAGTTAACGCAGCAGGGTCTGATGTAGATATGTATGAATCACCAAGTGAGACTACAACTATTATAAAATCAATAAAGTTGTTTAATACTCATGGAAGTGCTTTAGACGTTACTATTAAAGTATTTGATGCTTCTAGCACTACTGATTTTGAATATGATTTTGTTAATGTTTTAGCTAGTAATAGTGTTGATGTACTTAGCTTTAACAATATACTCATCCTCGAAGCAGGTGATAAATTAAAGATGCAATGTGCTACAACTAATGTTATAAAGATGACTGCATCAGTACTACAAACAAGTAGACAATAGGAGAACTATGCCTTTTATAGAGCAAGAAGCAAAAAGCGAATACAAAAAGATAGATGGGAAAAGAACCCACGTTATAACACCTGAAGTAGAGATTACTTTAACTAATACAGAGACAGGTGTAGAATACATGTCAGATGCTGAAGCAGATGCCGATGTAAATGACCCTAATACTGCTACCCAAAGAGAGCATTTAAGAAGAGATGTCCATATAAAAGTAGCTAGCTTAGGTCTAGGAGCAGGTAGTGGTGACTTATAATATATTGACGATGGCTAAAAAATTAAGTAAACTGGTAGGTTCAGGTAGAATCCCTGCGGTTTTAGTATATAATCACACATCAAGGAATTAGAAATATGGGAGTATTAGATTTTTTTAAAAAAGCAGCTGACACTTATAAAGAATATAAAGGAGTAGTTGATACTGCCGTTGGTGTTGGTAAAGCATACCTTGATTACAAAGATGCTAAAAGAAGAAACGAATTAGAAGAAGGTGCATATGATGATTATCTGGCAGCTGCAGAAGCAGCAGGCCAACAGGCACAAGCAGCTATTGACTTGAATCTTACACCTATGACTATATCAAATTTACCAACTACAAAAGCAGATGTAACATCATTTACACAAGCAACCGGTGTTAAAGATGGCGGAATTATGAGATTAAAAGATGGTACACCAGATCCAAACCCTGGCATTACAGCACTTAGAAAAGTTAGACCTGACGTTGTTGCTAAAATGGGTCTTGCTGGAGGAGGTGGTCCAGGTATAGAAGCATTAAGAAAGAAAGCACCAGAAGTTGTAAAACGTATGGGCTTTAACGAAGGTATGAATGAAGAAATGCAAAAAGAAAATATGGAAATGGCTTTCTATTCTACAGGCCAAGGTGATAGAGCTGATGCAATGCAGATATGGTCTCAAATGGATACACCAGATAAATCTATATTTGATTTTGAATTTGAATTATTTTTTCAAGATGGTGGTTGGAGAGATATGATTAAAGGAGATTTAGAAGAAACAGAAAAAGACGTAATGACTGCTTCTTATGAGCCAGGTAAATATGATCAAGACGATATTGATGCATATGAAAACTATAAGTATGAAATGAATGAACAAAGACCTGGAATGCCTATAATGGAAATAGATGAATTTTTAAGAATGGATAAATCATCAGTGTCTGCACCAGATCCTAAATCAGAATTAAATGATTTAGCTTTAATGTTGTATGGCAAAACTTTAGATTTATTAACTGAAGAACAATTAGAAGATTTAAAAGACATGATGATGAATAATAAACAAATGCCTAAACAAGACACAGGTATCATGCAAGCAGCTAAAGGTGGTAGAGTTAAAAGAGCTGGAGGTGGTATTATGGACATGGGTGGTATGGAAAAAGATTATAGATTTTCTGGTGGCTTTGTGCCAATTGGAGAGTACGAAAGAAAAGATGATGTACCAGCAAGATTATCTAAAAACGAATTTGTATTTACAGCTGACGCAGTAAGAGCTGCAGGTGGTGGAAGCGTACAAAAAGGTGCAAAAAGAATGTATGACACAATGAAAAATTTAGAAGCAAAACCACAAGCTAAAGGAATGATGGCATAATGGCAACATACGAAGATACAGTAGGATTATTACCCAGCGCTACATTAGCTCCATACGGATCTAATATTCTTAAATATGGTATCGGGCAACTAGGAACTCCTATTGATGTAGGAGCATTGACTCCTAAAGTTGCAGGTCAATCAGCATTCCAACAAGCAGCAGCTCAGTCTGTTGCAGACATGTCTGGACTAGGTGCTGTACAAAGAGATGCTACAGGACAAGTTACAGGTTTTACAGGTGGTACAGGTGTTGCATCTTATCAACCTTACATTGATCAAATTGGAACTCAACAATTGTTGGACCCATCAGGTTACCAACAATTTATGTCTCCTTATCAAAGAGAAGTTATTGATACAACTATGGCTGACTTTGATAGACAAGCCGCAATACAACAAAAAGGTATTGCAGATCAAGCGTTTAATGTTGGTGCTTTTGGTGGTGCAAGACAAGGTGTTGAGTCTGCAGAATATAGAACACAATCAGATAGAAACAGAGCAGCGTTACTTGCTGGTCTATATGGTACAGGGTTTACACAAGCACAAGCTCAACAGCAGCAACAATTAGGTAATTTACAAACTATGGCACAAACAGTTCCAGGTTTACAACAAACAGAAGCTGCAGGACTTGAAGCACTAGGATTACAAGACCAACAACTAGAACAACAGAAATTAAATAATTTAGCTTTAGCTGCACAACAAGCTTATCAATTACCAACAGATAGACTAACAGATATTTCAAATATTTATGGTTCGATTGCAGGAGCGATGCCTGGATCACCTACATTAAAACCATTTACACCAAACCCAGTAGTACAGGGTATTGGTGGTTTTGCTAATGCGTTTAGAACATTAACACCTCCACCAGGAACAACAACACCGGTATAATATGTATAATAAAATTTTAAAAAGACCAATGTTTATGAGAGGCGGAATGGGATACTCTGCTCAAGGAACTGGTATTACATCAGGTATGGATACACCAAGACCAAGATACTATGGTGGTGGAACTATTGGTGGTGGTACAATCATGGGAAACATGATGGGTAATAGAACAGGATTTGAAGCACCAAAATCTTACGAAGATAAAATGAAAGAGTTAACTGTTGAAGAACAAGAAGTAGTTAAAACACCAGAAGGACAAAACATGTATGATGTTATTAGTTCTTTAGGAGTATATTCTAACATGAAAAACCCTGATGGTAGTTACAAAACTACAGGTGAAGCCGGTTTTGAACAAGCTGAAGCAATGGCTAAAATTAGAAAAGACAGAAAAGATTTACAAGACGCAGCTAAATTAAAAGACATTGGAGAGAGAAAAGAAAGATTAAAAACTGAAGATGAAAGAGATTTTACAAGTACACAATTAGAAAAAGAATATGGTTTAAAAATGAAAGAATCAATAGCTGTACAAAACCTACAAAATTCAGGAGCACTTGACATTGCTAAAATTCAATTTGACCCATCAAGAACTGCAACAGGATTAAAAATAAAAGAATTAAAACAATTATATCCTGACGGAGGACCAGAATACGAAACAAGATTAAAAGATATATTAGCAGGAACTTCTACACAAAAAGATATAGCAAATATTACTGCTGCTTTGATTGCAGGAGGAGGAGATCCAGCAACAGCAGCTGCTGATGCAATAAGAATTTTCTTACAGATACAAGGTGCATTAGGTGTAGACCTTAAAGCAGATGGTGGTAGAGCAGGTTATCAAATGGGTACACCAGCAACGGGAGCAATGCCGGTTGCAACAGAAACAGTTATGGAAGAACAGACTGTAGCAGAAGAACCTCAACAGGCAAGTGTGCCAATACCTTATTCAGAATTTAGAAATAAAATACCAGCTGAAGTAACTGATGAAATTGTACAATTAATTTACTATAATCAAAATGCTTTCGCAGACTTTGCACAAATAACAACTCAAGCGGACGTATATGCTTTTAACAACAAATATGGGGTGAGTCTTGTGTTGCCTATGCAGACCGAGATGGCATAAGATGAATGGCAGATTCAAACAAAAATTTTTTTCCCGACAAAGAACTCGAAGATAAAAACGCTATACTAGATCGTAAAGTAGAAGAGATCATGTCTCAAATAAATGAGAAGATTGATCTTGAGTCAATTACTACACAAGCGGATGAAAAAATTGAAGAAATAAATCAAAAACTTATTGATAAAGGGTTAATGGAACCTGATCTATTGTCATCTCAAGAAAGAAGTTATGTCAATACCTTACCTCAAGACTATAAAGATTCTACATTAAGATACTTAGATATATTTAGAGACAACCCTGATGTTGTTAAAGATTATATTTCTGTTGTACAAAAGTATGGATCAGTAAAAGCTGCTAAAGAAGCTGGTGAGTCTAATATATTATTATATCCAAATAAAAGATTAAAATTTGTAGCAGATAACCCAGAGTTATTTACTGAAAAAACAGTAGATCGATTAACTGCATTTGAACTACAGGGAGCTAAATCTTATGACCTTGCGTACAGAGAAGACGAAATAGCAAAAGCTAAACAAAAAGAATATTATGGTAAAACATCTACTAAAATTATATCTGGACTTGCAGAACCTGTTTTAGATACAGGAAGAGAAATAACTAGATGGGCTGCCATGTTAGTAGACGCCGTTGGTCCTGATAATGCAGTTAACGCATTAGATTATATAGAAAACAATTGGCCAAGAGCTGATGATATTCAGTACCCAAACAAATCACAACCTTTTAATCAAGACAGTGCCATCCAAGAATTAACTGACGAGCTTACACAGTTTGGTATTGATACATTTTTAGGTGGTAGAATAATAAAAGGTTTTGGTTTTATTGCTAAAAAAGCAATGCCTGGAACTACTAAAAAAATTGTAGAAAGATTAGCAAAGAAAAAACCTAAAGTCGATAAGTCCGGTAAAACATTAACAGATCAGTTTGGTAATATAAAATATGCATCAAGCATTGCACAGAAAATGGGGTTTTGGGGTTTACCTGTAAAGTATGGAATCGGTAGATCTATTACAGCTGATGAAGAAAAACCTACTTTTACAGAAGGTTTTGGTTTTATGCCGCCTATTGATAAAGAAAAATTTGACAAATTAAGTAACAGTAAAAAAGCTGCAGAAATTTTAAAAAGAAAATTAATACACGGTGCAGAAGGTACAGTATTAATTGGTGGTCTAACATTAGCTGCTGGTAAAATTATAGGAGTAGCTGGTGCAACTGCTAAAGGAATTTATAAAACAACTGCTGCGCCTTTTAATACTTTAGTTCTTAACCCTGTGTCTAAAATTTTAGCTAGTAGAAAAACAGGTGTGCCTCAAACAGTTAACGCTATTAAAAAAGGTGGTGGATTTATTACACAAAAAATACCACCGTTAGAAAAATGGGGGTTCTTTTCTACAACTATGGGTCCATTATCAGAAAGATTAATGGCTGCCGCAGATAAATTTATACTTACACCTTTAAGAGTTAGAGGACCTTTTACTAAAGAAGCAAAACAAATTATGCTTACTGGTGAAAGAATGACTAACAAATATAAAAAATCTATAGGAATTGATCTTAAAAGAATAGACAGGTCTATATACAATTTATTAAACAAAGGATTTGGTAATAAAGTTTTTACAACATCAAGTGTATCTGCAGGTAAACAATATTGGGATGATGTACTAAAGTATTTAAAAGGAGAAATACCTCTTAAAAATTTACCAGAAGTTATAAGACAACCGGTTGTAGACATACAAAAAACTATAGAAGCATTAAGTAAAAAAATTAAACCATATGTAAAAAGTGAAGATATAAAAAAAGAAATTGTAGATGGTATGGGTAAATACTTAACTACATCTTATGAAATATTTCAAGGAAGTTATAAACCAGATCAAGCTAAAATTACTGCAGCAACTAATTATTTTGTAAATTTAATTAAAAAAACAAATAAAAAATATAAAAATGTAAAAGAAGGAAGTAAGTTGTGGCCAGAATTATCTAGGTTAGCTTCTCAAAAAGTAGATGAAATAATACAATACGGTAAAGAAGGCGGTAGTCCTATTAAAAGAATGCAGGCTATAACTTCTTTGGTTACACCAGATAAAATTTTATCTAAAAAACAAACACTACCAAAAGTTATTGAAGATCTAATGGGTAAAGTAAACAACCCTATTACTGTAATTACAGACACAGTTACACAACAAGCACAATTATTATCTCATTTGTTTACACACAGACAAATATTAAAAGAAGGATTAAAATCTGGTTGGATTGTAGATGATCCTGCAAAATTTGCTATGGAGGGTGTACAAAAATATGTAGCAAAGTCTTTAGTTCCTATACAAACTATAGCAAGAACATCAAACATTGACATAGCAAAAATATATACCAGAGGTAAGAAAGGTAATTACTTTACAACACCAGAAATTGCTAACGGTATTGCAAGTGATGCATTAGCCACAGACTTTTTATTGCAGTGGGCACCATACAAAGCTTTTCTTGCAGCTAAAACTACAGCACAATTAAGTAAAACGGTTTTATCTTTAATGACACAAACAAGAAACTTTGAAACTGCGATGTTCTTTTCATTAATGCAAGGACACATTGGCGCCCATGCAAGTGTACTAGATGCCATGAAATATGTGTTTGGTGAAGTTGTAGGTAGCGGAAGAATTAATCCTAACGTTATGAGAAAAAAATTAAAAGAATATTCTGAAGAAGGAATAATAGATAGTTCAGTTGTAGCTGGTGAGGTAGAAGCAATCATCGGTGATATTGCTGCCAATAGATTTGCTAACACAGATCAATTATTTAAATACATGTTACAAAATCCCATCTTTAGAAAAGCAACAGAATTTTATCAAGCATCTGATAACGTATGGAAAGCATACGGATATGAATTTACTAAATCACAAATGTTAGCAGCTATACCTTTAAGAGGACTAACAGTTGAGGCTGCTAAAAAATTAGGTTATGTAGTAGAATCTGGTCGAACAGTGCCATACAAATGGCAAGACCTTGTGTCTAATCAGTTTAGAGAAGTTTTTAAAATGAAATGGAATCCATTAAATTTAGATGGATCAGAAAAAACATATGGTAAAGCGTTAAAAGAAATTGCAGCTAAATATATTGTTGACGTATATCCAAACTACAATATGGTTCCTAATTTAGTTAGAAACTGGAGAAGATTACCGGTTGGTAACTTCGTAGCCTTTAGATCAGAAACAATTAGAAACATATACAATACACTAGCGTATGGTACCAGGGAACTAACATCTAGTAACCCATTCTTACGACAAATGGGAGCAAGAAGGTTAATAGGATTAAACGCTACGCTATATGGTTTCCAAGAAGGATTATTTGCAGCAACAGGTGCTATTACAAATATAGATGAAGAGTTTATTAAAAAATACCAAAGATGGTTTTCACCATGGTATGATAAAAACTCAACTATATATCCTATTAGTAAGATACGTGATGACAAAACATTTTGGACTTTAAACTGGAGTAGAGAGCAACCTTTTGAAGGAGTGCAAGATGCAGTAGAAGCAGTAACAAGTAAGATGTTTAACACTGATCAAAGTGACGATGCAATTTATACAAGATTTTTTAAAGGTTTCTTTTATGATTATGATGAAAAGAAAAAAGGTGGTTTTACATTATTGTTTGAGCCATTTTTAGAAGAAGCTATTTTAACAGAAGCAATATTAGATATAACTCCTAAATCTTTTGGTGTGCCAGGTGCAAGAGGTGGTGAAACAAAAACAGGTAAAATAATATTTGATGTAAGAAATGATTCTTATGATGTTATATTAGGAAAAAGTGTTGCACACTTAATTGATGCTATAAATCCCACTACATTTAAAAATGTATCTAAAGTTTTCAAAGCTGCAGAAGGAGATCTTACAAGATCTGGTGACAAATACAACACAACTAACGAATTGTTAAAATTATTTTTAGGATTAGGTGCTAAAAAAGAAAACCCTGTAAATAGTATTACCTATGTAATTAATGATTTTACTGGAAGAATTACAAGTGCTGATAAAGATTTTAAAAGAGACACAACAAATCCACAAAAAATATTAGAAAATCCTTTTTTATTACCTAAAGAATTTAATGATTTACAAATGAATAAGTATAGAGAATACAGCAGAGCGTACGAATTTGTAAAATTTTTACAAGACGATTTAAAACTATCACGTTATGAAATTGTAAAAGAACTTAGAAACAGAAGAGGTTTTAGTCAAGTTACAATTAATATGTTGTTAAGTGGTAAGTTTAATGCAAGTAATTTACCACCATTAGAAATAACATCTATTTACCCTAAAATGTTAGAGAGAATTAAAAAAAATAATCCTGAAAAATATGGTGACCTTAAATTAACTGACATCTTTAATCGATCAGAATTAATTGGTATTAAAAATAAATGGATGAGAGTGCCATTAGGATTAGATGGTAAACAATTAGAACATTGGTTTTTAACAGGAGAGCTATTAGAAAAAGAACCTGTACAAATAGAACCACAATCAAGTATTATACCTGAAGAAAAAACTACACAAGTATCTGAAGCTATAACTATTCCAAACAATGTACCTGTTGAAACAGCTGATGTTTCACAAGAAGTTGTAAAAACTGCAGCGCTTCCTAATAATATTAACAAAGATACCGGCTTGACATCAACAGAGGAAGCCTTACTATCTAACACTGAAAAAGCTTTACGAAGAAAACAAAGGAACGTAACAACATAATGGCTAAAGATAACGCATTACAAAAAATAGAATCTCATGAGAAACTTTGTAGGATTATGCAAAAACAAACTCACGACAAAATTCACAAAATAGAGACACAAATAAGTAGACTCGAAAAAATTGTATTAGTGTCCGCAGGAATGTTAATTATGGGTATGGCCAATATGATATTTATGTTATTATCAAACACACAATAAAAAAATTTCATGCAACTTTCAAAACATTTTACTTTAAGAGAAATGACCAATTCGATGACCGCTCAACGTAAGGGAATTGATAACACACCAGGAGCAGGAGAAATTAAAGCCTTAGGTGATCTATGTTATGAAGTTCTTGAACCGCTACGAGCACACTTTGACAAACCAGTTACGATTACCTCGGGCTACCGGAGCGAGGCGCTGTGTGAAGCGATCGGCAGCAAAAAAACTTCGCAGCATGCCAAGGGCCAGGCGGTCGACCTAGAAATATTTGGCGTGCCTAATATTAAAACAGCTTACTGGCTACAAAATAACGTCGATTTTGATCAGTTGATCATGGAGTACTACGACAAGGACGATCCCGCAGGGGGCTGGGTCCACATAAGTTATCACGAATCAGATTCAAATAGAAAACAAGTGCTGACTTTTGACGGAAAAAAATACACTGAAGGTTTACCAGATATGAAATGGTCTGGTGGCAAAGTCGTAGAATAAAAAATTCCAGCGCGCT
>JAAHTG010001521.1_pt1 | contig 15514 bp, 4 predicted proteins | sample 6116081 | NCBI WGS metagenome assembly JAAHTG01 (sample SAMN13939989, study PRJNA603662) | sponge metagenome | isolation source: marine sponge | host: Mycale hentscheli | place: New Zealand | collected 2005 | reverse complement strand
ATATCTGTAGGTAAATCAGAAGATGATGACATAGGTGCTTTAGAAACTGTTTTAGGTAATGCAATAAAAACATTTAGCATTACACCTGCTCTTCCTGATGATATGCAAACAATAGGTTATTTAACTGATAATTATAGTAACACTATATTTGTTTTTGCAACCAACTACACAGACACAGATCCTAACATAGAGCCAACATATGCACCTTTAACTAAAAGATGTATAATATATTCTTGGACACCAAATAATCCAGCTACAGCTAAAATAATAGCTGATGGTTCTTTTTTAAACTTTTCTACAACAAATCCTATTCAAGTTAGTTTAATAGAGGAATTATTATTTTTTACAGATAATAGAAACCAACCTAGAAAAGTAAATATTACTCAAGAAAATAATTACTATACTGATGAAGTTCAAATTTCTGTAGCTAAATATAATCCTTATTTACCTATTTCTTTACTTAAAAAAACAACAGGTATTGTATTAAATCAAACTACTACAGCAACTACTTTTTATGTTTTAAGAAACACAAAAATAGAAATAGGCATGTCTGTAATTAGTACAAGTTCTACGGGTACATCTAAAATTAACCCATCAGATTATGTAAAAGTACAAAACTTAATAGACGCAAATCTTGGAGGAGTTTTAATGACTGTTGTTGTTTTATCAAAACAAGTAGCCGCGCCAGCGGTAGGAGATAGATTTACTTTTTTAATATCAACAATGACAAATGAATCATCAAGTGCAACATGGCCGGGTGATCCAGATTATTTGGAAAGTAGATATGTAAGATTTAGTTATAGATATAGGTTTGATGATGGAGAATATTCTTTATTTGCTCCTTTTACACAAATAGCTTATATACCTAAACAAAAAGGTTATTTTAAAAATGGTGATGAAAACGAAGCGTTTAGAAGTACGATAGTTGCTTGGTTTGAAAACAATGTTAACAATATAGAGCTTTTAATAACTTTACCTGATGATAAAAGCACCTTGTCAACAAGTTTTAAAATAACATCATTAGATATTCTTTATAAAGAATCTGATCAAACTACTGTTAAAGTTTTAGAAACAATACCATATAGTGTTATAGACTCTGATGGTGTAGATAACTTGTATACTTATGAGTATCAATCAAGAAAGCCTTACAAAACTCTACCTACAGATCAAACAATTAGAGTATATGATAAAGTTCCTGTAAGAGCTTTTTCACAAGAAACAGCTGGTAACAGAATTATATACGGAAATTTTAGAAATGTTTATACAGCTCCACCTAACGTTAATTATGATGTTAAAATAGTAGACAAAGGTGATTCTATTATTGGTGACAGTTGGGTAGAATATCCTAATCATTCTTTAAAACAAAACAGAAATTATCAAGTTGGTTTTATATTAGCTGATAAATTTGGTAGACAAACGCCGGTAATTTTATCACCAGTAAAACAAACTATTATAAATACATATTTAGGTTCTACTATTTTTAATCCTTATGATAGTGCTGCTCAAAACATTTTAAATTGGTTTGGTAATACATTACAATTAAGCATAACTAATCAAATAAAAAACCTTGATGGTGGTGGTTTACCTAACTTTGACACAGGTGAACCTGGTGTATACGCTCAAGAAAAAGGAGCTGGGTTTGAAGTTACTACAATAACAGAAATAAACAAAGCTGTAACTATACCAGCAACTACTCCTGCACAACCTGGTTATGAATATAATTTTACCGTAACAGGAAGCGTAGCAAATGTTCCTGTAATTAATGAATATTTAAGAGGTGAATTTATAGACTATGTAAAAATAGAAAAAGTTGACGCAACAAGTACTCCGGTTTATAAAGTTTACACAACAAAGCCAATAAATACAGAGCTTTATTCTGCTAGTACTAATGTTCCTGATTCAAAATATTCTTACACATTAAACCCAACAGGTTGGTATTCTTATAAGATTGTTGTTAAACAAACTGAACAAGATTATTACAATACATATTTTCCTGGTATACTAAGCGGTTATCCCGATCAAACAGGAAGTCCACCTCCTTTTCCATCGGATCCAACAGGTTCTACGGCAAATGTAGTTTTAATAAATGATAATATAAATAAAGTTCCTAGAGATTTAGCAGAAGTTGGTCCTGATCAAAAACAATTTAGAAGTTCTGTTCAATTATTTGGTAGAGTTTCTAATAATTCAGGAACAACTAATGTTCAATATTATCCTGATGTGAGTACAGATACAGCTATAAGTATATCAACAGCCGATGATTCAAACATGGATTTTGCAACATTAGGTGTTAATGGTAAATTAAATTTATATCAAATAGATACTAATCCTCTTGTCGCAAGGCTTTCAACTAATAAAAACAATATTATAGGTGATACTACAGCTACAATGAGGCCTTTTTTAGCTATATATGAAACTGAACCTGTTGATTCTTTATTAGATATATTTTGGGAAACAGGAACAGTAGGCTTATTGTCTGATTTAAACACAGATATAATAACAGGTTTTGATGGACCTACAAGTTTTACAGCTACTAATATTGAATTAATAGAAAGTGATGCTCCAGGTCATTTTATAACTGATGCATTTTTTCCACAATCAACTGATGGTGCTTCTTTTGATGCGGCTAATCCTACTACAGCAACAATGAGTGTTACTTCTGTAAGAAACGGTAATGTTACTAGTCAATTTGAATTAGTACAAGATTCTACACTTAAATCTTATAGAATAAGAACAGCATCAACCGCTAATGGTCAACCGGCTAATGCTACTTTTGTTTATAACGACACAAGTATAACACAAGATGCATTTACTTTTTTACTACAAATAACTTCTACAAGTAGTCCTCAAGCTTTTAATCCATCTGTAAGTTTACCATTAAATGTTAATTTATCTAATTTTGCACCTTCGTTTGTAAACAATCCACTTCCTGATGTTGTTACCACTATAGATAAAATAATATTACCTAATCAAGACACATCAGCAGTAAATGGTTCTAATGATTCAACTAGAAACACAGAGCAGTTAAAATGGTCAATAGTTTCTGGAAACCCTACTGGCTTAAACGGTCAACCATCTTTTGCTATAAATGCTACAACAGGTCAACTAACACAAACACAAAACAATTCACCAAATGGTCAGCATGTTTTAGTTTTAAAAATTGAAGATGCAAATGGAGATACTGCTGATGGAGGTTTATCTGCTACGGCTAATCAAAATATATTTGTTGGTCCTGAACCTGCTAATGCTGGAATTATATCAACTTGTTTAACTGGACCTATGAATGCAGCTTTACCTGGCATACCTATTACCAATGTGCTTGTAACTAAAGATAACGTTAGTTCTGGTATTACAGGAGTTTGGACATTGTCAACTAGTGCTTTTACTAGTGGCGGTAGTGGTGGGTATAATATAAGTGATCTTCCTGTTACACCTAGTACGGCTCAAACGGGAGACGCATCTTTAACAAATACTATTTTTAAAATTGGCGATCCTTTAACTCAAGGTAGTTTAGCTTTATCTATGAACGCAGGTTTACAATGGACTAGTTCTCCACCACCATCTGGTGTTCAGGGTGAAGTTACCTGGAAAGTTTGGCATAGATCAAACAGTAGTTCATCTTGGGCTCATATATCTGATTTAAATAATACAACGTTAGGTGCATCAGGAAAATTTATTGAGTTAGACACTGCAAATACAGGAAGTTTTGGTAATTTTTATAATCAAGTTATATTAGCTTTTAATCAACCGGGAGAATATGTTGTTGCGGCTGTAAATGCTAAAAGCCTTACGGCTGCTATACAAGCGCAATGTATAACATGCTGGGTTAATTCAAATGATTTAAATTATAGCACTTGTGTTATAGAAAATGGCGTTAATGTTACAGGCGGAACAGCTAGAGCAAGCTATGAATATGGAATGAGCACAAGCCCGCAATCTTCTTATAATTGTTCTTATGGAACTACACCTGCTTGGTCAAATGTACCTTATGGTCAATATGTGCCTCAGTTTTTTACTCAATCAAACTTAGCAAATCCTTATTCTTTTCCTGACGTAGGTGGTGGTATAAGTAATTATCATGCGTATAAAACACAAGGTAGTTCACCCTTTGATGATCCTTCTAGTTTTAGGTATACGTTTTCAACTAGATTTACAACGGCAGACGGAAAAGTGTATAAGCCAAACCCTTGGTCGCAATGTTATATAGAAAACTGTGGAGGTACTGCAGGCGCTAGCTCAGGTTGTAGCCTTCAACAATTTGAATTTCCATATTAGTAATAATAAGTAAAAATAAGTGATAATAAATTATGGCAGCTACATTAGAAGTAAACTATTTTAGTACATTCTGGTTAAAAAAAATCAAGAGTATTACAGATATAGAAACTGTAACTTTACCAGCTAATGCTAGTTCAGCTAATGTAATAAATTTACAAAGCGCTAGCTTAAAAGTTGGTGCTGGCCAAGTTGTTACTAATGTAACATCTGCATTTACAGGAACTGTTACTGTAGTTTCAGTGGCGGCTAATAATCAAGATATTACAATAAGCTCTTCTCAAACAGTAAGCTTAAACGATCAAATAAAATTTACAGGTAGAGCACCTGACGCCAATATACCACAAGACTACACATCTGATCCAGCAACTGATTGGTACATAGAAGAATCAAGAATAAGAGGTGGTTACAACAATACAAGCGTTGACTTTGGTGTAAAAGCTTATATAGTAGAAGACACTTTTAATCAACAACATAGAATTAGCTCATTAATATATTCAGGTATATTTAATTCTAGAACAGGTGTAAATAATACAAATCAATTTTCTGTTGGTGAAGATATTACAAGATCTGCAGACCCTGCTAATGGTTCAATACAAAAATTATATGCAGAAGATACCAACTTAATTATATTTCAAGAAGATAAAGTTAGTAGAGCTTTAATAGATAAAGACGCTATATATTCTGCTGAAGGAAATGCTGCGGTTACGTCTAGCAATTTAGTTATTGGTCAAATAGTGTCTTATACAGGAGAATATGGTATAAGTACAAATCCAGAAAGTTTTGCTGTATACGGTAATAGAAAGTATTTTACAGATAAAAAAAGAGGTGTTGTTTTAAGATTATCTAGTGGTGCAGGCGGTGGTAATGGAATTACAGAAATATCATCTTATGGTATGCATGATTTTTTTAGAGATGAACTAACCGATGCTGACAAGATTGTTGGAGCATGGAATTCACATACGAAAAACTATGTGGTTTCTTTACAAAAAAATATAATAAAAACATCTAGTCAAATAGCTCAATCAGGAAATAATGCCGCGTCTACAGGAAATAATATCACTTTAGCATTAAATGCAGCTAACACAAATATATCACCTGGTATGCAAATTTATTCGTACACTGCTTCTACTCAAACTACAGGAGGTTTATATGGTACGGTTGTTTCTGTAGTTCAAACAAGTAATCCTGCTACATTTACATGTGATATTAATAGAGAGATACCTGCTAATCAAGCTTTAATATTTTGGAACGTTACAGGAACTGAATATAAAACATTAGCTTTTGACGAAAGCGTTTTAGGTTGGACTAGCTTTTTTAGTTACAGACCTACTTTTATCGCAAGTTTAATAAGTGATTTTTATAGTTTTTTTAATGGTAATATTTATTTACATAATTCTGGTAATTACGCACAGTATTATGGTGTAACTTTTAATTCAGATGTAACTATAATTTTAAACACACAGCCCTCTGTAGTTAAAAACTTTAAAACAATTAATTATGAAGGAGCATTAGGATGGGAGCTAGAGTCAATGATAGGTAGTTCTAATGATAAAACTTTACCAATAGGTAAATACGTATTCCAAACTAATTTAGCTAGCTTAGAAGATCAAATTTGGTCAAACACTTTTAAAAGAAAAGAAGATAAATATTTTGCAAACCTTATAAATAACTCTCCAGCAACAAGTGGAGAAATAGTATATGGAGCTGATATGTCTGGTATTAAAGGTTTTTGGTCTACAGTAAAAATAAAAATTGATAACCTTACATATCCAACAACTAAAAAAGAGTTGTTTTCAGTATCATCTGATGTTGTAGAATCATCATATTAAATGAAATTAAATAAAATAAATCCATCAGTTCAAGCTTTTCAAGACTATATAGTTAGTAACAACGATATAGAGGGCGTGTTTGGAGATGGTAAAAGTATAGCTAAATCACCTGATGTAACTATTAAACATAGTTTTGCTGATCAAGTGTATATAAGACAAATGAACCTTAAGAAAGATTATGTTATAGTTGGCGCTATACATAATCATTTACATGCATGGTTTTTATTATCTGGTAAAGTTATTATAAATAACAATGGAGAAAAAATAGAACATATAGCTCCTTGTTATACTGTTTCTGAACCAGGTTCTAAAAGACTAATATATGCTTTAGAAGATTCTGTGTTTGTAAATGTTCATAAAAATCCTTCTAATACTAAAGATATTAAAGAGTTAGAAGACGAAATAGTTTCAATGACAATGGAAGAATATAACAATAAAACAATATAATATGAGTTTTTTAATAGCAGGCGGTGTACTTACCGTTGGTAGCGGTTTATTTGGCATGGGTGCAGCTAAAAGAGCTAGAAGAAGAGCTGCTGCTGAGAAAAAAAAGCAACAAAGAAAATTAGCTAATCTTGAAAAAAATAGACAAGCAATTATAAATCCTTATTCTGGAACAAAAGACTTAAGTTCTATGGCACAAGATTTAAGTGGAGGCTTAAGTAATCCTTATGCAAGCCTAGGTGTGTCAACGCAGTCTGCAGAAATACAAATAGAACAAGCTGATATTGCTTTAGCTAATACATTAGATACTTTAAGAGCTACAGGAGCAAGCGCTGGTGGTGCTACAGCTTTAGCACAAGCTGCATTACAAAGTAAAAAAGGTGTATCTGCTAGTATAGAAAGTCAAGAAGCTGCAAATGAAAAACTAAAAGCTCAAGGTCAACAACAATTAGAACAGTTAAAAATGGCTGAAAAACAAAGAATACAAAGTGTTGGTATTGCTGAAGGAAGAAGAACACAATCACTAGATGCAGCTGGAAAACAATTCATGTTTGATACTAGAGAAAACAGAGAAGTTTCTAAAATGAATAGAGTTGCAGGACTTGCGGATAGAGCTGCTAATCAAGAGGCTCAAGCTAGAGCTGATGGCAACGCTGCATTAACAGGCATGCTAAGTGGATTAGGTAGTTTAGCTAGTGCTGGAATGACTAATAAAACTAATCGAGATATTGCAGGGCTTGGTTAAACATTAAATTAAAAAAAAATTATGGCAAGAGGTGGAGCATACGAAAATCCAGACGTCAACGTAGGTATTGATAGACAGTCCGGTCAAATGATTGGACAAGCTATAGCTGGTATAGGTCAACAGATCGGTGCCGCTGCTGCTAATGCGTCTAACAAAATGTTAAAAGCACAACAAGATTTAGCAGAAAGAAAAAGAAAAGAAGCAGAAAAAGAAAGAATCAGAGCTGAAGAAAACTGGAGAATAACTAAAGCTGTTGAGTCTGAAAAAACTCAAGCTGTTTTAGATTGGCAAAATACTTTAGCAGAGCAAAGTATTGAAACTGGTACTTTAAATTCTAGTTTTGATGAAATAATAAATAAACTTTATGATGCAAGAAAAAGATACGATTCTAGTAGATCAGACTATGAAGGAAGAGAAGAAGACGAAGCACTTATAAGAAATTCTAAAGAATTTTTAAACAATGTAGGAGATAGGTTTGCAACAGTAAATTCTATGACTAGTACATATAAAGAAAAAGCGAGACTTATGGGCCAACCCGGTGGCATAGATCCTGAAGCAACAGACAATAGATTTACAGCAATGATGCTAATTGGTGATGGTAATGGAACCGGTATAAATGAAGGCTCAGTAGGTTGGGAAACCGCAACAGGTCCAGGTGGTAAAATACAAATGTTTCAAGTTGCTGAAAGTGATCAAATTAAAAGAGCTAATTATATAAATGGATTACCACCAGACACTAAAGCTTATAATGACGATGGAACACCAACAGATCCTTCTGCTTTTAATTCTGCAAGTAGAGAATACAGATTAAGCTACGAAGATGTTACTGCTTTTTTAAATGATGATGATAATAATCCTAATACGTTTGGGCCATTTAGTTTAATACAAGATGATAGACAAGCTATAAAAGATATTGCAAAAACAAATGGAATATTTGATGACCAAGGCCAACTTAACCCAGGTGATCCAACACAACCTGGTTCAGGATTTATAATAGAAGGAGATATTGAAAAAAAATCAGATGATATAGGTGTTTGGAACGAACAAAAGACATGGCCAAACACAGCAAAAATTGTAGGAAAAATGAATACAGACGCAGCTGCAAACGCTTCAACAGAGCTACAATGGTCTGCATCTCAACCCTCTGCAAACAGTAATATAAGAGCAAACGCAGAAAATAGAAAAATAAAAGTTGATGGAAAAGAAACAAATGAATATTTTGTTCCTCAGTATGGTGAAATAAGAAACGGCGTAAGAATATATAGAGAACAAGACGGAACATTGATTAAAGATAAAATGCCAGACATTATACTAGGTAATGACATCGACGGTTTGATGAGTCAAGGTAATGAAAAAGATACTAATGAAACTTTTGGCTATAGCAAAGAAGAATATGACAACTATGTAAAATTTAATGAATATAAATATTCTAAAAACGTAGGAGGTTTTAATCAACCTAGTGAATTACCAACTGAAGGTAGAAAATATGAAAGAAAATTTACTGCAGCAGAATTAATAGCTAAACAACAATCTTCTAACACGTCTAATGAAAATAATTTTAATAAAAATGAAAAAACTGTATACGATAGATTAAATAAAGGGCCAAAAGGTTTTGCAGATTTTTATAAAGAAATAACGTTAAAAGAAGGAGAACTTAGTAAAGATGGATCTACTTTTACCATAGTTGATGGTAATGGTACAACTGAAAAAATTGACATGAATGATGAACAAAAAGTTATTGGTTTATTAAAACAATTATTGGCTGATGAAAAAATGGGATTTGGTAAAGGAAAAGAACAATCTTCTGCAATATTTAAAATAGTTGAACAATACAGAAAAGATAAGTTTGGTAATAGAAACTATAATAGCAGTGGAGGTCAAGGTAGTAGCAGCACTAAACCAATTGCTGATTCATTTACGCAAGGTGAATTAAATTAAATTATTTTTATGAGAAAATTATATGATGCTTTAGTTGCAAAAGGAGCTTATACAGAATCATTTGAAGAGTTTCAAAAAAAATACAATAACGAACAGGGTAGTAAAGATTTATACTCTGCTTTAGAAAAAAAAGGAGCTTACACAAATTCTTACGAAGATTTTACAAAAAAGTATGAGTTTAATACTGAGCCACTAAAGACATCACCTGTAGCAACGGATGCGACTGCAGGAGAAGGAAAAGCGTCCAGTACGGATTCCAGCTCGGTAGATGGTTCTTTGGTTTCAGAAAGACCTGAAGGCGAATACTACATTGACGGAGATGAATTAGAATATGCAGATCCAAAAAATATTATACCTAAAAACTTTAGATTACCCGCACCTATTTTAGATAATCAACAAAGTGTTAACTTAGGTAAAGATGGTGATTCAGAGTATGGTGATAAAAATGAAACAGATATTCAAAAAAATCTTTATATACAAAGAAGTAAAGACGTAATGAATGCTACTGGTGAGTATGAATTTTTAAAAAATAAACCATTAAGTGTTCGTAAAAAAGTTTTAGACAGAGAAAATATTCCTCCTCAATTTACTTTAAAATATGAAGACGCAAATAAAGGTTTGTTAAATAATTGGTATAATGCTATTGGAAAAAGAGTTGATAAAACTTATAATAGCATAAGAGAAGCTTTTGGATTAGAAGAAGACATGCCTGATTTTAAAGAGGCAGAAAAAAATATGGTGCCTATTTTAGAGGCAAGTCCAGAAATGCAAAACGTAGTTAATCAAGCAACTCAAGATTTTGATGTAACTAAATTTAATAATAAAAAACAGATTGCGGATTACATGGATAATGTAGGTGGTAAATTATTGTTTAAAAATCCTTTAATTAAACAAGAAGTTGAAAATATTAATTTAGCAAATATTGAGGTTTTGTCTAATTTATCAACTGAAATTACTAAAAAATATAATTTAAAATCAAAACCTACAGAAGAAAATTATATAAAAGCTAGAAAAGAATATGCAGAAAGAGCAAACAAAATAATAGGAGATCAACTACAGCAAAGTAAAGTTTATAAACAAGTTGCCGCGGGTCTTGATATAGCTATAGGTAATGAAATATTAAATAAAAATAAAGAATTAATTAGAAGTGAAGATGATTTTCTTAATAGTGATTTTATGAAAATTCTTGAAAGCTTTGACGAAGAAGATGATTTAGTTGATTTAACAAATGTTGCTGAAAGTGGGTATAAATCTGTTAAAAATTTACAAATTGCAGGAAAAGAACTTTTAATTGCTTTAAAAACTGGTAAAAATCAAAAAAACCAAAAAGAATATAAACAGTTAAAAGAAGAATATGAAGTTTGGACTAAAGGAGAGAAAGCTCCTTGGATGAATAGAGATAATCCAGACTATGTTTCTAGCACATCGGAAAGAGATGAAAGACTTGCTTACATTGTATCTAGAACAGAAAAATTAAATAAAATAATAACAGACGAAGCAGTTGATCTTGCTAAAGATGTAAATGAAATAGAAAACTTAAAAGAAGCTGTAGGTGCTTTGTTTGAACCAGAAATTAAAGAAGATGCATTATTTGCTAGTTCCGCAACAGACATGTTCGGGTTAATAGCTGAACAATCTGTTAACATTGGCTTGATGGCTACGGGTCAAAAACTTAATAGCAATATAATTAAATTTGCAGCAGGTTCAGCTATGTATACGCAAGAGTTTGGAGAAAATTATTATGGTGGCGTAGTTGCAAACTTAAGAGATGAGCTTGATAGAGAACCTACTAATGAAGAAATAGCTAAAGCAATTACAACAGGAAGATTTGAAGATGTAATTATTGCCGGATTAGGAGCTACTTTGCAAACTGTTGCAGAGTATTACGGTACAAAAACAAACTTAAAAGCTTTTGGAGGCGGAACAGGTTTAGCTAAGTCTATTGTGAGAATGAAAGGTTTTAATGACGTTATGAAAAGAGCTGTTACGACTGGTTTACTAGTTGGTGAAAACGCAGTTGTTGAAGGAACCACGGAAGGTGTTCAAGAAGGTATAAAACAACTTGTGCAAGGTATAAATACACCAGACAGAAATCCATTTTCAAGAATTAATTTAACAGAAATATCCGCTGCTTCTAAAGCAGGTTTTAATGTAGGTATAGGACTAAGCTCAGCTGGTGTTGTAACTAATCAAGCTAAAATAGAAACTTTTGAATTTGGTAAAGCTTTAGCTTTAAACGGTTTTTTAGGTGAAACAGCAAGAGCAAATTATCAAGCAGCAGAAGATTTTTTTGATAAAACTCAACTGCAATTAGATAATAAATTTAAAGATCAACAAGAGGATAGCGAAGGTAATTTACCGTATACAAGAGAACAATATATTGAAGATTCTCAAGCTTTATCTGATGTTAGAAATGCGGGTATAAAACTACCTAAAGAATATGCATCAGGAAATAAAGAAGCAATGTTTGATCTTTTAATACAAAAAGAACAATTAAATAGAAGATTAAATAAATTAAAAGAAACTCTTACTAATCAAGAAATTGATGCTTTATATCCAGATTTTAAAAAACAAACCGAACTGATTAATGCTAAAATGAAAAAAATAGCAGATACAGAACAATTTACTAAACAATCTTTAAAGTTTGCTAAATCTATAGGTTTAGGAAAAGATATTCAAGCTTTTGAAACACAAGAAGAAGCTTTGGCTGCGGTAGAAGCATGGAACGCTGATCCAGCTAATGAAAATAATCAAATGAGTCTTGATGAAGCTGATGGTGCAATTTCAGAAGACGGTAAAACTATATTTTTAGACAAGCAAACAGCTGCAAAACTTAATGGAAACGTTGATGTAGCGGGGCATGAGATACTACACAGGTTTTTAATAAAAACTTTAGAAACTAATTCTGATGCTGCTATAAAAATTAAAGAAGGATTAAAACAATATATTGAAAAAATTAATCCAAAAAGTTTAAAAAATACTAAACTTAAAGCTTTAATGGATCAATATGATAAAGCTCCTGAAGACATGCAAGCTGAAGAGTTCATGATTTTATTCACAGGTTTAATGAAAGAAGGAACTATACAACTTGATGAAACAGCTAGCGAAAAAGTTGGTAATATATTTAGAAGAATATTTAACGAGTTAGGTCTTAGAAAATTAAAATTTAAAGACGGTAAAGATGTTGTTAATTTCATGAAAGACTATAATTATGAAACACAAAGAGGAAGAGCTTCTAAAGTTTTTAAAACAGCATCGAAAAAAGGTATAGAAATAGATGAAAATTTAGGAAAAAACAAAAAACCTATTAAAACAAAAGGTAAAACAAAACCTCAAAGTAGAAATTCAAAAATTATTAATGACAAAAACTATAAAACAGTTGTTAATGAAAGTGTGGATTTTGCAGATAAATTTATAGCTGCTGATGCATTAATACAAGAAAATAAAGGTATAATATATCCTAAACTAGGAATTGATGTTTCTGGTGATTTATCTACGTCAGCAATTGATAGAGCTATGGTAAATCAAATATTAGGTGAATCAGTTTGGCAAGATAAAGAAGGTAAAACAAGAAGAAGACCAAAAGGTATATTTGAAAATTATATTCCTTCTGGAAAACAAGGTGGAAGTGAAGTTATTACTTATCTTCCAGCTACACTGGCAAAACGTAGAGATGAAATATTTAGAGAAGCAGGTTTTACACCTGAGTCAAATATTTTTACTAAACTAGATAATCCAGACGTTAAGCAAATGGCGGATTCTTCAACTGCTACATCACCTAAAATTAAAGGAGTTGGTAAAGCTAGAGTACCTGCTGCTTTTGAAGAGTTTACAGCTGTAACGCCAGAGTTTATGAAAGAGGTGTTGAATATAGTTAAACCTATTTTAAATACAACTAGTAATCCTGACATTCAAGCTGAAAACATTATTGAAGCTTTAGATGAAGTAGCCGCAAAAGAAATAACTAATTTACTTTATGACAAGTTAGGTAAAATTTCTACACAAAAAGATCCTGTTTCAGGCAGAATAGAATATATAATGCCACAAGCTTACACGCAGTTTTTTGATACACAATCTGATTTATTCTCCAGAGCTATACCTTTAGAAGATATTAAAAAAGTATATACTCGTAGTACGCCAAAACTTTTTAAAGTTACTAAAATAGGTAGAGAAAATATTAAAAATGTAAATAAATTTACTGGTAAAGTAACTTATCCAGGTAGAGATATATTTAAAATAGAAGCAGCAGGAAAAGGTGCTATAGGATCTTTCTTTTTAGCAAACAATAGAAACTCTGTAACTAGACAAAATACTTTGTTTAAAATAATGGGTAAAGGATTAGCATCACCTAGTGTTTATAACTATCTTTCTGAACCTAGAAATGTTAAAAATATAACCGGTGATCCTAAAACACAAGTAGCTATAGCGTTAGAAAATGAAAAACTATTAGTTACAGCGGTTGAATTAGATAGAAAAGCTTTTGAAGACAGATCTTTTGATAATTTTAAAAATTCCAAAACAATTAGAGACTTACCATTAGATAAAAAAGCTATATGGTTTGCTAATTATTCAGAATTTATTGATAGCGTTGGCATATATGGAGCTAGCGTTGACAAAGATTTAGCCGTAGAAATATCTATGAATTCTATTTATGGAGATAGAGAAAATTCATCTTTTACACCTAAACAATGGGATAATTTATTAGACGATATAAAAGCTTTAGTTAAAAGGTATGAAGTTATTAAACAAGATTTTAAAAAAGCTGGTGTTAAATTAAAAACATCTGTTGATACGTATGTTAGCACAGAAATAGAAGGTATAACAGCAAAGCAAGATTTAAGAACTGTTTTTGGATTAGTAGCAAAAGCTTTAGATTTTAACGATTACAACCAACTTCAAAGCTATAGTAATTCTATTGTTGCTTTAGGCCAACATATATTAAGAAAATTTAATGGTAATGAACAAAAAGCGTTATCATTTATGGTTAACAAAATAGGTCAAGCGTTAACAAGTATGGGTAAAACCGGTCGAGCTGAATTTATTTTTAATAACAAAGGTCAACTTACCATAAACCCAAAATATAAACCTGGTAAAGGTCTTGAAAGATTTAAAATTCCATTTGTTACTAAATATTCAAACAGTTTAAGATATGGTATTTACGATACTCAAGAAAAATTTATGAAAGTAGTTCTTGAGGCAATGGTTGTTAATAAACAAGATCTTACAATAAAAAAATCAGGAAGAGGTACTAGTATATTTTATAAAGGTAAAGCTTTAAAAGAAACTAAAGTAACTCAAAGTGAAGCAGGTAAAAAAGATATATTAAAAGGTAAATTAAATTTAGACGAAAGAGCAAAACAATCAAAGGAAGACGGAGATGCTTTTATAGAGGTTTTAGACTGGTATAAAGACCAAGTTAATGATAAAAACTCTTCAATAACACTAAACGACGCAGGTATGATGTTAATGGGTATGAATTCTGATATGAATACCATAATGAGAACAGCAGCTGGCTTAGAAAGTATTATATCTGGTAAGTTTCCTAGTTTAAAAAGTAAAGATTGGACATGGGAACATAATATTCCAGCTAGAGTTATTGTTATTTTTGCTGCCGATTATATCAACAATGGCACAACTACAAAAGAAAACATGGAGCAGTTGATGAAAGATTATAGTGTTGCTATGATTCCAAAAACTATGGACGATATTATAGCAAAGTTTAACAAAGACACAATGGTTCCTGGTTATAAAATAGGTGATAATACTAATAAAAGATATTATAATCTTAATACTTTTGGTAAATTTCCTTTTTCAATGAAAAATATTAGAACAGGTAAAATAATACCTATTTCTAAAAATCAACCTATAGCTTACAAAGCTGTTGAAAAAGCAAAAGTTTATAATGAAAGTAAATTTAAAAATTCTAAAATTACTTTTCCTAAAAACGCAACTAACGAAGACGTATTAAACAAAATGGAAAGTCTTGACGTTAAAGCACAAGAAGCTAGAGCTAATAGTAAAAATAGCAAAGTTTTAAATCAAGAGTTTAATGAAATCATAGAAAAATCTACAGGCATTGGTAGAGAAAAAAGATACGGTCAAACTAAAGCTAGAGCTGTTGGTGCGGATAAAGGTAGATTTGATTTGTTTGGCATACCGCCGTCTGCTCAAGATTTTGTAGGTTTAACTAGATACTTTGTTGGTAAAGGTAAAGAAGGAGACAAAGCAATTGCTTGGATAAAAGAAAACTTTTTAGATCCATTTGCTAGAGCTAATATAGATA
>JAAHTG010001519.1_pt1 | contig 15521 bp, 20 predicted proteins | sample 6116081 | NCBI WGS metagenome assembly JAAHTG01 (sample SAMN13939989, study PRJNA603662) | sponge metagenome | isolation source: marine sponge | host: Mycale hentscheli | place: New Zealand | collected 2005 | reverse complement strand
GCGCTGCCTCCTGCGAAGCTGCATGAAGATCCTAGCAACTGGCAGTGCAAGTTCTGTCCGTACTGGGCTGTGTGCCACGGGTGTAAGATTCCAGAGGTGAGCTGTCGGACGTGCAGCCATGTGACTCCTGAGAAAGATGGCACTTGGAGTTGCGCGAAGGGCAAGCCTGCCGTGACGTGTGATGAGCATTTGTACATCCCCCAGATAATGCCGAAGGATTTCGAGGTGGTGGACGCCGGGGATGATTTTGTAGAATATGAGGATCAGGACACGGGCGAGATTATCCGCAACAAGGGTAACAGCCGTGAGATATTTGCAGGGAGGATGAAGACATGAACCGCGAAGAATTAGGCGAAGTGGTTGCGATCATGTTGAATGTTATGCCCAAGAACATCACAGACAAAGAGATCGCCATCATTATGATCAACTTCATCATTCAAAGAAAACGAGCCAATCACTGGCCGATCATCAATGCTGAGATCGAAGCTGGTCTGGTTGAGTATCTAATTTCGCAAGTTGAAAGTGAAATCAGCAAGCATGGGATCAGTAAAGCCGTGCAGGATGCGGATGATTTTCTGGGGAGGATTGTCAATGACGTTTAGGCCAAAATACGAAACTTCTGGAGATTTAAGCAAAGAAACAATTGCAATAAAGAAATTTATTTCAAGTTTTGGTGAGCCTATAGATTTTGCAAAATTGCCTATACAATACAAAATGGATTTTTGTTTAATCGACAATAAAACAATCAAAACTTTTGTTGAAGTAAAATGCAGAACAAATGAAAAAATTGCATATTCCACATACATTATTTCAATGTCTAAAGTTGTTGTCGCAAGATCATATAGAGATTTTGGAGTTAACTGCATTCTTTTAGTTCAATGGACTGATCAGATGGGCTGGGTAGATTTATCCAGTAAAGAATGGGACGCAAAAATTGGTGGCAGAAAAGACAGGGGTGATTGGCAAGACATAGAGCCTGTAGTCCACATACCAATTTCTGAATTTAATACTGTAGGTGAAGCATGACGTTTGAACTTCGAGATTATCAGAAAGAAGCTGTCGATGGCCTGTATAATTACTGGTCTGGCAAGGCGGGGGATAACCCTCTGATCGTTGCGCCGACTGGATCTGGCAAGACGGCGATCATCGCGCAGATCATCATGGATGCTATGAGCTTCCCCGGCACACGGGTCTTGGTTGTGACGCATGTGAAGGAGCTACTTCAGCAGGGGGCAAGTGGACTGCTGAAGCTGTACCCAGAGGCTGATTACGGCATGTACAGCGCAGGTTTAAAGCAGAAGGTTTTAGACCGCCCGATCACGTTTGCAGGCATCCAGAGCGTCTGGGAGAGAGCGTATGACATTGTCCCCGCTCCTGACTTGGTTCTGATCGATGAGGCGCACTTGCTGCCCAAGAACAGCGAGACACGATACAACAGGTTCATCACTGACCTGAAGATGTGCAACCCACTTGTGAAGGTGGTTGGATTGACGGCTACGCCATACCGATTGGACACAGGATACTTGCACAAGGGCGAGGGAGCGATCTTTGACGGGATCGCCCATGACATACCTGTGGCCATGCTGATGGAGCAAGGTTACCTGTCCCCGGTCATCTCGAAAGGTGGCGTGAAGCAGATCAATCTTGAAGGTGTTGGCAAACGTGGCGGTGAGTTCATCGAAAGCCAGCTTGCGACTGCTGCGTCTGATCCAGAGCTGGTTGCTGCTACTGTCAAAGAGATCATTGATGTTGGGGCAGATAGAAAGAGCTGGCTGGTGTTTAGCAGCGGGGTCAATCACGCGAATATGTTGGCAGATGAGTTCGAGGATCACGGCATCGATGTGGGTGTTGTTACAGGTTCAGACAGTGGTGCTTTGCGAGAGAAGACAATTGCCGACTTCAAGAGCGGCAAGCTGCGATGCCTGATTAATGTCAACGTGCTGACCACAGGGTTCGATCACCCAGAGGTGGATCTGGTTGCGCTTGTTCGAGCGACAGCTTCGACTGGCCTGTACGTTCAGATGGTGGGGCGCGGGACGCGGATCGCTGACGGCAAGGAAGACTGCCTGATTCTGGATTACGGTCAGAATGTCGAGCGTCACGGGTTCATCGATCAGGTGAAGCCCAAGGATAAAATGTCGGGCGGGGATGGTGAAGCTCCTGCCAAGCAGTGTGGGAAGTGCCAGATGATGGTTCATGCGGCCTGTCAGATATGCCCTGAGTGCGGGTTTGAGTTCCCTGCCCCGACACTCAACCACAGCTCAAGCAGCTATCGTGGAGCCATGCTATCGTCACAGGTGCAGTCTGAGTGGGTTGATGTGGATAGCGTGAGCTATCGACGGCACAAGAAGGAAGGCAAGCCAGACAGCATTCGGGTTACCTACAGCTATGGGTTCTTTGAAGAGGTTTCGGAGTGGCTATGCCCAGATCACGGGGGCTATGCAGCGGGGCGGTATCAGGCTCGCAAATCTTTGCTTGGAGCCACTGCCGACACAACTGGTGATGCCTTGGATGAGGTTAGGTTTTGGAAGCAGCCCAGCCGCGTTAAGGTGAAGCCATCCAGCCACAATCCGAAGTACAAAGAGATTGTGCAATTTGATTATACTCAAGTGGAGAAAAAATATGAGGCGAAGACGCAAGGCGCTTACGCTGATCTCAGCGACCTCGAAGACATACCCTTCTGAGCATGATGAGCAGGTTGGATTTGTTAATTGGTTCCGGGCGAAGTTCTCAGGCGTTTTGATCTTTGCTGTCCCCAATGGGGGCAAGAGATCGATTTCTGCTGGCAAGAAGTTCAAGGCGGAGGGCGTTGTGGCTGGGGTTCCAGATCTGTTTATCCCTGCTTGGAATTTGTGGGTTGAGATGAAGCGAGAAAGTGGTGGGCGACTTTCCCCGGATCAGAAAGAGATGATCGCCTATCTTGAGAGAATTGGTCACTTCGTGATCGTTGGGAAGGGCGCAGCGGATGCGTCCAAGAAAATATTGGAGTTTAAAATTGGAAAATGAAGAAGGCATGGAGCCATTATTTTTAGAGCGTAAGCACATCAAGTTTCTGACGTTCTGGGGGGCGTTTGTTGCGTCATTTGTAGTGGCCTTAATTCTGGAGAAGTTTGCGATATGACAGATACTGATCTAACCGCATTTCAGGCGTCACAGCTTCAGTGGCTGAGATCTCAAGTTGACCGGGCGCAGGACGATAGCTTGCGCAAGGATGCGCCAAATAATGCGCAGCAGAAATTGTTTTATGCGCGTGAAGAATTGAGGGCATTTACCAGTAATCTTCGCAAAGCAGGGAAAAATATTTGATCTAAAGGGGAAATTATTTTCCCCACCCCCTTGTAATCTGTGACAGATGTCATATATTAGTTATGTAGAGAGAGAGAAGGAGACTACACATGACTAAACAAAATTTCACATTCAACGATGGTGGCCGCGCTGCTACTGGCCGCAAGGGTTCCGCTGGCGACTGTGGTGTTCGCGCCATGTCAATCGCGTTGGGCCTCGACTATGACGCCTGCTACAAAGAGTTGGCTCAAGCCAACAAAGACGCGGGTGGAAAAAAGTCTGCTCGCAACGGGTTGAAAAAAACCGTCTATGAAAAAGTGCTGAATAAGCATGGCTGGTTTTGGAAGGCTGCTCCTAAGTTTGATGGCCGCAAAGCCAGAGCCGCTGACACAGAAGGCGTCTGTATAGCTCGCATGTCAGGCCATTACTGCGCTGTCATCGAGGGCGTCCCTCACGATACTTTTGATAGCTCCAAAAAGATGGTCTATGGCATCTGGGTTCATGCAATCAATCATTAAAAATAAATTGGGGCTTCGGCCCCTTTTTTTTGCTTGCCCCTATTGTAATCTATGACAAGTGTCACTATATATAATGTATAGAGAGAGAGAGGAAAGACCATGTACAACACAAAATTTACAACCGTTCAGGACTACGTTTCATCCGCAATGGACAAGATCCAAGACGATCAGACCTTTGCTGCTAAATCTCATCAGAAAGAAGCTCTTGGTGAATTGAACAGCGGCTACGAAATGCTTCGCAAAAACAATTTTCAATTTTCAATCGACAGCTTGTCACGCGAAGATTACTTTGCAATCCCGTTTGATCTTCACCAGATCCGCGACAAGCACTTCCGTTTGTTTGATGAGGCGCACCACGCTGACTTGACTGATCTGGTTACATTTCGCGTTTTGCTTAAAGAGCTTGAAGTTGTAAAGCCAGCTCCAAAGTCTGATCGCATCACAGCCAAGCAGGCTGAAGTTACAGAAACTGTGGTTGATCTGATTGAGCGCCGCATGGCTCAGTACCACGAAGCTGTTGAGCTTGGCCGTTTGTTTGGTGGCTTGCCTGTAAGCGTTACGCCGCACCAAGTGACCAATGAGTACAACACTACCTTCACACGCTGCTTCTACTACCTAGCTGGTAAATTCACACCACTGTCAGTCATCATGGCAGCAGCCGACAAATTGGCCAGAGAAAAAGAGGAGGCGTAATTGTACGGAAACAGCCTCCGCGAATTTATCTTGGCGCTACACGGTGTGGACATCGTGTGGCTCCCCTCCACCCCTGATGAAGAACCACCATTTTGAAAGGATCTTCAATTTTTTTTATCTTGCCACTTGTAATCTGTGACAACTGTCACTATCTATGATGTATAGAGAGAGAGGAACTTAAAATGGCTTATGATCCAACACACGAACATGAACAAAGCTACTACCCTTCAATCGAAGCTCGCAAGCTGGCAAACCATGCTTATTCTCAGCAGAAGTTTTGGATTGAATCTGATGACCGCGCTCAAGAGATCATCGATTTCTTGGTTAGCTACAGCTCCAAGGACGAAGGTTTTTTCCCAGCCGTTAAAGGCGGTATTGAAAAATACGGCAAGCCTACCAAAAATATGCGTAACGCTATGGTTAAGGTGCTGGACAAACGTGCCGCTCAACGCGCTGAGTGGGCCACCAGAGATGGCAAGTGTGAGTTTGTTGGCACAGTGGGCGAGCGTCAGGCTTTCGCAGTCACAGTGAAGCATATCGTGGATCTGGAGGGCATTTATGGCACATCACACCTCCACATCTGCCGTGATGCTGATGACAACGTCATCATCTACAAAGGCACACAATACTGGGGCAAAGGCGCTCAAGTGACTTTCATGGCCAAAGTCAAAGAACATGGCGTCCGTGATGGCGTAAAGCAGACCATCATCCAGCGCCCCACTAAAGTCACAGTAAATGGAGAGGATTACTAATTATGAAACTCAATAAATCACACGGCTCACCCCATGATCGTGGCGGCGCAGACAGCTACTACGGGCGCAGCTACTCGCCTCACTACTGGCCAAACGGAACTGGCCACGGCTACAAAGTCGTGGATCTCACTGAGGAACAGCTAAAAGAATACAATGATGGCTGGAAAGAAAACGAAGACTTAGGTCACTTTAAGGATTGGGGGTAGCCTACTGGGCTACCTCTTGCACTCTGGTTGACACATTTGGGTCCATGTTTTCGATCAGGCTTTGCAACGCTGGTGAATCGTTAACTTCCTCAACAGGCTCTTCCATTGGGGGAGCGATTTGCCCATCAGCTCCTGCAACAACTGCTGTTTCCAGAAATGCGCGTCCAGCACCCGGCCCCATTTCAACACTCTTGAGCCACCGCTTGTACGCTGGAGATCTTTCAAGTTTATCTAGAGCGGTTTGCAGTGCAACTTGGTTAGCCGCAAAATCTGCATCCACAAGGCTTTTGAATGCTGCGCTGTTAAGTAAATCTCCAACAGCAGCTATTTTTACTTTTTGCTTTGGAGTAATTAACATATCAGTGATCATATCAGCAGCAACTCCGCCTGCTGGCCCACCAGCAACAAGACCTCCGCCTGTGGCAGCTCCACGAACAACCCTGCGGCCTATTGATGTATCCATCATGCGCATTGCAAGGTTCTGTGCGGTTAGACCTTCCAAGATCATAGCTTGGTTAGCCTTGCCAGTCTGAGAGACACGGCCACGGGCCTCAGTGATACGCTGAGATATGTTCAAAAGATCAGTAAGTAACTGATCGCTGTCAGGACCAAGTATGCTTACGATCTTATTATAGATAGGCTTGTTCTGCTTCAGACCTTTCATAGTCTTTGCATATTGGGCAAAGCCAAACGGCAAGTCACTTGCACCACCGGGGAGCGACAAAGAGTTAATTGCAGTCGCAATAGCTTCTCGTTGAAGATCTTTTGGTATCGCCTTTAGGATTTTGTTCAGACCACCGACATCTCCACGGGTTCCTGCCGTTATAGCAGTTCTGAGCTTTCCAGCGATACTGTTATCAAGGTCTTTACCAAAGGCATTTACAATGCGCTTCTCTAGAGCTTTTTGTTGTGCTGTAGTCTGATTGGCCAAACGTAACTTTGCTCGAAGCTCTGGGCCTCCAACCTCATCAACTGTTAAGAGCTGATCTTCAGATAGAGCTGCGTACATGCGTTTAAGAGCAGATTGATTGACATCACCATATGGACCCTGACCTCGACCTATTCCACGGCCAATATCCTGCTTTAAACGAACCAAAGCGGCATATGTTAGCGGCGTATCTGGATTTGTCAATTTATCAAAAAGCAACCGCTCTGTTGAGCTGAGATTGTCTAGACCACCCAATTCATCAGTTAGCTCATTAAGTAAGATGACAGTGTTGTTGCCAGACGCCAAAGTTGATTTTGGAACTTGAGCGTCAACATCGTTGTACAAATCTCCAGCGGCCTTTTTAAGAGCTGCTTGAGATGCTGTCACGTTTGTCAAAACTTTATCTGAGACAGTTGCAAGGTCAGGGCTTGCATTGATTGCAGCTATTGCTTCATCAGCAGCATTGGAGGCATTTATCACAATGGTTTCAAACTGAGCCGCCGCTTCAGATGCCTTTTGATCGCGGGTCATAGCCGCAGCATTTTTGAGCAGTGGATTGTCGCTCAAAACATCAGGTGGCAGATCGATGCCTAACCGTGCAGCAGCAGCGGCCAATTCTGGGTTTGTCTTTGCTTCTTTTGCTAAAGCCTCAATCGCAGCCTGTGAGCCACGTCCACCTTTAGATGCCTGTTGCAGCAATGTACCAAGCTCTTGAGGCGTCAATTGTATAGTTTGGACGGGAAGTGACGTGTCAGGCAACGCGCTCTCAAGGGCTTTCTTTTCAGCGTCTGTAAATTTATTAACAGCCTTATCTATACTTCCTCTAGAACCTCTTGGCTTTGAAAAACCTCTAAGCATCCCTGCAAAAGCATCTGGAAAAGCCATAATATCTCTAGCTAAACGGGTTGCACCGCTTTCGCTCATGCCAGCCTTAACAGCCAAATCAGCTATACCACCCACGATATAACCCGCAGTACCAGTCGCCTTTCCTCCAGCAAACGCTCCAAAGTCACCAGCAAATTCTAAGGCTTGCTGAACGATTTCTGGAATAGGAACTTGAAGACCGTCTTCAGAGTATAAAGCCATTTGATCTGGCACATCGACAACGCCTTCAGTTTGCGCGTCATAGGCTAAATCGAACCCCGGTGCTGAAAACTTACCGCGTAGGTTTGTTGGACCTTGCTCCGTCTCTGGAGCCACATATCCAACAGGGTCAGCGCGAGGAACCATTGGGTCAACATTCAAAGCATCTAAACCAGATTGCTGCCGTGCTTTTGCTAGGCGTTTTCTTGCTTCTAAGCGGCGTTCTTCTTCAGTCATTTTTAAAGCCCCAGTTCATCCATACGTTTTTCCCAAGCCTCAAATTGATCAGAATCTAACGTATCAATGTCAATTTCAAGAATTTCATTCTTTGGCATAGTAGAAAAATCATAATTTGTTCCAGATTGCCTACGCTCTGCTTCAATACGCTCACGCTCTTCTTTTTCAGCTTTTTGAAAACGCAGCCAATCACCAATTGTTTTGTCACCATCTGACAAATAAATAGCTTGAGCATATAAATAATCTTGCAGTTTTCTTTGCGCTACAATCTTACGATCAATCCATTCAACCAATGCATCTTCACTGAGGTCTGTTGGTAGTGCCGTGTTGAGTGCCAAACTTAACTCGCCTTGGCTAAGTGCGCCAAATGTAACAGAACCGACAACATCCAGACCAAGTTCATTTTTAACAGTTTCCAAAGCAACTGTTGAGGCTTTCCAATTGGGAAATCTACTAGCAATAACACCAGTGTTCGCGCCCTCTTCCAAAACAAGTCTCTTGGCTTCTTCAAGATTGGCAATATTAGAACGACTTTTTCCAACTTGATCAAATGCGCTTAGAGATGTGTTAACTGCAACAGTAGCTGCACGTCTTCCACCAGCTCTGTCTCTTTGGAGTTCAGACCCACGATCTTCAGCTTCTCTAATAGCTTCAGCACGAGCTTCACCCTCTAGTGGGTTTCCAGCCGCGTCTAATACATTAGAAGTACCGTCTTTCATTACGGTAACAACTACGCCGCTATCAAGTATTTTACTTGATTGAACTTCTGCTGCATCTTCTACTGTCGCGCCTTTACTGTCTGTCCAATCTACTGGCGGAACAGAACTCCAGCCTTGAGCTTCAAAATCAGCGGCATCATTTTCGTTTTTAACCACAGCAGGATCAAAGCCAGTCTTATAGAACTTACGCTCTTTGAAGGTGGATGTTGTTGCAGACGGCTTTTCATACGGAGAAACAGTCTTACCAGCTTTTTTCGCTGCTCTTATTTCTGCGTCTGTCATAACTTGCGGAACGCCATCCACAATCACATCGTTGTAATCAACACTAACTGCCTTCGGCTTCAGACTTGGAGCTAACTGCAATGCAGTTTGCATCCGCGCTTTGTCTGTTTCTTTAGCTTCTTTTTTCTTGGCGTTTAGGTAATCCAATGGAACACCCATAGACCCAACGGCAGCACCAAATGCAGTTGCACCGGGCTGTGACGCTTGACGGCCCATCTCAGCAAAGAACTGAAACGCAGCTTCATAAGGATCTGCTTTAGGTGTGTCTGGATACAGTTGCTGGGCGAAGGCAACGGCCTGCTGCGCCCGTTTTGGGCTTCCTGATAAAGTTCCTAGTACACCCATAGCTTCATCTGAGAAGATATTCGTACCAGAAGCACCTAGAACTTTTGTATCATTTACCGCCATAACCTATACCGCCTAGTTGTTCATCAATTTATACGCACTTGCCAATCCGCCCATACCAGCGATTGTCTGACCAAACAAAGATGGGTTTGCAGTCATTTGAGATCCTGTAGTGTAGCTGCGGTTGATCGTGTTGTACGGAGTACCTGACAACGCACCTAGCGTGAAGTTCAGCATTTCCTGTGGATACATTTTTTGATCAAGATAATCAGCATAGGCCAGATCCAAAGCCTGTTGATCAAGCCGCCTGCGAGCTTCACCAGCAGTAATGAGACCAGCCGCTGCTTGGTTTTGCAGATCTCCAATCATAGGAGCCATTTCTTGGTAGGCGTTCATTTGCTGTATGCGTGATGCTTCATTGGTCTCATATGCCTGACGGGCTTGAGTGTCAGCACCAAACCTAGCTTGACGCTCTGTATCAAATCGATCAGCAGCAAAGCCCAGACCTTCACGGGCAGCTTGTGCGCGGAGATCCCCAGCAGCTTGTGCGCCTTCACCAGCAGTTGCGGCTTCTACAAGTCCAAGTCGGCTACCAAATGCTCCGCCACCTTGCGCTGCCCGTGCGCGAGCTGCATTTTGATTGAGAGCAGTTTGCTCTTCAATCTCTCGAACAGCGGGGTCCATAGAAGACTGATAAATGTCCATAAATGGCTGTGCGCTTTCCATGCTAAATGGATCACCCAAAAGCTCTTCACGGCTCATGGTATCATAGCCAGCGCCTAAAGTGTCTGCCACTTCACTTGCACGGTTCATATAAGGAAGATAGCTTTCAGCGCCTTCTCTAAGGATATTCATACCTTGAAGTTCATCTTCCGTAAGACGGCTAGTACCATCTTCACCGTACATGGCTGTACGCTGGCCTTCATATAAAGGATATGGAGAATCTGCTATTTCCGCTGCCCGTGAGAAAGCGGTTCGTCCAGCTTCAGCCACCCATGATGGGATCTCTGTACCTGAAACCGTCTGACTCGCAGATGGTAGTTCCGAATATGATGGTGTGCAAAAGCCGCCCATTTAAGCCTCCATGTAGAGCGATCCAACCTTGGACATTCCAAGTCGCTCATAGAAATTGTCTTTTCGGTCAATATCGCCAGAATAAACGTGGCCCAGCTTGACCGCAACATTGGCATCTCGCCCTATCTCTAAGAAGCTCTTTACCAATTTAACCGCCGCTCTTGATTTTCTATGCTCTTTATACACAAAAAACCAGAGATCAGCCAAGTATAATTTATCGGACCACCAGTCAGACGTTTCCATCCCACCGATTGATCCGATAATTCTACCATCAACTTCCGCTACAATGACAACACCCCGGTGCAGAGCGTTGTTAATTGCAGTGGTCAGCTTTTCTGAATTGACTGGAGATGTGCCGTCAACTGTCCCTGAGTGCATGGTGAGTAACATCATGTATAACTCAGATAAGTCTTCGACTGTCGCCAATCTTAGTATCAACCCATACCACCCAGTGCGCCCATTTGTGGGGCTGCTTGTGGAGCCTGACGAGGGGCTGGAGCCTCTTGAGCCATGTCGCCGCCTTCTACTGCCGCGATAAGCTCTTGCAGTTCTGGAAGGAGCTTCATAAGCACCTGTGCCACCTCTGGAGTGATGACAGTATCTAGCATGGCAAGCTCTTGCTCAGACATAGCAGACAGACGTGCGACAAGCATTGCAGCAATTTCTTCGTCTGGCTGTAGCAAGTTTTTCATTGCTTCGGGTGGAAGATTGCGCATTGGGTTTTCGGCGTTCATATTAGCGCCTTCCATGCTTTCCATTTTCATTGGTTCACGGGCCATATTAGACCTCCTTCTCTTTATATAAGACTGTCCAGTCTGTTTTCTTGCAGAAGAAGCCAATAGACCAGCAGATTGGCTCTAATATTTTACGGTATGCTTTGCCCAGATAGTCAGGCTTATCACGCTCACCATAGATGTATGCGATCTCATTAGCACGATGGCCAGCAACGTGTGACCAGAATTTTACCAATCGGCCCTTACGCATCTGACGCACCATCCAGACAGCCCAAACGTGATACCCCGCAACGTGCTGCGGTGTCAGGTAATCTTCGGTGAATTTGTAATCTAGAACCACTTGCTTGCGGGTCATAATGCCCTGACGCATAAGTTCGTTGCAGATCACACGACCACCAAGAACACCACCGATCATGCCCCCAAGAGGGCCACCGATCAATGTTCCAACATAAGTTCCAACGCCAACTTTTGCACCAGTTTTTACTGATTCTTTGAGATTTTTACCTGCAATTAGGTTTGCGGCGACTGTAGCCAATCCAGCTCCAGCAGACCCATATAGGTTTGCTCTACCTGCGGTTGAGCCTTGGCCATCAAAAAGACCTGAGTCCGCACGATCTTTAAATCCTGAGAAATAACTTTTGGGAGCTTCTGGGATTGCCGCCATAGAAGTTGTATAATCTTCAGCCAATGCTTTATCAGTGGCACTTGCATCTGGACCGACTTCTAGTGATTTCAAATAATTCTTTGAAGCATCAGCATCTAATGGGTTTTTTGGATTTGCCTTCAAAGCCGCCGCTGCTGCTTTGCCTGCATCTGTGTCTAGGCTTGCAAGTTCAAGTTGAGCGCGTCCCTGATCAAATGGACCACTTGCTGATATTTTTGATGTCAATCTTGTAGGGTCATTATTAGCGCCATAGCCTAAAAGCTCAAATGCGCCACCCTCTCCATAAGATCCTACAGCCTCACCAAGATTTCCCGTCTGAGCGTAAGCACGACCAATCTGTCCACCAACGCCAGCGGCGAGTTGTGTTCCCACAGCAATTGCTTCTTGCTTATTCCGCAACCGCATTGCCTCTTCTGGGGATATACCAGTTTCAGAGGAAAATTCAGAGCTTAAACGCTCATATTCTTCATCGCTTATTTGATCTTCTTCTGGATCAAAAGTTACTGTTCCAGTTTGCTTTTGAGAAATCCAACGGAACATCGGCATGTACTTTGAACCGTAAGTTTTTTGCATTTCTGACAAATCAAAAGTTGGTACGTTTGATTGCAATTGATATGTTGGGACAGTTACTGTTCCGTCTTCGTTTGTTACAACTTCACCGCGCTCTTCGTCGGGGATGGCGTAAGGCAATGCACCGTACCCAGTGCCAAGCTGAGTGTTTGGTATAAGGTTTGAGTCTAATACAATTGCTGCCATTAGCTTATCTCCAGTATGCTGGCCACAACATGCAGCCTATCTGCTGTTGCCGCTGTGACCTTTATAATTTCATTTTCTTCTACCACAAGAGGTCCAGTCAAAAGCTCATTAGTATTAGGGCCAGAAACTTGTTTATTATTGTAAATGAAAAACACATCGTTGTCTGCATTTGTTATTGTAACAGTAATTGTGTCGTTATGAGGGCTATCGTTGCAAACCAAAAAAGACTTAAAAACAGCAGTAGTTGCACCGGGACAAGTGTACAAATCTGTAACAGATGTTGTTGTTAAGTCTACTTTTGCATTTTTATAACTATTAGGCATTACGACATAAACCACGCTGTAGCTTCGGCTTGATTGACTGCGTTCTGAAGACCTGTTGAAGCAGCAAAATAAGTCGCCTGTTTTTCCAACTCAAGTGTGTTGGTTAGTCGATTCATGTATCCGCGATTATAATCGCTTGGTGGCGTTGGAAGCCTTAATACAGAAAGTGGAGCGCCCTGTGACATTATCGTAATCCATCTGGTCTTGAGTTAACCCTGAAGTCGCCCAACGTCCAATCATCATCGGTTCCCGTGCTTTGGAACTTCATGGATATTTGACGACCTTTTGCCCGTGTACTTACTTTTTCAGTAGAAGAAGTAATCGTAAATGGTCCTTTTGTAACTTCAGTGGCATTTGGGAACTTGCGTGTATTCATATACAAAGACAACGAGGTATCAGGTGTCATCGTTACATCTGGAATAACTTGATCCACCATATATAGTGTTTCGCCGTTTTGACTGATTTCGCGTGGAGATCCTTCGATATAGCTGTTCATAGCCGCACCGTTGGCGCTTGTGCCTGTCTCATGGTTGTAAAGATATCCATCTGGATCAAACGCAAATGGAACAACTTTTGCACCAAAGCTGTCGCTCCAAACCGTGCGGTCCATTGTTCCAACTGTCCATGCATTTTCTTCGTAATTATAAGTCACATAGCTATCTGGTTCTGGATTAGTTGTACCCGCAGGGTTGTCATTGGACACATAAAACCAAGTGATTTCCTTAAACTCTTTATTGTGACCCACAGTTGTCTTTTCGATAAAAGATGTCTGAAGCCGATCTGCTACATAATACTGAACAGGACATGGAAGCTCGTTAACGATACCATCGTATTTAAAGAAATTTCTCTTTCCCATCCAATACACATCACCATCAATACTTATCATTGTGTTGAGGCCAGCAGCTCCAGAATCTGTTGCGAGAAGTCGAAAAGAAAACACAAAATCGCCACCAACAAACGTCATGCCATAAATAGCTTCATCTGTAGATATAATTGTTTCCTCACGGGCGGGAACCATAGCCACAATTTTTGTACCGATTTCTAGCCTTTGATCCCCAGCAGTATTGATAGCGGTAGGAGCAAACTTAATAAATTCTTCTTGGCTTGACCATCGAACCAGCATGTTATCGACAGGTCCAGTAGCGCCCCCAGCAACATACGCCTCGCAGCCCCCAGCAATAAAATGTCTATCAGGGAAAGAGACTGTGGATACCCTAACTACATATGGAATACTTTCTGCGCCAGAAAGAGAAGACGCAAGAACGGCGCGGCTTGTTACGTTAGAAGATGTATCCCAATAGTAAATTTCTCCACCGCGAACTGTGGCAAGAAGATCTTCACCCCAAAGAGACAAGTTCCAAGAACTGTTGTCTAAAGAAATATTGCTTTCTGAAGCAGATCTTGGTGTTCCCCAAGCCTCGTTACCCCAGCCGCCAACTCCCCATCCCAATGCTGGGGCAGCACTTTGAACGCCTAGACCATCTTCGACACCAATTAAATATTTAATTGTGACGGTTCCCCCACCAGCCGCAACTGTTGACGTGGCAGCAGTTGGTACAACTATTGTATAAGAATCTGCATCAATACGAGTTATTTGATACCCATAATAATAAGCAAAAGTATCAGCAGTAATTCCACCAGTGTTTGACGCTCCACTAAATACCACCCAATCGTCCGTCAAAGCGCCGTGAGCTGTGTCTGTGATAGTTACAGTTGTGCTTGTATTTGTGGTGGCTATCGGATTGCTTAATGCAGATGATGTTTTTCTCAATGGAGTAATATCATAAACAGCATTGTTTTGAATAATTAATAGATGGTTATGTGTGCCAACGGCGAGACGGTCTACGCCATCAACAGAAGCTCTCCAGTAAAGCATACGGCGAGCTATACCTTCTATAGTTGTTTCTGTTGAAGTAATCTCACCAGACGTATCTAACCCATATAAAACGTCTTTTTCCCAACCACCTAACTTTTCAGGATACCCGTTTTTGAAACGCACTAAGTCACTGTCTACCCAAAATGGGCCGTTTTTGCCAGCAGCGTATTCTGTAATGTCTTTTACAACACCGGGGTTATATTTGAGAAGTTGTAATGGCATTTATCACTTCACCCATTCATACACTTTGTTTGTTTCTTTTATACGATGATCTAAACCTGTATATCCACCATTGATTTTTCGGGTCAGACGTTTGATTACGTCATCATTAACACCTTCGTCACAGATTTTCCATAGATTGTTGGATTTGAAAAACCAGATCGCTGTATCCATCGCATAATCTTCTTCTAAAAGTGATGGATCTGTCAAAACATCAGGCAATCTCATATCCTTCGCAAAGGCTTTGACGTTGTTATATCCTGTCAATTGCAAAAATCCGCGACCAATCCACTTGTGTCCTTCGCCATCTGGGATGCCCATACGACCACTGTAAACTTTATCTGCAAGGGCTTTTGGGTTGCGTTCATATGGTTTCGCGCTTTCTTCTGTTGGAAATCGGCTGGGCCATACTTTCATCATAGCTTCAACGCTATAGTTCAGGTTTTCACGCACATAGCGAAATGTGCCACTTTCATGAATTACTTGACCTAGCAAATGCGCCCCGCGCTCTGGTGACAGCTCATAGTGCTTTACAATTCCACGGGCAGTATTTGGACCGAAACTACCATCTGGACTGCATCCACATTTTTGTTGCAGAATTTTTAGTGCGTTGCTCATTTTATTTGCCACCTATCATACCGTCATGGTCTCTATTTATATATTTTAAATCGTTTTCCATAACAGCTATTCTCTGTTTTAGCTTGTTAATCTCATTGATGGTCATCGCCATGCTCGCATGTTCGTCCCAAAGATCGTCCACATCATTCCAAACATCTTCTATTTCTTCAGCGTTGGACTGTACATCACGCTTTAGGTTGATGTTGTCT
>JAAHTG010001517.1_pt1 | contig 15570 bp, 3 predicted proteins | sample 6116081 | NCBI WGS metagenome assembly JAAHTG01 (sample SAMN13939989, study PRJNA603662) | sponge metagenome | isolation source: marine sponge | host: Mycale hentscheli | place: New Zealand | collected 2005 | reverse complement strand
GTTAACTCTTCAGAAAGACTCTCTGTTGGGACGTATTCCTGCAACACCAACAACTGTTCTTACTAAAGACATCGATTCACTTGATGAAACGATTACTGTCGAGACAACAATTGGATTTCCATCTAACGGTGTCCTTTATATTGGAACAGAAGGAATTTCTTACACCTCCAAGTCACTAAACCAGTTCTTTGGTTGCAAAAGAGGTTACCTTGGAGTTTATGCTGATCACGAAAGAAGAGACAGTGTATTTGGTTCAGAGATACTAAGAGGAACCACTTTAGTTGATGGTGTGACTTATGAAACCTATTGTTGGGTGCTTGGATTAGCAGAAAGGGCAGATGTTCTTGATGGTGGACTTCTTCATAAGAAAACTGATGAAGTTTATGTAAATGGACCTGGTGCAACTGATTCAAGAGAACCAGTTCTTGCTTCTATCATTGAAAACTATGATGAGAAGTTAGTAACTCAGGCTGCTTTCCCTCCTGCGATGACTTCAGTCACAAATATAACAGAAGGAGTCAATTCTGTTTATTTCAATGGTGAGTTTGCTTTAGTTGCTACTTCAGGATTCCCTAGTTATACGATTGGAGTCTTTAGTACTGATGATTCCATCGGTCCTAACCTGACTGCTCAAAATATGACTTATGGTATTCCTCTTTCGGATAATATCAGATCAAATGATGTTTCTTCGAAGGGAACAAACCAGATTGGAGTATTTGTTGATGGAGTAGCAGCTTATAGTGAGGCATCTCCTCGAAGAGAGGTTCAGGGTAACATTGCATTCTTTTCTATTCTGAAAGAAGGTTCAGGATATGAGAATCCAACAGTTGTAATCGATCCTCCTTACTCTAAAGCAAATGCAGTAGTGACTGATGGAAGAATCACCGACATTCAGATTGTTAACACTGCAAACATCAATGATTATTACACATCTAACCCTACAGTCAGAATTAGTAGCGGAGAAGGCGCAACATTCAATCTAACCTTTGATTTGTATGGAAGAATCACTGGAGTCACTGTTCCTACTGGTGGCAACTATTATAAAGATGCTCCAGTCTTATCTGTAGTGGATTCTTCTAACAGAGGACTTGGTGCCTTGCTTACAGCAACAGTTTCTGGTGGTTCTATCACTGCAGTGACGATTGTTGATAGTGGTATTGATTATAACCCCGCCACAACCAGCATTGTACCCTTCCCAGTGGGTTCTGGATCAGAGGTGACTGCGACAGTTCAGTATTATCAGTTCAACCGCTACCAGGAGGTTGTGAACAACCCCACCTGGACATTTGACTCAGGTAATGGTTTCCTATATCAGAACCCTACCGAAGATAAAGAGAGAAGTACATATGGTTATGTTTGCTCTCCATCTCAGTTAAGAAACTCACTCGAAGACAACGGAACCGAACATTCTCCAATTCTTGGTTGGGCATTGGATGGAAATCCAATTTATGGACCTTATGGTTACGAGAATCGCAAGAACAGTTCTGATGGCATAAGCAGAATGGCAAACTCTTATGTTCTTCAATCAGATAGAGATGCAATTGTTCCTGGCGGTGAAATTATCAGTATCGGACTGGTTCCGCCCACTGTTGGCACTTATGATCCAGTAAACAAAGTGTATCCTATGGGTACTTTCGTTGAGGACTTTGTTTGGGAGGATTCATCTTCTATTGGTGATGGATTTATTCTTGAAACTGAATCTACTCTGGATATAACCACAGAAGATGGATTTGACATTCTAGCGGATGGAAATACTCCCGTTTCGAGTTCTTTAGATAAGAACAATGGCAGAATTTGTAACACTCCCGATTATCCAGAAGAATTATATCCAAATGGTGTTTATGCTTACTTTGTCACTGTTGATGAAAATGGTGCTCCTGCATTCCCTTATATTCTGGGAGAGAACTACAATAACGCTCCGGTTGAGTGGTATTTGAACTGGGATGTAACAGGATTGCTTCCACAGAAGGTTAAGTTTGGATCTACTCCCTATACTCCAGAAAGAAATCTGGATACTGAGTTATTAAGAAGATACAGAAATCCTTACCTCTCCGATTCCAAAAAGTTCATTGATGTGGATATTTCCACTCTAACAACCGGTGGAGTTTCATCTATTATTGTAGAAGATGGACTTCCTGCTAATTCTATGGTTGGTGACTTGCTTTATTATGATAATAGTGAGCAACTTGGTTCTGGTGCACTTGGAGTTGTTAGTTATGTTGACGGAGAGGATGTTACTTCTGCAGCGGGAAGTTTGCTTATCGCATATCTAATTTCTCATAGACAGAGGTTAGACTTATCAGGAAACAGCGGTAGTTTCACTTTTGTTAAAGATACACAAATTAGAACTTGGAATGATGCAGTCGCACGAGTTGAGTCTTATAATTACACTTCAAAACTACTGATTGTTCAGACAGACACTCTTCAACTTGTTACAGCAAACCCTATTCCAAATCAACCCTCTTTCTATGATAACTTATATCAACCTGTAAAGTTATTTACAGACACTCCCGAAAATGTATTGTTGGGAACAGCACCACTTGGATCTGCAACACCTAATGATGTTATTGTTTCTTATTTCAGACCTACAGTTGGAATTGGTGGTTCTGATGTAAAACCGGGTGATTTGTGGTGGTCAATTTATGATGGTAAGTTGTTTATCTATTATCAGGACAATGACAGTAGTCAGTGGGTTGTAACTCAACCAATTGGTACTACTCCATATGGTAATCTTTCTTCTAATGTAAGTCTGGCAAGTGATGAAGCACTTGTTACTGCAGATCCAAATCCACCAGATACCACATTAGTTGCAGGTGGTGGAAACACGATTACAATTGCTACAATTGCTCCTTCTCAAAGAGCAGATGGTAGTCCCAATAAGATGGGTGACTTGTGGTGGTCACAAGAAACTGGCATTCTATTCGTGTGGTACACAGATGGAATACAGAATTATACAGATACTGGCACTTATGCAGAAAGCGAATTAAACAGCTATTGGGTCATCACTGATCCGGCAGGCATTGTTCCGTTAGGCGATGGAACCACATCATATGCTGATAATAGAATTTATCCCGAAATTACTGGAGTATCTGTTAGTTCTAGCATCTTCACCAATGAAATCAGTGCAATGATTGCGGACACTGCGCCAACACAACAACCAGATGGTTCTGCACTTGAGTTTGGTAACTTATTCTGGTCAAGAAAGTCAGGTAAACTTTATGTTTACTGGAGTGATGGAGATAGCACTCAGTGGACTGTGTGTAACCCATCTGGTTCTATCACAGGTCAGTTTGCACTTGACAACCAACCAAATGGTCCTGTCGGTCCCGGACCTGGTCCTACGCCATCTCCCATTGGACAGATTGATGAGTTATCTACTCAGAGACTTCTATGGTTTGATAGTTTAACTAACTTTATACCTGGAGACAATGTAATATTTGAAACTGGTGCTCCTGGAGTATTAGAGTTAACAGAAAATGCAATACTTAAAGCAAAAGGACCTGAGGATAGAAACTATGGAATCTTTACTCGGGGATTCAATGATAACCCACTGGATCTTCCAAATGGTGTTCCGATGCTCAATCAGACAAGAGCACTTTATACTGTAACCACAGCAACTCCACATAATTTAGAGACAGGAGATGAGGTGATTATGTCTGGATCTTCTTTTGCTGAAGTAAATGGAAGACATAATGTCTTACAGGCAGGCACGGTTGTTCCTGCTGTTGTGGCTCCTCAGATACAAGATGGTGCTGTGGTTTCCATCTCCCTAATCAGCGGTGGTGCACTTTATAGAGATGATTTCATTATTTCATTCACGGGTGGAGGAGGACAGTCTGCTTTCGCAAGAGCAAATGTCTCTGCTTTATCAAATGGAGGAACTGTAGAAAGTATCACTATACTGAATGGAGGATTTAATTACAGTTCCACTCCAACTCCGATTCTTGGTAATGAGATTGCCAACAATGTTTTCCTTCTCTCTGTATCCGATTTCTATGGCGTAGATAATAACAATGTAACTTATACTGCTACTGGTAAGAAAGTGACTAATAAGGTATCTCAAGTTGCTGTTGCATCTTCTGGAACTGATTATGACGAGATTCCCCCGGCTCTTGGATTGTATAAGAAACAATCCGATAGAGCAACCACTGTGGTTACCCTTTCTGGAACATCAGTTGGTAGTGTTACAGTCACGAGCGGTGGAGCAAGATATGTAAGTCCATCTGTTGTGTTTAGTGATAGACTAGGATCTGGATCTGGAGCAACTGGAGTTGCAACAGTCAGTAATGGTGTTGTGACTAAGATTGATATCACGACTGGTGGATCTGGATATACTCAACCAATTCTTGAGTTGATTGAGGAATCTGGTAAGTATATTTCACTCACCAATGACATCGGTAAGATTACATCACTGGATGTAATTGATGCAGGCAGAAAGGCACTTACGGATTCATCACTGACACCCGAACTTCAAATTATAACGAGATGTATTATTACTTCTCCAAAGGGAGAGTTCGTTACTGGATCTCATGTTTATCAGGGAACCAAAGATGTTAGGCAAGTTACTGGAATGGTGGTTTCTTATGATGACAAGATTCAACAACTCACCTTAGAAAAAGTGGATGGTGTTCTAAGAGCAAATGAAATAATTTATGGTGATGGTGGAGCATCTGGAATTGTGAAACTTCAAGGAGAAGCAGATTGTAGAATTGTTATCAATGGAACTGCCGAACCAGTTGGTAAGTTTATTGATGACACTTCAATGTTAGATACCAAGTATGCTCACATTCAGGATTCTTACTATTATCAGTGGTTCTCTTATAACATTCAGTCACCTCTTCAGAAAGTTCAGTATGAGACTCTCGTAAATGACATTATTCATCCTTCTGGATTTATTATGTTCTCAGAGTTAGATGTAAACGATTCAATCAACATTCCAGTTGAAGCAGAAGAGGTAGTTCTGACAACTCTTACAATTTCCTAATAAATAACAATAAAAGATTCATGGCAACTGTCAATACAAACGACTTAAAGATTAAGAACGCCAAGAACTTGATTGCTTCGTTCAACACAGGAACGACAGCAAACAGTTACGTGTTTGTTGGCAGGGTTCAACCGTGGGCGGATGAGAACGTCCCTACACCTCCTCAGAACAACTACAGGGAGTTTTATGATACCTATGATAATATGTTCGCTCTGAGTCGTATCAACGACACAGACTCCTTTCATATGATTCCTAAGTTGAAATGGGTGTCTGGCGCAGTTTATGATAGATATCAGCATAACTACACTTCTGTAAACAAATCATTCAGTGGTGCGAGTAATCTTTATGATTCTAACTTCGTTGTTCTGAATAGTCTTAACAGTGTTTATGTGTGTTTAGATAATGATGGTAACACAACCTCAACTGTTGAACCACAGGCAGCAGGAGACGATCCATTTTATACTTCAGATGGATATCAGTGGTTAAGAGTTTATGACATCACATCTGATAACTTAGGAACAAAGTCAACTAATAACTTGATGCCTATCACATCTAATAAAGTGATATCATCTGTTGATGGTTCATTATACACTGTTATTATTAATAGTCCTGGATCAGGATACACAGTCAATCCTGTTGGTTCTAGCAATCAAATTAATTCTTATTATGCAAACATTGATGGGGATGGAATCAATGCTGTTGCTAAGGTAACAATAACGAATGCAGTGGTGTCTAAGATTGAAGTGGTGAGAAATGGATCTGGATATACTTTCGCTACCCTTGATTTTGTAAGTGGGAAGGTTTATCAATCGTTGAATGATTTGGATCTAGAAATTAACGGACTGAATCCAGAAGGTAATGGAGATCTTAGAACTACCGTTGTTATCTCTCCTCCTGGTGGATGGGGAACTGATTTATCTAGAGAACTAGGTGGAACTAAGGTTGGTGTATTCTCTTCATTGAACTACACTCTGTTTAAGAATCACTTTCCTTCCTCCTTCAGACAGATAGGTATTCTTCAAGACTTTACTTACTCTGGAACAGGAACCAATCCAGCATACCTTCAAGCATGTTATGCAGTTAAGGTATCTGCACCACCAACTGGAAGTGTTTATAATCTTGGTGAAGAGATCACTCAAGTGGTGAAGTCTGATGGGATTGATAAACTCGCTAAGGGACTTGTTGTTGGTTGGGATTCGGTGTCTAATGTTTTAAGATATACTCAGTCTTCAGTGAATAAAGATACTGATGGACAATTATATCGTTTCAATGGACAAAATAATATTATTGGTAACGTATCCTGTACACCAGACACCAATTATTCTGGTACAGTTGGTGATACGACTTTCGATGATGGTTATGCAGAACCTGAACTTACCAAGTACACAGGTCTTATGACTTATCTCACAAATATCTCTCCAATTGTTCGTGATCCTGATCAAACAGAGAGAATTAGCTTAGTAATTGCCTTCTAAATAACAAAAAAGGATAGTTAGCAAGATGCCTCTCCAAGAGAATTTAAACGTTGCACCGTATTACGCAGATTATACTCCGCTTTCTGATTATTATAGTATTCTCTTCAAGGCAGGGTTTCCGATACAGGCGCGTGAACTGACAAACATGCAGCTGATGCAACAGAATCAGCTTGAGCAGTTTATGTCTCGGTTTATGAAAGCCGGTGATACCATTGTACCTGGTGAGTTTGCATATTCTACATCCGCTTATGTGAGAGTATCTTCCATCACTCAGGGTGCAACTGTTAGTGAGTTTGTTGGATATACTTTAACTGGTGCGGTTTCTGGAGTAAAGGCGGTTGTATTGTTTGCGACGGCAGAAACGACTGAAGATGATATTACTTTCTATGTAAGTTATGAGAGTTCAGGTACTACTAGTGAGTATGCTACCTTTATTGAAGGTGAGACGCTAGAGTCTAATACTCCTAACAGGTACACAGCAGTTACAGGTGTGTCTGGTGTTAGTAAGCCATTACAACATACTGTTCTCGGTCAGGTTCTTCCTTGTCCTGCAATGGGAAGAGGATCCATTTTTACAGTAGAAGATGGTAGTTACTATGTTGATGGAATCTCAGTAAGAAACGATAAGCAAACAATTGCTCTTGATAAGTATTCGACTCAACCATCTTATCTGGTTGGTTTCAATGTAAGTGAACAGTTTATCACTTCTAATGATGACAGTTCACTTTTAGACAATGCACAAGGTTCTTCTAACTTCGCTGCACCTGGCGCTGATAGACTGAAGATTACACTGACTCTTGGTAAAACAACCACAGCTTCAGTTAATACGAACTTTATTCAGATTATTACTCTGGTTCAGGGTAACATTGTTAAGGAACCCTCCAAGCAACAAAACTGGGCTTGGTTGTATGATATTCTTGCTAAAAGAACTTTTGATGAGTCGGGAGACTATATTCTAACAGAATTCCCAGTAGAACTTCTACAATACTGGAATTCAGATTCGGTTAATGGTCTTTATAATGCAAATGTCGATGGTTTATACCCTCCCATTCCTGGCACTGGAGATACAGGAAACCTTATCTTCACACAGGCAGACACCAACTATGTGGTGAAGGTGAGTCCTGGTGAAGCATATGTTCAGGGTGTGAATGTTGGATTCGAGCGTCCCATCTATGTTTATGGTAAGAAACCCAGAACTCAGAGTTTCAGACCCAACTCTCTAACGTCAATCACTACTCCGTTTGATGTTAAGTTAACTAATGTTTATAACCTTCCTGATGTCTCTAACATCACTGGTGGAGTCAACACAGTTGCTTATGATGGAATTACACTTTATAGAAACTTTATTGACGGTTATGTTGGTGAGTCCGTCAAGGCAGATGGAAATCCTTACAATGTAGGTCAGGCACCTGCTACCACTTATCACGTTCTTACCCAAACAGACATCGGTACAATTAGTGAGAGTGGAATCACTGGTGTCGTTTATAAAGGAACCAGAGGTGCTGTGGTTCAAGTTCCTAGTGATAAGCAAGTTGTAAGATTCAACGGAACAGCAGCAACTGGAAGTGGTGCAACGATTAACCAGGTTGGTGGTGCAAATGTTCTCGTATCGATCGTCATCAGACCTTCACCAGCTGGTGTGATGTATCCCAGATACATTATGCCAAATGCAATCGTTGATGATTTGGTGTATCAGGGAGATGCAGCACAGGAGATGTCAGTTGTTGGATATAACTCCACTTATGACATGGGAATCATCAAGAGTGAGTTCTTCACTGAGTTTGCAATCATTAGTGACACAGGAACAACTTTAGACACAACTGCATGGGTGGTTGGTGATCTTGTGTTTGGTGAAAGAACAAGAACTTTTGGTACCGTTGAGGCAGAGAGCACAACAGATCTTCTTATCCTTTCTAACATTGTTGGTGAGTTTGAAGATGGTGAGTTTGTTTCTCAGGTTACTCCAAGTGGAGCTAAGATTGGTAGAATTGCCAAGGCGGGAGATGTTCTTGAGTTTAACTTCCCATCAGCTAATATTCTCAATCTATCTGTGGTCACTTCAGTTATAGTGAGTGCTCTTGGATCTAATCTGACATTAGGTGCTTCTGACATTACGGCAGATGCTGTATCCAACACGCTGAAACCAACTGCTGCTGGTAGAGCAAAACTCAGAAACTTCCCCTTCCCAGAAGGTTCCGCACTTCAAAAGAATAGGGTCAACCTGAAGGCAACCATCACCACTGGTGCTACTACTGATATTGGATATGCACAGCAAATTGCAAGTAAGACAATCAACTCTTTGTCAAAGACAAAGTCTTTCTTCAGTAATCTTGCAGACACCACAAACTTCTCTGCCGATATGGCAATTGAGAACAACCTGTCCACCGACATTGCAGCGATTGCAGACAGAGCGTTGTTCAGTGGAACCGCAGGAGACAATAAACTAGTTTGTAACAACTTCAGTGGTAACCCTTCAGATGAACTGTTGTTTGGTGATCTTATCTCCTTCTCGGATAATAATGGTGTTCAGCAAAGTCATCTGGTTCTTTTCACAACTGAGCCAGTTGGTTATGGACAAGAAAGAGCGAAGGCGATTATTTACCTGACAACTCCATTAGAGAATGCAGTCACTGGTGCAGTTGTTGACAGAATTAGAATCAAGACACTTGGACAACCACAGAACGACCTTCTGTTTGTTCTTCCTCAGTCGACAGTCTCTTCTCTACAAACTGATGCTGATAAGACTGGAATCAACTATTATGTGCTTCAAGAGTTTATTCAAAGTGTTTCTGCTGGTGCCACATCTGTCACTTTAGAAACAAATGCTGCTAATGAGTTCTTTATTCAGGGATCTAGAGACGCCATTGCTTGTGTCGTAGAGACTGGTGTTGCTGGTAACCTCGAAGTGGGTCGTCAACTCACCATCTTTAGTTCTTCTGTTACTGAAGCAAACAGAAAGATCACACTGACATTCAGTGAAGGAACTACACCGATCAGAAGAAACTGTCAGGTGAAGATTATGTTGCCGGTGTATATCACCAATGCCAAATCAAAGATTAAGAAACTGAGCACGATGCAGACTCTGGCAGTATCTGCTGATGATGCTGCTAAGGCGGTTATTGGTTTGGGTGTGGCTGATGCAATTTTAGTAGATAAAGTATTGATGGCACCTAACAATGTAGATGTGAGAGATAATTATACTTTCGATAGTGGACAGAGAGATAACTTCTATGGAATCTCAACACTCTCACTAAATGCAGGAGCTCCAGCAGCAACTGGTGAGTTGACAATTACTTATCAGTACTTCGAGCATAGTGGAGATGGTGACTTCTTTAGTGTTGACTCATACATCAACGATGATGGTGTAGATTACACCCTGATTCCAGTTTATGCTCCAATTGCTAAACCCATCAATAATTCACCAATGGGGTCTGCAGCAAGATATATTGAGTTGAGAGATTGTGTTGACTTTAGACCTGTGGTGAATACTACTGGTTCTGATCCTTCTTATCTTCCAACAGTTTCTTCTGGTAAGACAGCTTTGGGTTCAACGAACTTCCGTAACACATCAAATGGTGGTAACGGAACTTCACCTCGTATTCCTCTTCTGGGTTCTAACTTCGAATGTAACTTAGCATTCTATCAACCCAAGATTGACTCTCTGTTTATTGAAAAGACAGGGGCATTGACTTTGGTTGAGGGTGTTCCAGCTGACGAACCAGTTGCTCCGCCCGATCTTGCAACAGGTATCCGTCTGTATGATATCTATCTTCCTCCTTATGTCTTCCAGATGAAGGACATCAAGGTTGAGAAGTTTAACTATAAAGGATATCGAATGAAAGATATCGTTTCTTTGGAAAGAAGAATCAGTAGACTTGAAGAATTAGTAACTCTCTCTATCCTGGAACAGTCGGCACTGAATATGTCAGTGAGAGATGCTGTTACTGGACTTGATAGATTTAAGAACGGTATTCTTGTTGATCCTTTCTCTGGTCATGGATTGGGAGACACAACCAATAACGCTTATCATTGTTCAATCGATCAACCAGCAACTCATCTGAGATCTCCATATTATGCAGATCAGATTGAATTGGTTGAGACAGTTCAAAATGATACACTGAGAAACGCTAACGGATACAGAAAAGAAGGCGCTCAGATAATGTTGAATTATGTGAACGAACCATTCAGTGAGAATCCATTCGCAACTCGTTCTCTTAACCTACAACCTTATTCAGTCTTCTCTTATGATGGAGATCTGTTCTTGAATCCAGCAATTGACACCTGGCAGGACATTACAACTCTTCCTGATCTTGTAATTGAAGATACATCCCTCTTCGATGCGATGCAGAATCTGAGTGGATTCCTTGAAGATGTGGGTATGGGAACTGTTTGGAACGAATGGGAGACAACTGGTCGGACACAAACCAGTGTTGGTTCAGGAATTGAGGCAGCTCCTGGTGGTATCAGAAGGGTTACAACAGTTTCTAGAGCTACGGAGTTATCTAGAACACAAACTCAAACCGTTCTGAATGTTCAAACTGGACAGACACAAGAAACCTCTTATGGTGAGAGAGTTACTGATGTTCAACTGGCTCGCACGATGAGATCCAGAAGTGTTCAGGTTCAGGGAAACAGACTAAAACCCAATGCTCGGTATTATGTTTACTTCGATGATATCGACTGCACAGAGTGGTTTGCAGTAGATAACCTAGTCACGGACTTCCCTGACGGTGTGAACCGTTACCAGGGCGTTCCTGGAGCGAACAGTAAGGGATTTGGTTATCCTATCCTGACTGATGACGTAGGAAATCTTAGTGGAACCTTTATTATTCCAAATGGAAGACCTCCAGTTCAAGAACAAGTTTATTCTGACTTTGCTGGTGTTTCCTATCAGACATCTGGTCCTACTCGTTCCTTCAACACTGGAACCAGGAAGTTTAGAGTAACAACCTCTAAGACAGATAATCAGGATCTAGAGGCAGTGGATGCATTTGCAGAAACCACTTATGTGGCAAGTGGAGTTCTTCTGGACAAGCAAGAAACAATCGTTGCAACAACTATTCCTGAGTTGTCATCGGTGACGAATGTTCTTCAGACACAAAGAAGATGGCAGGTTAGTTCGTCCACAACGACAGGCGCAGTCTATGATCCAATCGCTCAGACATTCTATGTGGATGAGGCGGTTTACAATGAAGGTGTGTTCGTGACCGAACTGAGTGCATTCTTCGAAACTAAGGATGAGGTAGAAGGAGTTGAAGCATATCTGGTAACAACAGATGGACAGATTCCAACTGAAACCGTTCTTCCTTACTCTAAGGTGGTTAAGAATAGTGACACTATCTTGAGAATGAAGTGTGAACTAGGAACTGGTGATATTTCTGAGACTCTAGCAGCAGGCGTAACAATTACAGGACAGACATCTGGTGCAACTGGTGTTCTGAAGAGTGTTATCACCTTTGATGCCGCATCTCAGAGTTCAACTAAGAACGTGAACAACACCACCTATAACGTGGTTCTTAACAACTATGTTGGTGAGTTCTTACCAGGTGAAGTTATTGTACCAAGTGTAACACCTGCTTCTACTTCAGTCTTTAACATCGTTGACGATGAAGTTCAGATTGAATATGCAGAAGTAACTGCAGTTGGTTCTAGTTACAGTTCAGGCGCAACGGTTACCTTTAGTGCTCCACAACTTCCTGGTGGCGTAACTGCTACTGGTACAGTTAAGGTGGGTGCAACAGGTTCATCTGGTGCTGGACTGGTTTATGGTATTCAGATAACAGAGTTTGGTAGTGGATACACCAAGACACCAAGTGCTACGATTTCTGATACCACTGGTTCTAATGCAACGGTGGCAGTGAGAACTACATCTGGTGAGAAGGCAGTTGATATGGGAGTTGCGACATCTGAGGATGCCACAGTTGAAACTATCTTTAGGTTCCAGACTCCAATCTATCTGTTGGGTGGAACAACTTATGCATTCGTTATGAAGTCACCTACTTCAGTGAAGTATAAGGCTTATGTTTCTAAGATGGGTGAGAATGTTATTGGAACTCAGAACAGGGTGATTTCACAGGCAACTCTTGGTTCCTTGTTCAAGTCACAGAATGGTGGGTTGTGGACAGAAGATCAAACTCAAGACATTAAGTTTAATCTGAAAAGAGCGAAGTTCAGTGAGAACACTGCAGCAAGTATTAACCTTGTTAACTTCCCGATTGATGCAAGGCCATCCACTGCCAACCCAATCACAACTGACAACTCCACATTGACAGAAGAAGGAGCAACAAGATTTGGTGCCAATCCTAAGATTGTGAAAGTGGAGTGCTCTTGGCACGGAATGCTACCAGGTGACTTGGTTGCCATCTCTGGTGTTCAGGGTGATGTTGGTGGCGTTCCTGATGCAGAGATCAACACTCTACACGAAGTTGTAGATGCTAGTATGAATGACTTTACTATTCAGGTTTCTACTGATGCAACATCTAAGGCAAGAGGTGGCGGTTCATCTGCTGTTATCTCTGTGAATAAAGAGTATGAGTGCATCAATGTTACCACTGGTGCGATGGTGTTCGGTCCTACGAGTCTGACTGCCACAACGACACCAGCGATTGGTTTGTCGTCCTCACAGGCACTTAGAGCCAAGACTCTTACCGATGCTGCTTCCCTGGAGCTTGCCAGAGAGAAGTACACCAAAGAAAGAACATATGACATCGGACTTACCGAAACTTATTATTACTCTAGTGTGAAGACAGCAATCAATGAGATCAACGAAGCGAAGTATAACGGTTCTGACAGACTCAATGGACGCAAGTCTTTGGATGTAACAATCGGAATGATTACTACAAACAATGCAGTGTCTCCTGTTATCAACCTAGAGAGAACAAACGCAACTGTTATTCGCAACCTAATTGATTATCCAAATCCAACGGATCCAATCTTCGGTACTTCTACTTCAACCATAGTGGTGAACGGAGACTCCAGTACACTGACTAACATCACTGCTGGTTCTGCTCTTGCATTCACTAACAATCATGCTCAGAGTAGAACGGTAATGGTAGATGCTCACGACACAGTTACCAACAGAATTACAGTAAGAGGTGAGGCGGTTGCTGATCTGGTGAGAAATCCAACATTCACAGATGCTGGACTTCAGGCACTTGGAATCGCTTCTGTTTCCACTCAGGATGGTTCACTTTACTATCCTGAAGTCAACAACAGAGGATCTTCCTGGTCTAAGTTTATCTCTAAACTACTTGTGTTTGAGAACGAGTGTGATGGTATTCAATTGAAACTGAGTGCTTGTTATTACACCAAGGACTCTATCAGATGTTACTATCGTCCAAGAACAGTTGGATTTGATGGTGATGTATCTCAGGTGAACTGGATTCCATTCAATCCTAATCAGGAACTGAATGCAACTATTATCGATCCAGATCAACAGAACATTTTAGTTGATGCTCGTCAGGTAATTCCTGGACTTCCAGATGATGTGAATCGCATCACCGTGAAGGATTCCGACAATGTAAGTCCTAAGGACTTCAGACCTGATAGTTGGAGAGAACTGGTTTGGACCGCACAGGACTTACCTAAGTTCGATGCACTTGCAATCAAGATTGTGATGGAGGTTGACAATCCTGCTCTTGCTCCTATCATTGATGATATGCAAATTGTGGTCAGTGAATAAATAAGTATATGAAACAACCAGTAGAAGGTCACCCTGGACTTTTTAAAGACACCGAGAGTAGCGTTATCCACAACAGGGAGGATAGCGCAAGGTCCAGATATCGAATTGCCAAAGAACAGGCAAGATCGAATCAACAAAACTCTCAAGATCTCCAATCACTTCGTAATGAGATCGATGAAATTAAATCCCTCCTGCAGCAACTGCTGATTAAGTAATGGCTCTAAATTTTCCTTCTAATACTTCTCAACCGTATTTTGATCCCATCTCGGGTCTGAAATACATTTATAACACATCGATTGGTGCGTGGGAAACTGCCATTCAACCTCCTGCTGTTATTACAGCAACGGCACCAACGATTAACATTCCTGGTTTTCTGTGGTGGGATGAAACGGAAGGCAGACTTAAGATTTGGTATGTCAGTGGTGGTACTGGTGCATGGATTGACGCAACTCCTATTCCTTCTCCATCGGACACAGTTGTATCGCCAACTGCACCGGCTGGTGCTCTCAATGGCGACTTATGGTGGAACTCCACTAATGGTAGACTTTATGTTTATTATGAAGACACAGATTCAAGTCAGTGGGTTGATGCATCACCAGATCCGGACTCAGGTAGTGTATTAGAAGCAGCAATTGCACAGGGAGACACTCCTCCATCAAACCCTAAAGTTAATGACTTATGGTTTGATACAACATCAGGTAACCTCTTTATCTATTATGTGGATGTAGATAGTTCACAGTGGATTATTACTCAGAACGTATCTTCTTCGACTGTTTATCTTGAATCACTTACGGCATCTGGTCCATTAAGTGTTGGTGGAACGGCAGCGAAACCAGTCCTTTCGATTATAAGTGGTACGACAACTGCATCTGGTGTGATTAGGTTAGCCACCAATGCAGAATCGACAGCGAAGACATTAACAACAGTTGCATTAACTCCTGGAGTGTTATCCAGTACGATTTCTTCTTATCTAACAGCAGCAACTGATAGTGCTGCAGGAACAGTAGAACTTGCGACGACAGCTGAGACTTCAGCGGGAACAGATACAACTAGAGCAGTCACACCTAAGGCACTAAAGGATTCACTTTCTGCTCTTGGTGGAAGTACAAATCCAGTTGGAACAGTGATTACTTTTGCAAGTCAGACTGCACCGACTGGTTATCTTAAGTGTGATGGCACAGCAGTGAGTAGAAGTACATACTCGACACTCTTTGGAGTGATTGGAACGGCACACGGTGCAGGTAACACTACAACCACATTTGCTCTTCCTTCACTTACTCACACAAACAATAATATTATTTACTGCGTGAAAACCTGATAAATAACTAAAGAAAGGAGATACAATGGCTTTAGAGTTTCCAGAAGGTCCAACGCTCAACCAAACATACACTGCATCGAATAACATCATCTATGTATGGGATGGTTCGGCG
>JAAHTG010001512.1_pt1 | contig 15585 bp, 19 predicted proteins | sample 6116081 | NCBI WGS metagenome assembly JAAHTG01 (sample SAMN13939989, study PRJNA603662) | sponge metagenome | isolation source: marine sponge | host: Mycale hentscheli | place: New Zealand | collected 2005 | reverse complement strand
CGGAGCGCCCCAGACATTCGAATTCGGCACGATGACCTGCAGATTGTCCAGCGTCGCCAGTTCGGTCGCCACGATCGAGATATCCTTGACTGTCCCCATCAGCCCGTCGACCTCGACAAAATCGCCGATCCGAAACGGGTGAAAGATCACCAGCATGATGCCCGCCGCAATACTGCTTAGCGCGCCCTGCATGGCCAGTCCGATGGCCAGACCCGCCGCACCAATCACCGCCACAAGCGAGGTTGTCTGAATCCCGAACCGGTTCAGAATGAACACCAGCGCCATCGCAAGAATAGCATAGCGCAGGATATTCGCCAGGAACGAGAATAGCGTCAGGTCAAGTTCTTCGTTGTCGGTCGCGATGCGGATCAGCTTGCGCCGCACCCAGCCCGAGATTGTCAGCGCGACAAACAGGATCACAAAGGCTGCAACGACATTCAGCGCGATGCCCAGCACCACATCGCCGGTGATCACATCGCCAACGGTACGATCCGTTCCGATCGGCAGTCCCAGAATCTTATCCATCACAGCGCATCCATTTTTTCGGCCAGTTTCCTGTCCCGTTCACTCAGACCCCCGGTATCGTGCGAGGTCAGGCGGACTTCAACCGTTCGGTACACATTTTGCCATTCCGGGTGGTGGTTCATTTTTTCGGCAATTATTGCGGCGCGGGTCATCCAGCCGAAGGCCTCGACAAAATTGCGGAACTGAAAGGTCTTCGTGATCCCGGTGCTGTCGCCGTCCAGCACCCAGCCGTTGGCCAGCAGGTCGTCGAATTCGGATACATCAGTCATTCCACCTCTCTCTCGGCCGCATCCACTTTGCGGAACGGGCCATAGCTTGTCAGCACCTCAATCTCTTCATCTACGGCGCGGCGCTCGGCGGCCAGATAGTCGGCCACCGCGCGGCGAAACCCCGGTTCGGCGATCCAGTGCAGCGAATGGGTCGCCACCGGCAGATAGCCGCGCGCCAGTTTGTGACTGCCCTGTGCGCCCGCTTCCACGCGCGCCAGCCCGTGTTCGATGGCATAGTCGATAGCGCGATAATAACAGAGCTCGAAATGCAGGCAGGGATGATCTTCAAGGGCGCCCCAATAGCGGCCAAACAAGGCCTCTCGGCCAATGAAATTCAGCGCCCCGGCAACCGGGACGCCATCGGCCAGCGCCAGAACCAGCAGAATGTCGTCACGCAGCACCTCATGCGCGATACGGAAAAAATCGCGCGTCAGATAGGGCGTGCCCCATTTGCGCGCTCCGGTGTCCTGATAGAACGCCCAGAAGGCATCCCAATGTTCCGGCTGGATCTGATCGCCGGTCAGGCTGACGATCTGACCACCGAATGCCGCCGCCGTGGCGCGTTCTTTGCGAATATTCTTGCGCTTGCGCGACGACAGCGAGGCGAGGAAATCGTCGAAATCCCCATAGCCGTCGTTCACCCAGTGAAATTGTTGCGTCGTGCGGTGCAGCAGGCCCATCCCGGCCCCGGCATCAGCCTCATCCTCGGTACAGAATGTGATGTGAACCGAAGACAGATCGTTCTGCTCGGCAATCTGCATCGCGCCTTGAATCAGGGCCGCGCGGCCAAGGTCTTCCAATCCGGGACGGATCAGAAATCGCCGTCCGGTGGCGGGCGTGAAGGGTACGGTCATCTGCAACTTCGGGTAATAGCGCCCGCCGGCCTGTTCAAATGCATGCGCCCAATTGTGATCGAAAATATACTCGCCCTGGCTGTGCCCCTTGGCGTAAAGCGGCGCGACCGCAATGATCTGCCCGTCGATCTTGGCGCTCAGATAACGCGGCTGCCACCCCGTGCCCGGCCCGACCGAGCCGCTGTCTTCCAGCGCCAGCAGGAAGCGATGGGTCGTAAAGGGATCCAGTGGACGGCCCGACGCGGCATCGGGCGCAGCACAGGCATCCCAGTCCGTCGCCGGGATGTCGTGCAGGCTGGCATGGGCCGAAATTTCGATGGGCTGATCTGTCACGGGCGCTCGGGCGATAGGAGGGGCCATGCCATAGGTGGCCTTCCCCCGGCGATGGTCAAGAGGCGCGCGACGCCGTAACGGCGCCGCTGACGCAAGGCAGGTCGCAGTTGCGCGCCCGATCAGACCCCGGCCGCCACAATTGCATCTGCCAGGATCGGCACAGTTTGCGCATTCAGCCCGGCGATGTTCATGCGGCTGTCGCCGACCATGTAGATGCCGTGATCTTCGCGCATTTTCAGCACTTGTTCGGGGGTGGCCCCGATCCGGCTGAACATGCCGCGATGCTGGGCGATAAAACCAAAACGATCCGATCCGCTGCGTTCGCGCAAGGCGTTCGCAAGCTGCGTTCTGAGGTCCAGCATCGAGGTCCGTACCGCCTCCAACTCTGCCTCCCACTCGGCGCGCAGGTCGGCGTCGTTCAGGATCATCGTGACCAACCGCGCGCCGTGATCCGGCGGGAATGAGAAGTTCTGCCGGTTCAGATAGGCAAGCGTGGCCTGCGCCTTGTCACGCGCCGTCGCATCCGGGGCCACGGCCATCAGGATGCCGGTGCGTTCGCGGTAGATGCCGAAATTCTTCGAACAACTTGCCGCGATAAGGGTTTCGGGCAGACGCGAGGCGATCAGACGCGTCCCGGCGGCGTCCGCCTCCAGCCCGTCACCGAAGCCCTGATAAGCAATGTCGATCAGCGGTGTCACGTTTTTCGCAACCAGCAGGTCAGCCACCGCTGACCATTCCGGACCGGTCAGATTCGCGCCTGTCGGATTGTGGCAGCAGCCGTGCAGCAGCACCACATCGCCCGGCTTCACCGCGTCCAGATCGGCCATCATCCCGGCGAAATCGACGCCGCGCGAAGCCTCGTCGAAATAGCGGTAGGTTTGCATCTTCATGCCGAGGTATTTGATGATCGACGGGTGGTTTGGCCAGGTCGGATCGGAAATCCAGACCGTCGCCTCGGGCGCGGCCATCTGGATCAGCTCAAGCGCCTGGCGTACCGCACCGGTGCCGCCGGGCGTTGCCGCCGCCGCGACGCGATCTGCCGGGACAGCGTCGCCCAGAAGCAGCCCGCGCATCGCTTCGCCAAAGGCCGGGTCGCCTGCAAGACCGGTATAGGCCTTGGTCTGCTCGGCCTGCCACAACATCTTCTCGGCCTTTTTGACCGATGCCATCACCGGCGTATTGCCGCTGGCATCGCGGTAGACGCCGACGCCAAGGTCGACTTTATCGTTGCGCGGATCGTCGCGGAACATCTTGACCAGCATCAGGATCTTGTCCTGTGGCTGGTCCTGCAGGGTGGTGAGCATCTCAGGCCTCTCCGGTGGCTATCTTCAGATCTTGGTATTGGCCCCATTCCGTCCAGGAGCCATCGTAAAGCGCGTGATCGCGGTGGCCGATGCGGTCCAGCGCCAGGAACAGAACCGCCGCGGTCACGCCGGATCCGCAGGTGGTGATCACCGGCTTGTTCAGGTCGACACCCGCGTTGCGGAATATCGCTTCGAGTTCGCCAGGCGCGCGCATCGTGCCGTCACTGTTCAGCAAGGTCTTGAAAGGCACGTTTTTCGAGCCTGGAATATGCCCGGCGCGCAGCCCTTCGCGCGGTTCGGGCGCATCGCCGCGGAACCGTTCAGGTGCGCGGGCGTCGACAATCTCGTGATCGCCCAGCTTGGCGGCGGCCGCCACTTCGGTGACGTCGCGGACCAGCCGGTTTTGGCGGCTGACGGTCATGTGGCGATCCCGGATGATCGGGTCTTCGTCTGTAACGTCGCGCCCCTCGGCCAGCCATTTCGGCAAGCCGCCGTCCAACACGGCAACGTCGGTCTTGCCCATTAGGCGGAACAGCCACCAGACGCGCGCCGCCGAAAACAGGCCAGCACCATCATAGACCACGACCTGATGCCCGTCGCCGATGCCCATGGCGCGCATGCGCGGCATGAACAACTCGACCGGAGGCACCATATGGGGCAGGGCGCTGCGTTTGTCGGAAATCTCGTCGATATCAAAAAAGCGCGCACCGGGGATATGCCGGTCGGCATATTCCGCGCGCCCGTCACGACCGTCTGCCGGCAGATACCAGCTGGCATCCAGCAAACGCACGTCCGGCATTTTCAGCCGGGCCGCCAGCCAGTCGGTCGAGACCAGCGTCCTGGGATCATCTGTCATCTGTTGCCGCCTCGCATGCCGGAAACCACTGCCCCCCACCTAGCCAGAGGCCGGGCCAAGGACAAGTCCGTCACGCGGGCGGACGGTGTCTTACTTGGACATTGCGCCCTTGATCATGCCGACCACGGCCATCAACACGCCGCCACCGACGCCGCCACCGGCAATCTGGCCGATGATTGCACCGATATCCATACCGCCGGCCGCTTCAGCCGCGGCGGGCGCCGCACCCATCATCCCGATGATGGTCGAGCCCAATCCGCCACCGACGATTCCGGCGATCGAGTTCATCAACGTGCCCATATCAAGCTTTGGCACGGCCTTGCCTGCAACATTGCCGCCCACGGCCCCGGCAATCAGTCCGATGATTAATTCCATAGCGATACCTCGTTGGGGTCACTCAATGATCAACCGCCGAACACCGCCCCGCGCGCCGACAGGTACCTTTTGGGCCAGACGGTGCCGAAAATCAACATATTGTGTTCTGGTGGAGTGGTTCGTCTATCCGTGGTCGCGGATCAGGCGCGCCTTCTGACGTTGCCAATCTCGCTTGGCGCTGGTTTCGCGCTTGTCCTGGTTCTTCTTGCCCTTGCCGATGGCAATCTTGATCTTCGCCAGACCACGATGGTTGAAATACAGAACCAGCGGCACCAGCGTCATGCCTTCGCGCTGCGTCGCCTGCCACATCTTGGCCAGTTCGCGTTGCGATACCAGCAGTTTGCGACGGCGCCGATCCTCATGCCCCCAGGTCTTGGCCGGGTCATAGGGGGCGATATAGCTGTTGACCAACCACAACTCGCCCTCGTCAACCGTGGTATAGCTTTCGGCGATGTTCGCGGTATTCAGGCGCAGGCTTTTAACCTCGGACCCCATAAGCTGGATGCCGCATTCGATGTCTTCCTCGATGGCATAGTCGTACCGTGCCCGCCGGTTTTCGGCGATGACCTTGTAGTTCGGATTGTCCTTCGGCTTTGCCATGAAGGCGATCTAGGGGTTGGCGCGCCGCAAGTCCAGTATGGGGCGCCGACTTGACCAGCGCGCGCTTCGCCGGGATAAGCCGGATATGCCCAACGATGCGAATATGGTGGTCCAGATTGCCCTCGGCAGCGGTTTGATCCTTGGGTCGATTGTCATTGCCGGCATGCTGTACTGGGCGTTGAGGAAGGTGACCAACGCGCTGCGTCCCTGGTCGCTGCGCCCACCCCATGGGCCGAAAGTGATGATTTTGCTGTGCCTGTCGGTGCTGATGAGTGTTGCAATCCTCAGCGCGACGATCTGGATGTGGGCCGTCACCCTGCGTGCGCTTGGGATATTCGCCACGTTAGAGGCTTCGGTCTATTTCTCGCTCACGGCCTTCACCACGCTGGGCCTGACCGAAAGCGAGCTGCCTTTCGCATGGCGGCTGCTGGGCGGGATGGCAGCGGCGAACGGGTTTCTGGGCTTCGGGATGATCACCGCGCTTCTGGTGGAATCGCTGCGCGATCTGCGCTCAAAACAGCGCGACGCGCTGGACTGAAGGCCGGTTGCGTTGTTGGTCAGCGTTCCTGCCATCCTGCAATGATCGCATCGACCTCGAATTCGACCAGCCATTCCGGATTCACGAAACGGGTCACGGCCATGATCGTGTCGACCGGACGGACATCAGCAAAAAACTCTTTCCTGACATCAATGGCTTCGCGCCACCGCTCGATATCTGTCAGGATGACACGGGTGCGCACGACATCGTGCAGACCGGAGCCTGCCTGTTCCAGGGCAGTCTTGATGATCGTCAGGCATTGACGCGATTGGGCCGCAACGTCGCCGATGCCGACCGTCTCGCCGTCGGCGTTCACCGGTGCGGTGCCGCCGATCGAGATAAATGGACCAACCCGGACTGCACGGGAAAACCCAACAACCGCTTCCATCGGGTTCCCGTTAGAGATCAGTTCGCGGTCATATCCAGGCATGATTCTAAATTACGTTCGGAGGTCATGCGCCGATCATAACACCGTTTCGCGCTGACATCTCAGCCTCTGTCGGAGCTTCCCAAAGGTCTTCAATGAATTCGAACATCTCACGCGTGACCTCCAGCGCGAATGTTGCGCCTTTTTCGGTGTTGCGTTGCTGGACCCGATCCCAACGGATATCGCGTGGAACATCAATGTAATGCAGCGTGACCGGCACCCCCAACCCGTCCGCCCAATCATAAAAGATTGTGCGTTAGTGCAGGTTGGTGAAGCCGCAGTCAAAGACCGCAGGCTGTCCGGCGTCCAGCACGTGGTCGGCCGTGGCCCGCATCTGCTTACAACAGCGCTGCACGCGATCATAGAACCACTGAAAGCTTGAAGTTGGCGCGCGATCGGGAAAAAACAGCACCGCGTTCCAGTCGTCGATGGAAAAGCGCACCGCGCCAAGATCACGCCGCAGGCGTTCGGCATAGGTGGATTTCCCGGCACCGGTAAGGCCGGTGATCATATGAACCTGCGCCACCATTGGATCAGTTCAGCAGACCGGCGTGAACCATCGCATCCCTGATCGCCGCCTTTGTGCTGTCCTCCAACGTCGTCAGTGGCGGGCGGACATCTTCAAGGCATCGCCCCAGCAGGGACAGCCCGTATTTCGCGCCCACCAGACCCGGTTCAGTGAATATCGCCAGATGCAGCGGTATCAGCCGGTCCTGGTATTTCAGGGCCTTGGCGAAATCCCCTGCCAACGTGGCGGCCTGGAACTCGGCACATAGTTTCGGCGCGACATTGGCGGTGACCGAGATGCAGCCAACGCCGCCATGCGCATTGAACCCCAGCGCCGACGGATCCTCCGCCGACAGTTGGATGAAATCCGGTCCGCAGGTGGCGCGCTGGCGCGAAACGCGCGCGATATCAGCGGTCGCATCCTTGACCCCGACGATATTGTCGATCTTCGACAACTGCCCCATGGTTTCCGGCGTCATGTCGACGACCGAACGCGGCGGAATGTTATAGATGATCAGCGGCAGGCTGGTCGCGGCGGCAACGGTCGTGAAATGCGTGATCAGCCCGCGTTGCGTCGGCTTGTTGTAGTAGGGCGTAACCACAAGAATGCCATCCGCGCCCACAGCTTCGGCATGTTTGGCAAGGCGGACCGACTCGGCGGTGTTGTTCGACCCGGCCCCGGCGATGACCGGAACCCGGCCCGCTGCGGCCTTGACCACGGCGGCCACAACGGCGTCATGTTCTTCATGGCTGACCGTCGGGCTTTCCCCTGTCGTTCCCATCGGCACCAAACCGGCGCTGCCGTTTTCAATCTGCCACTCGACAAGTGCGCTCAGCGCACTAAAATCTACTGAGCCGTCTTTGAACGGTGTCACCAAGGCGGGCATAGATCCGCGAAACATGAGGCAGGTCTCCTTCGTGGGGCAGGATGGGCGGGCCATAGGCGGGTTTTCGCGCCCGCTGCGGCGGACCCTATCCGGGTGTCATGCCCTTGCCAAGATAACGTGTAGAAGTAGAGCCGTATGAGCACGAGCGAGGGCGCGATGACGAACGCCGGAATAACAGGGTTGAGCTTGATTGCCGTGTTCGGGGTCTCGGTGATGCTGGCCTCGACTGCCGTATTCTATGGCAGTGGTGAACGGATCGAGGTTGCTGACCAGTCCGCAAGCCACGCCCCGGCGCAGATGATCCGGCCGCAAGCGCGTCCCGTACCGGTCCCGGACGATGGAGCGGCGGCACTGGGTTCTGCCGACGCAGACGTGCCCCTAACCGACGGGCCCCTTACCGAAGTGCCCCTTACCGAAGTGGCGCTGATTGCAGGCGCTGATGGGTCGGGCGACAACGGCGCGGTTTTGCCGCTGACCGGGGTCGAGTCGACGAATGCCATTCGCCCACAGCCCCGCCCGTCCGAACGATTTGTTCCGGTCGTCGTCGAAGACCCTGTCCCATTGATCGACATCGGACCGATCGGCCTGACCGGCCTGACCGAGGACGAGGCTGTAAAAATGGCCGCCGAAGGTCCGAAAGTTGCTGCCATGATGGCCGAAGTGCGCGGCGACGATTGGGACAAGGCGCGCAGTCTGGCAGCCGGGATCGGGCCGGTCGCCAAGGATATCGTCGAATGGCGCTATCTGCGGGCCGGGCTTGGCACATTTGACGAAATGCGCCGGTTTCTGGCGCGCCGCCACGATTGGCCCGGCCTTGCGCGCATCCGCTATCGGGGCGAGGGCGCGATTCCGCTGGAGGGTCGCAAAGCCGAAGTTCTGGGCCATTTTCGCACCAGTAAACCACGAACTGGGGCGGGGGCTTTGGCCTATGTGAACGCCCTGAAGGCCGACGGACGCGACGATGCCGCCAAGGCCGAGGTGATCCGCGCCTGGACAACCCTGTCCGTGGATGCCGCGACCGAGGCATTGTTCCTGCGCGATTGGTCCGACACTCTGGCGCCGCACCACGCCGCGCGGCTGGACAATCTGCTTTGGCTGGGGCTGCGCAACGAAGCCGACCGCATGATTGCGCGTGTTGACGAAGGACAGCAACGCCTTGCCAGGGCGCGGATGGTCCTCAGGGCGCGCGGCAATGGCGTGGATGCGGCGATCGATGCCGTGCCCAACGCGTTGAAGAACACCGCCGGGCTTGCTTATGAGCGCTTCCGCTGGCGCATGGCAAAGGGTCTGCGCACCGATGCTGTCAAACTGATCCTGAAGCAATCTGCAAGTGCCGAAGGGCTTGGCCGGCCCGAGCTTTGGGCCCGCCAGCGCCGCGATCTGGCACGCCGCGCAATGCGCGCCGGTGACGAAGAAACCGCCTATCGCCTTGCCTCGGAACATTGGCTGAGCGACGGTCAGCATTACGCCGATCTGGAATGGCTGGCGGGGTATCTGGCGCTTAGGTTCCGGCGCGACCCGGGCAGCGCGCGCCAGCATTTCGCCAATTTCCGCACCGCCGTCTTTACGCCGATCAGCCTGGGCCGCGCCGGGTATTGGGAAGGCCGTGCCGAAGAAGCTCTGGGCAATGAAGCCGCCGCCAAGGCCGCCTATGCCCGTGGCGGCGTCTGGCAAAGCGGGTTTTACGGCCAGCTCGCCGCCGAAAAGGCCGGGATCGAAATGCGCGCCGAACTGCCCGGCACCGGCGGACCGGGCGACTGGCGCAAGGCATCCTTTGCCGACAGTTCCGTCGTGCGCGCCGCGCAGCTGTTCATCGCAGCCGATGAACACCAGTTGGCGGCGCAATTCCTCAGCCACCTGGTCGAGAGCCTGGATGCCAAGGATGCCGCGATCCTTGGCGATCTGGCGCTGGAACACGGCGCACCGCACGCGGCCCTCAAGCTGGCAAAAGAGGCTGCGCAACGCGGCATCGTGCTGCCCCGAGCCTATTTCCCGGTCGTTGGCCTTGGCGTCGACAGCCTGCCGGTGGACCGGGCGTTGGCCCTGTCGATCGCGCGGCGTGAAAGTGAGTTCAATCCGGGTGTCTCAAGCGGTGCCGGGGCGCGCGGATTGATGCAGCTGATGCCCGCCACGGCGCGCAATGTCGCGCGCAGCCTGGGGTTGCCATATTCGAAATCCCGGCTTCTGACCGACCCGGTCTATAATGCCCGCCTCGGCAGCGCTTATCTAGCGGATCTGGAGCGTCGTTTCGGCAAGAATGTCGCGCTGGTTTCGGCCGGGTACAATGCCGGTCCGGGCCGCCCGGAACGCTGGATGCGTGACCGTGGCGATCCGCGTCGTGACACGATTGATGCGGTCGACTGGATCGAGATGATCCCGTTTGACGAAACCCGCAACTACGTCATGCGGGTCGCCGAGTCGGTGCCGATGTACCGCGCGCGGCTGTCCGGCAAGGTCGGGCCGTTGAACACCGGCGCGTTGCTGAAAGCGCGATAAGCATTAGGCGCGGTTAACCGGACAGGGGCGTCATCCAGCATCGAGGCGCAGGACACCGACAGACATGTGCCGCTTGCGACCGAACCCCTTGCGGCGTTCTACTTCAAACCCGGCATCGGCCAGGGCGCGGCGTACATGGCCTGCGGCGGTGTAGGTCGCGAAGGTTCCGCCCGGTGCCGTGTGGTTTGCGACCTCGCACATCAACGCCGCGCCCCACATCCCCGGATTTCGCGCTGGCGCGAACCCATCGAGGAACCACGCATCGGCCCCGCCCTGCCACTTGGGTAGTGTTTCCGATGCGTCGCCGAAAACCACCTCGGCGTGCAGATCGGCAAGGATCAGCGCTGAACCCGGATCGTGCCACCAGTCGAGGATTGGGGCGGCCGCCTCGGCAACCTCGGGGAAGGCCCTCAGGGCTTGCGCCATCTCGGCCACGGACATCGGAAACGCCTCAAACCCGGTGTAATGCAGGCGGCCTGCAATCCCGGTCGCGCGAAATTCCATCAGCGCCGCAAAAAGGTTCAGCCCGGTCCCGAATCCAAGTTCGGCGATCCGAAACCCATCGCGAAACCGCCCCGGCAGCCCGTTGCCTGCAAGAAAGACATGGCGCGTCTCGGCCAATCCATCCGCGCCTGCATAATACGGATCATCGAATTTGTCCGATACGGGAATCCCGTCGCGCCAGTTCAAACGCGCGGTTTCGCATTGTTCCCAGTATGACATATCTTTCCCTCGCGCCGGGGACCTGCCGGGTCAAGATGGAAATGGCATCCGACCAGATACTGCGCATCTGCGGTGGTACTCCCCCTCATATTCATGAAAGGTCACGATTCAGAATTCAGCGTGAGTGACATGCCCGATCTAACCATCTACGGCGCCGGAATATTCGGCCTTTCGACGGCCTGGGCCTGCATGCGGCGCGGCGCATCCGTTCAGGTCATCGACCCGAATGGCGTGGCTGCCGGGGCCAGTGGAGGAATTCTGGGCGCTTTGGCCCCCCACACGCCCGAGAACTGGAACGACAAGAAGGCGTTTCAGTTCGAAAGCCTGATAATGGCCGAGGCGTTCTGGGCCGAGGTGGCGCAGACAGGCGGTGGCGACCCCGGATATGGTCGCATAGGGCGTCTGCAACCTGTTGCGGACGACGCGGCGCTGGCCCTTGCAAATACCCGGGCCGAGGCTGCCCGAACACTCTGGCAAGGACGCGCGAAATGGGAGGTTATTTCGGCGTCAGCGGCGCCTGGCCTTTCCCCGCCCAGCCCGACCGGCCTGCTGATCCACGACACGCTCAGCGCGCGTCTGCATCCGGCGCGCGCTTGTGCCGCGCTGGCCGACGCGCTGCGTGCCAATGGCGTTCGGATTCTCAGCGACGGAACCGCGACCGGCGCTGTGCTATGGGCAACCGGGGTTGATGGACTGGCCGATATTTCCGCTGCGCTGAACGCAACCATCGGCAACGGCGTGAAAGGCCAGGCGGCATTGCTTGCCGCCGACCTTGGTGATCAGCCCCAACTGTTCCTGGACGGCGTGCATATCGTTGCGCACAACGACGGCACGGTGGCTGTCGGATCGACATCCGAGCGTGATTTCGACGCGCCCGACACCACAGACGCACAGCTTGACGTGCTGCTTGCCAAGGCCACCGGGGCGATCCCACGGCTTGCCGACGCGCGGGTAATGCAACGTTGGGCCGGGGTTCGCCCGCGCGCGCGCAGCCGCGCCCCGATGCTGGGCGCCTGGCCCGACCGACCGGGCCATTTCATCGCCAACGGAGGGTTCAAGATCGGCTTTGGCATGGCCCCGAAAATCGCGGAGGTCATGGCCGATCTGATCCTTGAGGGTCATGACAAGATCCCCGACGGATTTCGCGTCCGGGCAAGCCTGCCCGCGTCTGCCCGCTAAGCCGCCTCGGCCATCATGCACAGCCGCCCATCCGGCCCGGCGACCCAGAACCGTTCGCCATCGGTGCCCAGCGTCGCGTCTTCCTGCACGAAAAGTGCCGCGGATGCGCGGAATGAAAACCTCGTCAAGGTCCCCAGCCGCTCGGCCGCCCAACCGGCAAGCAGCTGGGCCGATTGTGTTGAAAAACTCCGTTTTAGGGCCTGAACGATGATTTTTCTTTCCATGCAGCCCGATCCTAAATTTTTGGCGCGGGGGTCGGCCCAAATCGCCTACATGCGCTCACGCGCAGCCATGCGCTGTCTCGTGGTCAAAGCTTTCCGACTATTTCGCTTCATAGGTTTTCGCAAGAAATCCGCGACGCTCTGATTTCGGAGTTTTTCAACACAATCGGCCAGAAGCGGGCCGTGAACCACCAGCCCGCCATACCCTTCCGCTGCCGCATAGGGCGCGTCATAATGAATCCGGTGTCCGTTCAGCGTCAGCGCGGAATAGCGAAACAGGGTCAATTCGCCGAACGTGGCGGCCCGCGTTTGCGTTGCCCTCGGTGCCATCGCCGGGTCAGGCATCACATCGCCGGGTGCCGGGGCCGCGCGGAATACCAGATCCTGCCGCTCGACCACCTTAACCTCGCCATCCTGAGACATCCGGTGCTCCAACGCCACGAAAGCCAGTGGCCCACTGCGCCCGGTCTTACGCTCAACACTCAGCAACCGCGTCTGTTTCTCGGCCATCTGCCCAAGGATCAGCGGCGCGCGAAACTGTAATGCACCCCCGGCCCACATCCTGCGCGGCAGGCCCATGTCGGGGATCATCCCGCCAAGCGCGGTATGTCCGTCCGCGCCCAGATCAGTCGCAGGCCGCGGCGACCAGAAATAGATCTGATGCCAGAATGGCGGCAGCGCGTCGCCCGCAGCCGGCGGATCGCCCGCCGCGCCGAGTGTCACATGCAGCGCCGCCGCCCGCGCCGGATCCAGCCGGTCGGTCAGGGTTTGCATCTGGTCAGGTGCCTCTGTCATGGTCGCCCAAGGCTGGGGCGATGGGCAGGCATGTGCAACATGAAAATTATAGATTGTGTTGAAAAACTCCGTTTTAGGGCCTGAACGATGATTTTTCTTTCCATGCAGCCCGATCCTAAATTTTTGGCGCGGGGGTCGGCCCAAATCGCCTACATGCGCTCACGCGCAGCCATGCGCTGTCTCGTGGTCAAAGCTTTCCGACTATTTCGCTTCATAGGTTTTCGCAAGAAATCCGCGACGCTCTGATTTCGGAGTTTTTCAACACAATCTATATGAAGCGGCCATCGCTGCAATCTCTCGACCACCTTGTGCTGAGTGTTGCCGACATCGACGCGACCACTGCTTTTTATCATGACGCGCTGGGGATGGAGGCGCTCGACTTCCCTGCTGCCGACGGCACCTGCCGTAGGGCACTGGGCTTTGGTGCACAGAAGATTAATCTGCACGCCGCCGACGCCCCGTTCCTGCCCCATGCGAGACACCCAAAACCGGGATCCGCGGATCTGTGTTTCTTGTCAAAGGTTCCACTCTCTGACTGGATACAGCACCTCACCACGCTCGGCATTGTCATCGAAAGCGGCCCGGTGGCGCGCAGCGGCGCGCGGGGGCCGATCACCTCGATCTATCTGCGCGATCCCGATGGCAATCTGATCGAAATTTCGAACCAGGTATCCGGATGAGCGCGGTTCTGGCGCTGGGGCCATGGACATTGGCCTTTATCGCATTGGCCGTTCTGCTGGGGACGATGCTGCAACGGCTGGCCGGGCAGGGTTTCGGGATGATCGCCGCGCCGCTGGTCGCATTGGTCGCGCCCGAGTTTCTGCCCGCGACCTTGTTGCTGATCGGACTGGTGGTGGGGATGACCTCGGCCACGCTGGATGCCTCGGCGATCCGCTGGGCGGACGTGCCATCGGGGTTTGCCGGGCGCGCGCTGGGGGCCGCGCTGGCCGCAGCTGTTGCCACCAGGCTTAGCGATCCGCAGATGCTGGCGGCGGTGGTGGCGGGCGCAATCTATCTGGGCATTGCGCTGTCGCTGATCGGTGTCCGTGTTGCGATCCGTCCCGCCACACTGTTCCCGGCGGGAGTTGTGGCCGGGGTTATGGGCACGCTGACAGCCGTGGGCGCGCCGCCCATGGCATTGCTGTATCAACACGAACCCGCGCGCCGATCTGCCGCGATGCAGAATTTGTTCTTCTTTTTCGGCATGTTCGTCTCACTCGCAGCGTTGGGCGCCGTCGGCCTGATCAACACGCGCCATGCCGCCCTTGCCGGTGTGATGCTGCCGGTGGTCGCTGTTGCATTGCTTGGTGCGCAACGCCTGGCCCCGCGCGTTCAGCGGGCCGAGATTCGACCCTGGCCGCCAAGCTGCTGATGTGATGCCCTTCAACCCGATGCGGTGGCGTGCAGAGTGCTTACAAGTTCGGTCAGCTTGGCCAGATAGCGTTCGTCGATCAGCGTACCTGCCGCATCAAACTGTTTGGACGCACCGGCCACCAGAACCTCTGGCCCTGTAAGCAGGCGCGGCTGGAACGGGTTCATCGCCAGCCGCAGCGCATCCTGCGCACGTTCCCCGCCAGTGCGCCCGGCGGTTGCGGATAGGATGGCAACAGGTTTGCCCTTCCACGGATTCCCCTTGATCCGGCTGACCCAGTCGAGCGCATTTTTCAGAACACCGGACAGGGATTTGTTGTACTCTGGCGTGGCGATCAGCACCGCGTCCGCCTCTGCGATCGCCGTTGCCAGGTCCGTGACAGCCGCCGGGATCCCGTCCGCCTCCAGGTCGCCATCGTACAGCGGCAGCCGGATATCCGCGATGTCGTGCGGACCGGGCCACAGAAGTGCGCCGGATCTAACAAGTTTAGTATTAAACGATGCAGCGCGCAATGAGCCGGACATGCACAGCAATCGAAGGTTTGAATCCGCCATACCGGACCCTATAATTCTACCCCGGCCTGCGCTTTCACGCCGGACCGGAAAGGGTGTTTGATCAGCTCCATCTCGGTCACCAGATCGGCAACCTCGATCAACTCGTCCTTGGCATTGCGCCCGGTCAGAACAACATGAGTCATTGCAGGCTTGTGATTTTGCAAGAACTCAACAACCTCGGCCACGTCGATATAGTCATACCGAAGCGCAATGTTGATTTCGTCCAGCAAGATCATGCGGTTGCCCGGGTCCGCGATAAGCTCTTTCGCCTTGGCCCAGGCCGCTTGCGCCATTTCGGTGTCGCGCGATTTGTCCTGCGTTTCCCAGGTGAACCCTTCGCCCATGGTGTGGAAGGCGCAACTGTCCGAGAAGTGGTTTAATATTAAATCACGCTCTCCGGTTGACATGCCGCCTTTGATGAATTGCACCACCGCACAGGGCATCTGATGCGCGATACAGCGAAAGATCATCCCGAACGCGGCCGAGCTTTTGCCCTTGCCCTTGCCGGTGTGGACGATGATCAGGCCCTTTTCTTCGGTCTTGGTGGCCATGATCTTGTCACGCGCCGCTTTCTTCTTCGCCATCTTGGTGGCGTGGCGGGCAGGGTCATTAATATCGGTCATTCGCGCACTCCTTCGGGTTCGGCGAACTTTGGTCTGGTGGCGCGGCATCTGCAAGGGCAGCGCCGCATTCGTTACCAAAGCGTTAACGAAAAATTAAAGCGTTTCGGCTTGAACCTGAATCGCGAGGGATTCCCTTGAGACCTGATC
>JAAHTG010001510.1_pt1 | contig 15595 bp, 14 predicted proteins | sample 6116081 | NCBI WGS metagenome assembly JAAHTG01 (sample SAMN13939989, study PRJNA603662) | sponge metagenome | isolation source: marine sponge | host: Mycale hentscheli | place: New Zealand | collected 2005 | reverse complement strand
CAACGGCTTACCTTTGAACACATCCTGCACAATATTTCTTTGCTTCTGTGACTCAGTTGCGTAACCAATTAGAGAAGTTATGTAGTCCCATATCTTCTTAGCAATGTTTCTGACTTCTAATGGAGCACCTTCTCTTCTTCCCTGCTCCATAGCGTGTGCAACAATCTCATGATCCATGCCTTCTTTGTCAGTCTTGTATCTTTCTTGAAGAGCCTGTAAACCATCATAACCTTCAACCTTACCTTGATTGATTAGAGTTGTGCCGTAGTCAACAAGTGACTGCCAACTCGCATCATCAATTAAGTCCAAGTCTCTCATTGCGTGTGAGATCTCATGAGTGAACGTGAAGTCTTTTGCATCCCTTGGAAGTGTCAGTGTGTTTGTTTCTGGAACGTAAGCACCTTGAGGAGTCGAGCCATCTGGAGCAGTTGGCATCTGATCAACAATATTAAGATTAACCTCAGCACCACCATCCTTGCCCTTGACCTTGAACTGATCAACATTTACAAGCTCAATGTCACCAAACTCATTTATCGTGTCTCTGTAGCCTTTTACTTTCTGGTAGGTCTGGATTGCTTGGTCTGTGATTATGCTATCGTTAATCTCAGACAGGTCTGATTTCTCAAGCTCTTCTTTAAACTCAGCTTTTCTGGCTTGTTGCAATTCCTCAACTCTTGCCTGCACCTCATCATATTGCTGAACATCCTCAACCTTTAATCCAGTATTGAACTCGTCAAGTATTTCCTGTTGTTCTTCAAATGTCTGTGCCTCTTCATAAAACTGCTTAACATCTGGATCTAATGATTCAACTTTGTCTCTTGTGTCCTGTGGCAATACATCAATATCAGAAGTCTGAGATCCTACATTGCTTGAGTGTTCGATTGATCCAAAAGATCCACCTTTCATTTTTCTATAAGCACCTACTGCACCACCTGCACTGGTAGGCAACACAAGTGCTTTCATTGCCATGATTGTCTCGTCCCACCAATCTTGAACTAACTCATCATATTCAACACCCTCGGCATCTGCAAACTCTTTTGCGTAGGCTTTACCAATACCCTCAACACTTGCTTGAAAAGATTCCTGTCCAACTTCTTTTGCATAATTAGCACCATTCTCTCTCATCCACTGAGGAAACTTGCCTAGAATCCTTTCGGCAGTGTTTTTAGATGCTCCTTTTAAAGAGTTCTTAAGCACATTAGCCTGTCCCATCTCAGCTAGTGCATATGGCACTGTAACTACCTTGCCAATTCTTTGAGCATCCTCAAGAGATGTATTTAGATCATAGACCAGTGTATCCACATAATCACCATAAAAAACGGCTGAAGTGTATCCCATCGCTAATGGTTTACCAATAATAGGTACAGAACTTAGGAGAATTGTAGCACCTAGATCAGCTCCCATTGAGATTCCCTCTACCATAATATCCTCTAAAAGACCTTCACTCTGGTACATTTTTCTGGATGACTTCTTTATAGCTCTCTGAATAGCAAACTCTTTTTCCTCTTGCCTACCTTTAAACAATCTTTTTTGGAAGTCTTTAGAAAGAACATCAACCTCATCAACACCAAAGCCATATCCACCTTGCTTTGCTGACTCCATGAAAGCTTGATCCTTGAGCCAACTCTGAGCTTTAGCCTCTGCAAAATCATCCTTCCACTCTCCAGAGTCAATATCGTACCCATCCATGAAGTCTTTGTTTTTTAGCGTCTGGTATAACTTCACATCACTCTGGAACACATTCTTTGAATGCTCCATCGACCTTCCAATCCCCTCTGCTCTATCTCCAAAAGTCTGAGTCAATCTACCCCATGACTTAGTGAAATTATTACCATCGACCTCTGGATTCAATGCTCTTACATAAGGGAAGAATATAGCCTGCTCTTGAGGAGTGAATGACAGGAACTTCTGATAAGGAACTTCTGAGCCAAGAGAGATGTCATATGCGTAATTCTTAGCCTCTTGTGAAAGAGTCTTCTCGCCTTTAGCTTTAACTGCATATTCACTGCCAAGAAAAAGATCCTCCCTGTGTTTGTCAATTAATGCCTGCCTCTGTTGCTTAGAGTATGTTGGTTCTTCTGACATTGTTATATTTCTGTAATCCCAAGGTGAAGAAGTCATCACAGATCTAAACTCTGGCTTAACCATCTCAAATTGTTCCTCCTCTGACATCCTATTGAAGTCTTGAAGCTTGGTGAAGTTCTCGTCTGGCTGAGGCATTATCTCATTTCGTGTAACTTTAAACAACTCTGAAGGCTTAGTATTTAAGTACTTCTTGCCTTTGTAGGATTCCACTGCTGATTCATAGTCTAGTTTAGCAGGATCAACATTTAACTTTGAGGCATAATAAAGAGTTAGTTTTCTTTTAGCGTCCTCATCATCCATGTTTATAGAAGAACCACTGAGAGTCATGCCCTCTTTCATATCCTCATCTAACATCATTTTCTTGATGCCTTGATGATCAAAGTTCAATTCAATAGACATATCAGTCTGTGGCACATCTGAATTAGTAGCAAAGTCATCACTCTGGATGAACTCAGTCTCTAACTCTTCGTAATCGTTTATGTGAGGATTGAAAAATTGTGTGGTATCTTCTATCATTGTCTACTTCCTTTGTACTGTGAGTTGTATAAAGATCTTTCCATTAGTGAATCATAAAAGGTACGGTCATTATTGGTTTTCTCAATCTTCTGCACTTCTGTGTTCATGTATTCTTCAGCTTCTTTTGTCTTGCCAAGCTTAATCATATTTGTGTAGTTATTCATGATTATGCCGTTTGCCTTCGATCTTTCGTATTGATCAAGTTCATCAATGATTATCTTCCCATCCTTAGATGAGAACTTAATGCTCCTTGGATTCTTTACTTTTGTCCTAGATGTTCCACCAAATTCAACATCTAATCCAAGCGCATCTGATAGTCTGCTTTGATTAACGTCATAGTTTATCTTTTGTTGAGGACTCATCCCATAACCATCCTTGAGAAAATTGACTAGCTGAGTTCTCTCATTTGCGTCTGGTATGTTTCTGTTGATGTCAGATATAAGATCAAATCTAGTCTTTCCATTGTCATCCATAGAGGCATTATAATTAAGAACCGACTGCCTTGTGATTGACTCAGATTTCATTGCTCTCATATTTGCTTGGTTCTCTTCAAAGCTTTCTTGGTTGTCAGCTAACTTTTTTGTGTAACTTGTGAGAGCCTGCTTTTTATACGACAATGGTATGTTAGGATCAGCTAATAACTGAGAATGTGTAGCTCTGCCTTCCACAAGATTGACCATCTGCTCAAAACCATATTCATTCTGCACCTTCTCTTGAGCCAGTTTGAACTCTTTCTTTTGAGCGACATCTATTGCTTTTTTATTCTTTACAAGTGCGTCAGCTTTCTTGTTGTAAGCATTCTTTTCTTTTTGGTCTAAATAATCAAGACTGTTTATAGATTCTTTATAGTCGTTGACCACCTTCTGAAAATCCACCACATGATTGTCATATGGAACTGTCTCTATATCTGCAAACATTTTATTGGCACGTTCGATATCTAAATTGGTGTGTGCCTTTTCTCTGACTCCTACAAGTTCCTCTGGAGTGTAGAACCCATCTTCGCCAAGGCTTGTGACATATGCGTCTGTCTCTGCATGTGCCTCTGGTGTATTCCAGTTAGGCTGATCAATGACTGACTTTATGCCATTCATGTACTTTGCGTGAGTGTCCCTGCGATCAAGTTGAGTCTCAAGCTTCTTGCCAGATGTGTATCTTTGAGTGTTGAAATTCTCCATAAAACCTTTATTGAACGCATCCTTGCCAGACTGATTCCTAAAATAAGGCTTGCCATTAAGAGGCTCATTGCCACCAATAATCCCATCATACTTAGTCTTGTACTTTTCCTGCACCTTCTTGATGTCATCTTTATTGGATAATCCTGCAAGTTCAGCTTCCTCGTCTGCTCTTACACGCAATACGGCAGAGCGAGTGGCTACCATATCAGCTTCGTCCTGTTCTTTGGTGTAAGTGTTATAGGCAGATGCAAGTTGATTGACTCCCTGCGATATTGCCTGCCTTCCCTGTTGTTGTATTCTTAGTGCTGAGTCATCTGCAACACCACGAACTGCGTCTGGCATCTGTACTTGTTTTGGTATAAAATCAAACGTTGGCATCATCTACCCCCTAGAGTTAATGGTTCATAAGCTTTACTTAAGTCACCGCCAAGTAAACTGCTTGAATTGTCTGTGGATAAGTTACTTGCAGAAGATGTTTTTCCACTTTGCATCCAAGGGAATTTGTCACCTATTCCTGCGTCTATCATTGTAGCACCTGCACCCATAAATCCACCAAGGATAGAAGCATTAGCACTAGACCTGTAAGCATCTGCCTGTGCCAATAGGCTTGAACGCTCCTGCTGACCTTTATAAAGTATTCCAAGTTGTCTCTGATATGATGCTTGGTCTTGTCGATCAAGATTAAGTTCATCAGTCTCAACCTGTGCTTGAAGGTACTGAGATGGCGTTCCATCCAATAATACACCAGAGGTAGCATAAGAAGCTTCCTGTATAGCTCTACGCCTTCTGTAACTCTCGTACTGAGATTCTTTTTTGAGTTTATTGTTTTGCTTTTCGATCTCAGCATTATTGACTGCAAGCTCTGAGGCATACTGAGCATTCTGCTCTGCTATGTCTGCCTGCCTCTGTTGAGCCTGTGACTGCTGAAATCCTCTGAAGATGCTTAAAGCACCTAATGCTATAGAGAAAATCATTTCGAGTATCCTTCTGTGTGAGCACCTATTGATGCGATTATTGAATTATATGGCGTTGAGTTTCTTACAATTATTGTCTGATCCTCTGAGTAACCATGTTGAGTTTGGACTTCTTTTTTACCTGTGAATGGTGGTATCCTTTGACCTGCCACAACATTCTTTGGAGTGCTAAGAATTGGAGAGAAATAATCTCCACCATCTACTGAGATTTCACCACCTGCTGAGTCTACCACAAATATATCTACCTCATCAGTCCTCACCTTACTGCCACCACCACCAGAACTGGGAGAGTTGGAGATGTCGGTTGTTTCTAATTCAGAGATCATAGGGATGCCAACAAACACAGTGTCAATAGTAGATCCAAAGTTCTGAGATGGAACAAAGTTTCTGTAGACCTCATCAACCAAATTATTACCTAATATCTTAGGCTCTATCACATCTGTAGGTAAAACATCAATCACTAAGTATTGTCTCACATTAGGCATTATCCAAAAGTCTGTGTTCTCAACTAATTGTCCTGCACCAATATACAAGTCTACTGCGTTTAAGTCCACTGCATCAGAAAGGATCTGAACGCACTGAGTCTTAGTGCTATCGTATAGTTCAAAATCAACACCCTCGACTAATGGCACATCAAAATCAAACACAGTGATCAAACTCTTGTCAGTAGCGTATGAAAGCCAAAGCATATCACTGCCCATATCAATGAGATCACTATTATCAATTTGATCACCGCCATACTTAACCACAAGGTCAGCAGGTGGATTGATTAGTCTGATATAAGAACTCACGCCATCAGATGATTTGACTCTCGCTGACTCACCTAATGCACTGTCATAATACTTGAATGCTTCATCACCCTCGACTGATACAACATAATCATCCTCAAGACTGTACTCTCTTTGCCAATCAAGGCAGATGTTATCTTTCTGGATGACCTCTAAATATAAGCCATCATTGCGATTGACTAGCATTGTCACCACATCTCCATCATTGGTAAGGAATGAATTAATATCTACCACCTGCCCACCATCAGAGAATGGATGCCTTGACCAAGCAGTTACTTGCTGATCTCGCTCATGAGTGAAAGCACAAAGCTCACCATCCTCACGAACACACCAGATGATCTGCTCTGGCACACGACTATAAGCCATCCTAGTAAATCCAAAGTCCTTGGTTAAGTGTGGAGCTAAGATGTTCATGTCCACTGAAACATAACCATCCTTCTCAGCAAAGTTGTATTGCATTGATCTGATTCTTCTGCCACCAGACTCAATGTATAGAGTCATGTCTGATGCAGTTACTTCCTGCCTTGGATTTGATCCATACTGAGTGTGCCTCTTGGCTGATACGTTCTCTCCAGATAAAGCAGTTGATCCATCTCTTGAGCCGATAGTCCATTCACCATAATCAGTACCCATAATCAATGAAGTCTCTGTGCTCATCCATCTTGTCCTATTTCTCACATCAGATGAAAGAGTGAATCTTATTGGTGAGGTAGCTAGAGTGCCAGACTGAAAGTTTGTCCAATCATTAATGCGTGAACCATAGACAGTGGCAGGAGTGCCAAGAACACCTGCAAGCATCATCCTCTCTTCATGTATCTCAAGGCAAGTTGGATAGCCATTATCACCACCAAAAGCACCTAGCGACCAATCTTCCACTGCATTACTAGCCAGAGGATCACCGCCAATTCTATCAGCATTGACCACTGTGGCTGATGTGTAGCTTGTTATCTTAAAGTAAGTGTATTGAGTCTCATCAATCTCAAGAGTCCATCTACACCCACTGTCACTGTCAGCATTGCCACGAACTGCCATAAGCACTCGCAGTTGACTGTTGAATCCTTCTATGTCTCTGATGATCTCGCCATTGTGGTTGCCATTCTCAGAAGTAACTGATCCAATAGTTATCCATTCAGTTGCACCATCTTTTAATTCCTGTAGTTCAAGTCTTCCATCCCAGATTCCACCTTCAGTACGCATTGTCACCTTTCCGACTGCGTGAGTTAATCCATCTGTATTGCCTTGATCACCTGTGCCAAAAGTTCCAGAGTAAGATAATGGAGCATCACTCACAAGCCTTAGATCTCGACCAACATCATTTGCTGAGAATAATGCAGTTGATGCAGTCAAAGTGTAATCTGGATCAACTCCTAGTGTGGGAGTGATTGTCGTTGATGAGGTGTTTGCTTCTCCCATTGGTGCAGGTCTGAAATCAAACTCAGTAAGAGTCCATGATGTTGATGCAGTTCGTCTTAGTTCCTGCACAGGATAATCTGGATGAGCTAAGTACATGATGTCGTAAACTTGCTTAAAGTATAATTCATCAAGGTCTGAACCACTGTAAGGAGTCGATGCAACTACCTCAACTAATCCACCATCATTATTGAAGATGAGGATTTGACCATCAATAAAGACAAGCTGAAAGTAAACATTTCTATCAACTTCCCACACGATTGCTCTGGCATTATCATTGACATCTCCAATCCTAAAAAAGTTCTGAGTTCCAAACCTTCTGCGCACACCACCTTGAGGTATGTTGATGTAGTTCTCAATCTTCTTGCAAGATGATGAATACTTTGCTAAGTCAGATCGCCACCAAAGCACAGGAGAGATCTCCCCTGCATTGAAACTTAATCTAGCGATTTTCATTAGTAGCTCCCAAATCTTCTGCTTCTTCTACCTACCCATGAGAACTTGCTATCTGTTGCACTGTACTGCCTCTGCCTGTTGGCTGATCTCAATAGGTTTTCATTCTTTGCCATATTGTATAATTGCACTGATTGTTGCTGGATGTTAGCGTTTTGTGTGACAGGCATTGAGGCGTTCATTGCTAGTCGCTTATAGACCAACTCAACCAAGTAGGCTGACCACTCGCTAGGTTCTTCACTGTATCGTTTGTATGTGAGGTATGGATCTGGATCAGTTGTGATAAGCTTGTTCCCTTCCAAGAACCAATATGCTCCACTGCGTAATCTAACCACATCAAGGAAGTTCTTTGGTAGGTTATAAACTAAGTATGTAGATCCAATGTAAGTTGTGTCTCCAGATTCCTGCCCACCATAAGTCTCAGATGATTGAGTTGGTGAGAATCCGATGATCAATTCCTGCCAGAAAATCTCAAGTTGTGTCTGTCTGACTGCCTCGTACATCAATGGACGCATAAGGTTCTCAGTCTTGCCATCTGAGTCAATGTTTGTAATCTGTTTTTCGCCTAATGATGCAAGTGCCAAATTCACTATGTCTGTCAATGTCTGAGCTGATGCCATAACTAATCCTTTTTTATTTAGAATATACGCCAACTTATGTATTTATGCACAAAAAAGCACAGACCTAAATCTGTGCTTTCCTGTATCTTCTTGGAGTAGGAGATTAACTAGGGAGTGCCAAGAGTACCTTGAACCACACCTAGATCGTCAATACGGCATGCGCCAATGTATTCGCGAATCTGCAATACAGTATTGAATTTCTGACTTGCCACTTCTTCCATGTCTGTCTTGAGAGGATCAAACTGGTTGTAAGTGATTGCAGAAGGACACCAAGCGAAGAACGCATCTGGATAAGAACCAGAGTAAGACTTCACAAGAGGATGAACGATCAAGTGAACGCCATAGATGTTTGGCAATTTACCCTGCGATAAACCTTTCATATCAACAAAGTCAGAACTGTGAATAACAGAACCAGACTGATTGATGAGAGATTCTTTGGCTTCTGGAGAGATAACACAGAAGATTGGCTCATCTTCTTTGTAGTTATTCTCAAAGATGCGGAGGATTGATGCACACACTTCTTTAGTGAAGTCACCAGAAGCGATGTTGAGTTGTTGCCCAACAGGGAATGGCTCTGCTACTGCTGAACCTGCATCTTTACCACGCAATTCAGTTGCACGTGAAAGAGCATCAAGAATCCAACTATCCTGCTTACGGAAGATACGCTTCATACCTTGCTTAAGCTTGATTGAGTCAGTGTTTGCATTCTCTGCAATTTCATCAATGTTTCTGAACCAGTGAGCCCAGATGTTCTCGTAAGGAGCACACAGAACTTTGTTGAGTGCAACATCCATATGAGGAGTCTGGAGAGCTAACCAATCATCAAGAACTGGTGATCCGATAGTTTCAAAGTTTGCTCTGAAGTTTGTGTCAGTTGCCATTTCGTTGAACTGAGCTTCATCAGCAGGTGCGATAGTATCAAAGAGAGCGATTTCTCCACGCTTTGCATCTTTTTCCACAAATTCTTTGAGGAGTGAACGAGTTTGAAAGCCTGCGAGTTCCTTTACAGTATCGCCATATACGACTTTCCAATGTGAGTCGAGTGCCATGATTTATTCCTTATGGTCATGTATTAAATTAAGTTTGTAATGATTTATTTATTCGTGTCCTATTGCTAGGGGAATAGTTTTGTTTTGAAGGTCATTACTGAGTGTCTTCTCATAAATATACGACAACACATATTTTAAGCACAAAAAAACCCCCTGCACCAAAGGAAATGCAGGAGGTAAGTGTCTAAGCAAAAACACACTATTTATTATAGTAGCCTACCTAGATTAAAGGTCAATTAAACATTGTGTTTTCTGGCATAAAGATCAATGCGCCTCTTTTGCAGAGTGTGATAGTCTGGATGAGACTTATCATGATAAGCAGGATGACTTTGTATCTGTTTAAGTGTAGCCTCAAACCCACCACCATGAGCAGACACATCACCAGTAAGCTTGGACTCGCCAATCTTCTCAGATAAAGTGTCGAGCATCTTGATCATTGAGTAATTATTTGCTAATCCATTCTCAACTAGAGTATCCATGATGCCAAGCTTATTTGCAACATTCTGAACTGTCTTAACCTTTGCACCCATCTCTGCACCCCATTCCTTCTGGAGTTTTGCTCTGGTCTGAGTTGCTTGCTCATTACTGTACTTGACTTCTTGATCCATCTGTCCAATTGAAGTATTTGCATATAACTCCATGACTTTCTGTGCCTGTGAGTCAGTGAGTCCTGCCTCATGAAAGACTGACTTTGCCTCTTTATAGACATCTTTATCAATCTCAAACTGTGAGATCTCATTGCCTTCTGCATCTGTCATCTTAGGTGGCTCATAATCTGAATAGCCATCTGGATCAGTAGGTCTGCCAATATGATCATACCAAGCTGACCAAGTTTCTGCATCTGCATTCTCGTCTGGACGCATGATGCCTTTCTCACCTAGCTTCTTAACTAGGTTGACATTGGCTTTGAGAGCATCATCAAGAGTCTTATATTTGCTGATGTTTGGATTGTCTCTAAGTTCTTCTGAAACCTCGAACTTATCAAGCCATGACTTGTTCGCATCTGTAACCTCTGGAATCAATCCAGATGGTGAATCAGTTGCAGGTGTAGGTGCTTCCTGTGTCTCCAAGATTGAGGAAGGATCAGCAGACAATAACACATCAGAGGATTGACCAATTTTAGGTATCTCTGTTGGTTGTTCGCTTCCTGTGTCTACTGATGGTGTTGCCACTGGTGCAGTGTTAGCTACTGGTGCGCTAGTCTCTGTCGTTGATGGCGTTGGGGCTGATGTTGCTACGGGCGATGATGCTTCCATTATCGGTATCCTTTATTATTTTGTTTATGTGAATTGCTACACTCTGTCTGCCTTGCATATAGGTTGTAGCTGATTGCGATTCACGTTGAAAAACATCTTCGTGATAACCGCAAAACTTTTCTAAGTGAGCAAGAAGTCTCTGCCCATGTGGAGAGGTAAAGACTGTCTTATAGAGAGAAGCCACATCCTCTTGTGACTCCTCATTCTTTTTACGCTCAAGCTCTCTCTGTGCTTTTACGTTGATCATAGTGCGATACCTTGCTCCTGTGCTTGTTGAATTGGTGAACCTTGCTCTGGTGCTTTGGACATATCTACAGGTGCAGTCATCTGACTAGCCATCTCTGCTTGTTGTTGTGCCATCTGAGCTTCTGCCTTGGCTTGTCTTCGCTCCTCAGTTTCTTCTTTGGTGCGGATTATATCCATATCAGCATTACTAGCCACAAACATATTGCGAACGAACTGATCAATATCAATGACATCATCAACGTCTGGCATCTCAGTCTTCATCTGGTAGAGTCCAAAAGCTTGATTGATTACCTCTAAGCTTGAGTTGACCTCTATCTGATCAAGTAAGGCACTGAGTCTGGTTGTGTACTCGACTGTCCACTCTTGACCTTGCAATTCTTCTGGTAGTTCTTTGAGCACACCATTTTCAAGCAAAAGCTCAAGTGTTCTGCTGATGTGAGGACTGAAGAACTCATCAAACAATCTATTGACGATAGGTGATAATCCTTGAGCCTTCTCAGACTTAATAGCATTGACCTGTGTTGCAGTCATCTTGGCATCAGCATTGGAGAGTGCTTGGAATAAGTCAGTGAAAAACAAACGTCTCAATTCAGCTTGCACAGTTGCCTGCTCGATCTGACCTGCTTCGAAGTCAACATCTGGACGCAAGAACTCTGGCTTACCCATCTGAGCATTGAAGAAGTTCACTGCTGATGGTCTAATGTCAACGCCTTCTTGAGTTGAACCTGCAGGCATGAACACAGTCGGCTTAAGTGCGTGCTCTCTGGCATCCATTAAGTCAGCTCTGCACTCATCAAGCTCTCTGGCTAAAGGTAATCCACTGAATGCACTGCCTCTACCATAAGGAGAAACAGAAGATCCAATGAACCTTGGCACTGAGTAAGGGAATGATTTATACCCACCTTCCTCAACTATGTGAGAGTGTTGCTCATCAACATAATAAGAAGCATAAGCCATCTTCTCACCCACCACTGCTTTTGGATCAACTTCTTTTGGATCTCTTGGAAAGCAGGCATGAAAGAAAGGTAGCTTAACAAACCTTTGCTGAGGATCTTTGTAAGCATCCAATACTTCTTTTGAGTTGTTGTCTCCCCACTTTTCCACTGCTTGTTGAGGAGTCATCTGGAAGGATCTGAACACAGTATTTACAATACCATTCTTGTCCTCAGATATACTGCACTGTGTAACAGGGAAAGCTTGATAGAATAGTCCATCATTCTCCCAACCTGTAAACATCAATCCTGTCTCAAGAGCAACATAATAAGCCAAAGTCTCATAAGCCATTTTTGAATAGTTAGAGTTCTGCATATATCGCAGGCATTCTTTACTGGCATCAGAGAACCAACGCTTCACGTTCTCATTGTCGTTCAGTTCTTCTTGGTTTGTACGGAATCCAAAGAACTCAGATCCCATTGTGATTGTATTTGAGAAGATACCAGAAGTCAGAGTCATTGCTGAGTCTTGACCTGTTGTGTCCAATGGTTGTGAATCTTCTGCTACTCGTGAGTTCTCTCTATCAAGAGCCTCATTTTGATGTTCTGGAAGGTAGTAAAAAAGGCAGGCATCCCAGATGTTTTTGTATACATCTCGATCTGCGTCTAGCTGACCTTTCATCTCCTTGAGTTTGTCAATATCCATTATCCTAAAATATCCTTTTCTTCATCAGCAAGAGCATCAGCAGGATTGAGGATGCTTGATTGCTTCCTTCCCTGCATACTAGCCAACTTGCTTCTGTTATAGTCTTTTGCTTGCTGAACATTTTCAGATGACTTGGTTGCAGGTGCTACTGGTTCTGGTGCTTTGACCTTGGGAACACTTGGTAAACCTCCACCCATTAAACTATCTGACATGCCCAAAGTGACTGCACTAGCCACAGGCTTAACTACTGATTTTACTGCTTTTCCTGCTGAACCCATAATACTACCCTAATACTTCTTTGTTTTCATCTTCTTGAGCCTGCATTGGATCAAGTATTGATTGTGCTCGTCTGCCTGTGTTGACTGCTGACATTGAACTTCCAGAACTCTCGCTCTTGACCTGTGGTGCTAGTGGCTGAACCTTTGGAGCTTTGGACTTTCCATGTCCTCCACCTGCCACTTTCTTAACTGCTTTTTTTGCTGATCCCATAATAATATCCATCTTTAGTTGTTGACATCTTAAAACCCAACAAGGATAATAGCTTAAACATATCCTTGCGATCTGTCCTAATATACGAATGTAGTGTATGGATCTCCCCTTTTATCTCCTCTTTCAATAACTCAAAACCTCTGAGGATGTGGACAGGTGAGAACATAGAGAAGTGAATATGCGCTTCACCTTCCTCACTGTGCTGAAGTATGGCAGTTGCATAAACCCTACTATAATTATCTGACATGAACTTAAAGATGATTGACTTATACATGAACATATCATAAAGATCCTCTCTGCTCATATCTTCATCACCAAACACACTTGAGAGGTTGCACTTCTGCTCAATTCTGTGGATCACTGCCCACGCATCTACTTCATTGGTTACTCTTACGCATCTCATCTGAATCGTCTTGTCCTTCCGCTTGTTGGATGTGTTGTTTTTGTTATTGCCATTTGAGGTCTATTGCTTCCACCCTTGGCATATTTTTCCATCTGGAGTTCTGCCATACACCAATATCGAGCACCATCAATCAAGTGATTATACTCATCCACTGGCTTAGTCAACCAGACTCCAAGTGTGTTCCTTGCCCACCTATATCTTTCAAACTCTACCCTCAAATTGTGTGAGGCTTTGTGCAGGAATATCTTGCGCTCTCTCATTAGATTGATGCCATTTACAATAGAGTCCTTACCTTTAGTGCAGGCAATCACATTGAACCCACTGTAGCAAAGGTCGGCAATCTGCTGAGGATTAGCACAGTCAGCATAAATCTTTGAGTTCTTATCAATGCCAAGCTCTTTCATTACTCCCTCAATACTTGGCTCGTTTGGTCTGCTCACGTTTGGAGTTGTGATCAATCCCTTCTCATAGCATAACTCTCTGAGGTATAAATTATCTTGAAATATTGCACACTCAATCAAACCCACTGGATCTTGCGAGAATCCAAAGTCCAAGCCATATCCATGCCTCTGACAAAGTTCTGGATCTGGGAAGAAGTCAGAAACCTCATAAAGCTTAAATACTGCACCTTCAACGTGTCCACGCTCCCCACACCCATAGACAGACCACATATATTCATTTGCAGTACCTCTGCGCTTGTTCTCATCTGTGGGTTTGTACTTCTCTATCTCATCAATCTGCTTAGGTGTGAGGAATGGATTATCTTTGTATGTTGAGTGCTTGTAAGCTACGTGCTCAAGATCAGCATCCACTAGCTGAGAGAATATCCAGTGCTGACTGAAACTTGGATTGAAGTCCATCAATGTCAGATGCTTTGTTCTGTATGATATTTGAGAGTGTGATTCTTCTGGTATCTCTACTGCTTCATTGTACCAAGCAACATCCTGCTTGAGTCCATGTAGCTTCTGCTTATCTGATGTGGCTGAGAAAGCAAATATTGATCCATTGTTGAACCTAAATATCTTCTCCTGCCCGTTCCAAGATCCCTGTCCCCATAATCCAAATGAGTTCATGATCTCTTTAAAGTCTGTAATGGTGGTTGCATTGTGTGTTGTGCTATCGAATCGAAAGCATCTAACTATTGAGCCTTCCTTCTTGATGCACCACTCCAGTATCAAATACTGAACTATTGAATAAGTCTTAGTTGATCTTGTAGAGCCTTCCATGACAATAGTATTGATCTCTGGCTTCTTATGGCACTCCATGAGAAACTTATAATTGCAGGTGACTTCTACTTCTACTTTACTCAATGTATCTACTCCAATAGAAAAAAGCCTGCACCAATTAAGATGCAGGCTAGTTGTTTATAAGCCTAGCGTTTGCCAGTTCTTGTACTTCATGATTTCAGCACCTGTCATTTCCTTGGGAATCTTACTGACTGACTGCCCTGCTGAGTTCAATGATGATCGCTGAGATAGGTTGAGTTTGTAAACCTTGTCAGCTACCAGAGGAGATGAACCAACTTTGCTTGCAGGCTTCTGATCAATAACTACAGATGCAGGCTCAACATCCTTGATTTCTACTTCAATCACCTTACTAGCAATGTCATCGCTAATCTTCTTGATCATGGTTGCTTCTTTCTGCTTCATGTTAAGCTTTACACCAATTGACTTACCTAGCTCAATAAGCTCCTTCTTAGTCAGTCTGGTTGGCTCTGCATGAAAGATTTCTAATGCTTCTTCAGTTGTCATTGTTCATCGCCTTCAATAGTTTGTTTCTGTGTTTGGTAATTCTGCTCTTATCCTGCTTGGTTAGGTCGGATACATCAATCTCATTTAGTTCATCAAGTGTCATCTCTTCAATGAGCTTCACATCATCATCAACCTGTTCCTTAGGCTTAAACTGAGTGCCACGCATTCCGCACCACTTGTCATCTGATCTAGCTCCTCTAGCTGACATCACTGCATCATTCTTAAATTTGAATGCTTTGCATAAACCTACACCCTCAGAAAACTCAGTGTCTATGGGTTCAAAGTGAGCGCAATTACCGCATTCTAATTTCTTTTTTCTAAGGAATTTAGCGTCAATCTTGATTCCTTTCTTCTTCTGTTGTTGTGGATGCATCTACTCATCTCCTACATATTTAATTTCAATTTTTGGTGCTGACGATTCATTATTCTTTTCATAGATATTATCAAACTTGGCTAACTTCTCCAAGCCATCTAACTGTTCTTTTGTTGAGCAGTCACCATCTTCATTGTAAGCAATTCGAGCGATAGCATTTAGCGTCCTCTCTCGACTTATACCACACTTCTCAGATGATTCCTTGAGTCTTTTCTTTACTTCAGACTGAATGCTATATTTTGCCATAAGCTTACTTGAGTTGACATTTGCATTCTTTCCTGCGTAACCTGCCCTAATATAAGCCTGTGATGCGTTCATGTCTTTTAAGAACTCATCTACAAACTTGCTCTCTTTATCTGACAGGCTCAT
>JAAHTG010001505.1_pt1 | contig 15644 bp, 11 predicted proteins | sample 6116081 | NCBI WGS metagenome assembly JAAHTG01 (sample SAMN13939989, study PRJNA603662) | sponge metagenome | isolation source: marine sponge | host: Mycale hentscheli | place: New Zealand | collected 2005 | reverse complement strand
AATAAGCTACGCATTCTAGGTGGTTCTGGTCAAAGTAGAGACTTGCAGCTTTATCAAGTAGATAGTGAGTATGCTCACATTGGCTCTAGCTGGGCAAGTAATCAACTTAAAATTGACTTTTCTACAACTAACTTTGCTGGAAATGTTACTCTAACTGGCACAGTAGATGGACGAGACGTTGCAACAGATGGCACAAAACTAGATACGATAGCTACAAGTGCAAACAACTACAGCCTACCAGCATCTCCGTCTGTTACTAATTTAAATGTAGCCGATGGTATAATACACACTGGCGACACCAACACAAAAATAAATATGGGTACTGACCAAATAAGTATTACTGTAGGGGGTTCTACTGAGTTATATGTAAATACAACAGGTGTCCGTCTAGGCGATAGCGGAAACGGATACTTCCAGCCTGTCTCTGGCAGCTACGGCTCTATTCAGATTGATGGTGGCGCTCATAGTGGCTGGGAAGGTTACAGCATTGGTGGCCGTGCTGTGTTTATGCACGACAACGCCAATCAAATGGGTATCTTCAATGACGTGGACGATGAGTGGATGTTTTGGGGAACTCGTAATGGTGCAACTAGAATGTACTATAATGGTGCTAACAAGTTTGAGACTACTAGCGGAGGTGCTCAAGTAAACGGTAGTCTTGCTGTAACAGGTACAGTAGATGGACGTGATGTAGCAGCAGACGGTACAAAGCTAGACGGTATAGCAGTAGGTGCAACCAACACGAGTGAGTACGTCTTGCCTGCATCTCCGTCAGTTACTAATTTAAATGTAGCTGATATTATATACCACACAGGTGACACTGACACTTACATAAGGTTTAATAATAACGAAATTAGATTCAGAACAGGTGGTGTAGATAGCCTTATTGTAAATCCTTCAGAGATAACTTCGCAGGAACCTATTGCTGCTCCTTATTTTGAAGCTACGTCTGATATAAACTTAAAAACAAATATTAAAAGAATTGTAAGTCCTATTGAGATGTTGAGTGGCTTAAATGGCTATACATTTAATTGGAAGAAAGATGGAAAAGCATCTGCTGGAGTCATGGCCCAAGAGGTAGAAAAAGTTTTACCATCTGCTGTATCTGAAAATGATGACGGAGATAAAAGGGTAAATTACAATGAAATTATAGGTGTTTTAGTTGAGGCCGTTAAAGAACAACAGATTCAAATAGACGCCTTAAAAAATAAATTAGGAGAATGATATGCCACAGTTTTATGGTGCGTCAGGTATAGGGGAATACGATGAAGTTACAAGCTCTAGTAGCGCAAGTTCTTTTGGTATTGATATAGATCCAAATACATCTATTACCCTTGTAACGGGAGAGTGGGCTGCTACCAGTGAAACTGGTAACTTTCAAACCCGTGTAAGTCTTAGAGACAGTGGAAATAGTGCTCAAAGTGTTCAATACAGAACATGGACGCATGGAACCACTGGTTCTTTGAGCAGTGGTAACACTAACATAGCGAATCTTATGTACTGGAATCTGGGAGCAGCAAATAATACTTCGTACACGGGTGAACATATGAGGACTATGATGTGGATATATAATGATAGTTCAGCTTCTTTGCCTTTTCAACATGCTACTGTTTATGGAAGAACTTCATGGGAATCTACAAACGGGGCTACTAATGATGCTATGTTTACTATAAAATGTAGAACAACCGCAAAAATAGCTAGTCTATTATTTTTACCATATGCGCAATCCTTTAGATGGTTTCGTGTTAATTCTTGGTCAATGGCGGATACTTGATATGGCACAGTTTTATGGAGCAGCAGGTCTAGGGGAGTATGATGAAGTTACAGGCAGTAGTACCGTAAATTCTTTTGGTATTGATATAAATACAGGTGTATCTATTACCCTTGTAACGGCAGAGTGGGCCTATCAGACTCAAGGCAGTACTAATCAATATGGAATTCTTCGTGTACGTAACTCTAGCAATACTAATTTAAATGTGGCGTACAGGACATGGACTAGCACAACCACTAGTTCTTTCGGAAGCAGTAATTCTTCTGGTCTGTTTTTGAATTATCTCGCTTTGGGAGCAGATAATAATGCTGGATACACTGGTGAACATTTTAGAGCAAAGATGTATATTGTGAATACTAAACAGACTAGTTTACCATTTGCGCACCCCACTGTGTTCGGAGAAGTAAGTCACGAAGATTACAATGGGCAGATTTACAATGTTTGTTTTAGCTCGAAAGTCATAGATACCGTTGGACCTATTAGTAACCTTTTATTTTTACCACAAGCAGGGTATATCCGTTGGTATCGTGCTAATTCTTACTCACTAGCTGACACTTAAACACAAGGAGAAACACATTGGGAAGTTACACAATTTTAAGAGACAGAGATGACGGAGATTTTGATCACGTAGAAATAAAGAGTGATGGCTCTGAGCAATCGTTAGGCGTTGTAGCTGCCGCTAATCAAAACACTCCTTTTGGTCCCGTACAAAGTGAAGAACAGGAGATGGTGTCAAGGTCTTTGCGGGGTTCTTTTTTACTAGAAACTGATTGGTGGGCATCCTCTGACTTAACAATGACTGCTGAACAAACTGAGTATCGTCAGGCTTTAAGAGATTTATCAAGTCACGCTAACTGGCCTAATTTAAACGATGAAGATTGGCCCACTAAACCACAATAACAAATAAGAGGAAATTAAAATGGTAAAAGAAAATAACACAACCATTACAATTAATGACATAGAATATGATACTGACAATTTTACAGATACTCAAAAAACACTACTGAGTCATGTAACAGATCTTGATCGGAAGGTTAATAATATTAAATTTAATCTAGATCAATTAGTTTTTGGTAGGGATTGTTTCTTAAAGGAGCTAATGGCCTCTTTAGAAAACGAGGAAGAAGTTGAAGAGGCAGCGTAGCCTGCAGTATATTCTCTAAGTTCCTTATAGGGGGGTCTCAGGATCCCCCTTCGGATTAATTAACATATAACAATATCACGAGGATATACATGCGCAACATTACTTATGAGGGTCCATCTACTCCCTTGTCTCAAGAATTAGATGAAATGAAGTACAGACAAAAGGGAGAGACCTTTGATGGTAAGGTTAAGCGTATTGCACGATCATTGTGCGATAGTGTGGAACACCAATGGGTTCTAGAAGATATCATTGGTCTGCAAAGATTTCTACCAGCTGGTAGGGTACAGTCTGCAATGGGTGCAGGTAAGCTTGTTACTGCTTACAACTGTTTTGTATCAGGCGATATTAAAGACAGCATGGATTCAATTATGGATCGTGCTAAAGAAGCAGCAGAAACAATGCGAAGAGGAGGTGGAATAGGTTATGATTTCTCTAAAGTACGCCCTAGAGGTACTCAAATCAAGTCGTTGGAAAGCCAAGCAAGTGGGCCTATCTCTTTTATGTCTATCTTTGATGCAGTCTGTCAAACAATCAGTAGTTCCGGTCATAGACGTGGTGCGCAAATGGGTGTACTCCGTATTGACCATCCGGATATTGTTGACTTCATTACTGCTAAACGTAATTCTGATAAGCTTACTGGTTTCAACATATCTCTAGGAATTACCGACAAGTTTATGGAAGCTCTTACTAAAGAGGATGATAGTTTTGATCTAGTCTTTGATGGCATTGTACATGAAACAGTCTCTGCAAAGGAGATCTGGGATTTAGCAATGGAGTCTACATGGGATTGGGCTGAGCCTGGTGTTTTGTTTGTTGACCGTATTCAAGAAATGAATAACCTATACTACTGTGAGGACATCAGTGCTACTAATCCATGTGGTGAACAACCCTTACCACCTTATGGTGCTTGTCTATTAGGCTCTTTTAACTGCACTAAGTACACAATAAAAAATAAAAATGGTAAATACACATTCGACTTTGCTCAATTTAAAGAAGACATCCCACACGTTGTTCGTGCTATGGATAACGTTGTTGATCGTACTATCTACCCACTTCGGGAGCAAGAAGATGAAGCAAAGAATAAGCGGAGAATGGGACTCGGCGTTACAGGTCTTGCTAATGCGGGTGAGATGCTTGGATTCGAGTATGGCTCTAAGCCGTTCCTGCGATGGATGGAAAAAGTCTTCGCATGTCTTAGAGACAACACTTACTACGCCTCAGCAAAACTTGCAGAAGAAAAAGGAGCATTCCCCCTGTATCGTGAAGATTACCTAAAGGGTAACTTCATTCGTACACTTCCAGCATTTGTACAAAAGGAGATCCGAAAGCATGGTATTAGGAACAGTCACCTCACGTCTATTGCGCCTACTGGGACAATCTCCCTTGTGGCGGATAACATCAGTGGTGGAATCGAACCAGTCTTTTCACATTCATATGAGCGTACCATCCAGACTTTTGACGGTCCACGCTATGAGGATGTTAAGGACTACGCCTTTGCACGAGGAGTTGAAGGACGAAAGGCAGATGACATTTCAGTTCATGAACACTTAGCTGTTCTTACTTTGGCTCAGCACTACGTTGACAGTGCTTGCTCTAAAACTTGTAATGTGGGAGATGATGTTAGTTACGATGATTTCAAACGTGTTTACGAAACGGCATGGAAAGAGGGAGCCAAGGGCTGTACCACATTTAGGATCTCTGGAAAACGCTACGGAATCTTCAATGAGACCGTGGAAAAAGAAACGGAGATTGAGGGCCAGGTTGAAGGTACTACAGAGACGGACGGAGCGAAAGCGGAGGCGTGTTTTTTTGACCCGAATACTGGGCAGCGCGAATGCTCGTGAGTTATTAGAATAGGAGGTAGCGATGCCACAAGAGATTATATTACCAATCACAAACCTAGCATCTGCAGGTCTTGTGGAAGATGCTCCTGCAGTGTCGCTACCACCTAATGTTTTTTCAGAAGTACAAAATGTTCGTTTTAGGGATGGAGCTGTTAAAAGGTTCCCTTCTGATGTAGACAAACTGACATCACTTACAGACGTTGTGTATGTTGCATACTGGCCCTCTACCCTTGGGGATAGATACGTAGTTATAGTAGATAATGGAACTAATACAGTATTTACAGTTTACAACAGCTCTTTCTCTGTGGTCGCATCTCAGGGTGGTACAAATACTGGGGTTACTGGCGGAAGTTGGCAGCATACTTTGTTTAATGGTGGTTATCATATTATTTTTAACAATGGTAACTCTACTCCTGTATTCTTACAAGATGATGTTGCAGGTGTTGTTGATCTTCCTGGATGGGATTCTTATGCTATTGAAGAAGAGTTAAGTTCTTTTGAACATGATGGATCTTCTGGTGCGGTGCAAATTAAAAACACTGTATTTGCAAATCCAGGAGCAGGCAATTCTATATCTGTAAAAATGACTGCGCTACCTCGTAACACTGCTTCTCCAATCCAGACAGAAACAGTTACAATAAATAGCTCTGGTGTTGTGTCTCCCGATTCAACCCTCCTTAACATTGGCACAATAACTAATGTTGACTATGCAACTAACTCTTTTGATTTTACCCCAGACACATCGTCAGGCGGTACTACGTATAAAGCATACGTTACGTCTACCCCAGTTACAAGTGTAACAGCAGGTGTTGTTAGATCGTATGGTAACTTAATAGTTGCAGGCAACCTTAAGGAGACTGGTGGTCGTACCCTCACAGGTACTATTAGAACCTCTGATGTTGCAGGTCCAGGTGCTATGCCTGAGAATTGGAACCCTTTTAAAAACGGCGCTAACACAGCAGATGAGTTTATTTTAGCCTCTACAGGTACTATTCAAGACCTAGCAGAGTTGCAAGGAGTTTTGTATATCTATACAGATTCTTCAATTCACTCTGTCCAAAGAACAAACTCTGAGTTTGTACCCTTTCAGATAGCAACAGTCACTGATAACTATGGAGTTAACAATACAGATGGTGTTATAGAAGTAGATGGAAAACATATTGTCTACGGAAGCAATGACTGCTATGTCTTTGCAGGGCATCCTGGATCTATCTCTTCTATATCAGATGGGCGTGTTCGTAATTTCTTCCGTAATAACACAACAATAAAATCTGTAAGATTTAATAAGTATGATGAAACTTGGTTTTGGTCAGGTAGTATTATATATGTTTGGAACTACAGGAATAACGTTTGGACTAAGAGGGATATACCTGCAGGTACAAATGCTATAACTTCGATTAGAGGAGACCTCCTTTTGTCAGCACCTACAAAAATTGTTAGTGTAGACGGGAGTTCATATTTACCAAATGCTGTACTAGAGCGTAAACGTATGGCAGTAACTCCTGAGTTTGACACTGAAAGTGTTTCTGGTATGGCATTGCTTTTTGATGGACCCTCTAAGGTTAATATTAAATACGCTGGGATCGATAAAGTTGGTACAACAGTTGACTTCGCAGCTAAACCTGCGATACCTTTTGATACTTCCTTAGATTATAAAGCAGACGTTAGATTTAATGGTAGGTTCTTAAACTACAGGATAGAAAGTCAAGCAAACGAAACAAATCTAGATTGGAATCTTACAGGTTATCACATTCAAATCAGTAAAGGAGGAGCTAGGTAATGTCTATTATTAGACCACCCTATACAGGGGATCCCCTAATAGACTCTTGGACAAACCAAATAACTCAGGCTATTAACATGGGGCTTATGCTTCCTGGGGTTCAAGGTCAGTCTGGAGGAGATGGGTCGTCAGGCACTGCTGGTAATACAACTCTTTACTTATATCAAAGAACAACAACTAATTCTGCACCTAATAGGCCAACAAGTGTTGATTATGATTACACTAACATTGATAATGTTACAATAACAGCCAACAACTCTTGGTTAGGTGAAGTCCCTACAGCTGGGGGTAAGTATCTTTGGATTACTTTTAGGTATGTATCTGAACTAATAGATACAATTACTCAATCTAATACTTGGAACACCCCTGTCTTATTGGCTGTTGATGGTGATAATGGTACAGATGGTACAGATGGGACTGATGGTGCGGATGGACTTACAGGTGCTTCTTCTAATATAATCTTTATAAGATCTGCTAATGCACCATCTACCCCTTCAGCTAGTGCTGGAGTACCTAGTGGTTGGTATGATACCCCACCTACAGGTACTAATATATTGTGGGCATCTTCTGGCACTAAAACTGTAGGTGCTACTACTTTTACATGGGGTACTCCTTTTCAGATAGAAGGTTCATCTGTTGTAGAGGTTTCTTTATATCGTAAAAATAATAATACTTTTTCTGCTGGAGCAAGTAGTTATAATTTTGTAACACAGATATTAACAGCCCCGACTGGCTGGTCAACTACTCCACCCACTTTATCTTCAAATGGAGATGTAATCTATAGGGTAAGCGGTGTGGCATCCGGAGCTGCAACTCAAACAGCTGCTTCTGTATCTTATGGATCACCTGTTGTTTATGCACAAAGAACTGACGGTACTGATGGAACTGATGGAACTGATGGGACTGATGGCACTAATGCAGATGTTATTAAAAATATATATTTGTATGATTCAAGCGCAAGCTCACCCACCCCTCCTGCAACGGCTAATGGTTTTAACACAACAACAGGGGCTGCTTCAGACACAGGAACGTGGACAGCAGCTGTACCTACTATAGGGTCAGGGGAAGTTCTTTGGTTAGCTTCTGGGAATGTAACTCAAACTGAGGGTACTGGAAACTTTTCAAACAGCGGTTGGACTGTTACCCAAGCAAGTGGGTATGATGGTGCTACTGGGGGTCCAGGGCCAACAGGTCCACCAGCTCCAAGGTTTATTACACGTAGGGTATATGCATCTTCATCAACAGGAACACCAGGTTCTCCTTCTGCTACATTGACATGGGCAACTCTTGCAGTCTCTGGGATAACAGCAGGAAGCCCTTCTGCCTCTTGGTCTGAAACTGCACCGACAGCTGTTGCAAATTCTTCTACTTTAGTTTATTTTTCTGATCTATTATTCTCAGATACAACAGGATCTGCCACAACTAGTTCAGCTACTGGGACTTCTCCTACGGAAGGTATAGGATTCTCAGGTCTTGTGTCATTCAACAGTGGTGACTTTATTCTTGGTGGAAGTACTATTACAACTATTGATGGTGGTAACATTACTGCTGATACTATTACATTAAACAAAATAAATAATGTGTCATTTGGTTCTGGAGCTAGTGGGAATATTGGATTAGGTGAAGGTGTTCTTGATGGAACTCTTACACTATCTACCGATAACATAGGGTTTGGCTACAATGTCATGACTGGTAATTTAAGTAGCTCTAATAACAATATTGGGATAGGCTATTCTGCTATTCAAAATTTATCAACTGGTGATAATAATGTATCTTTAGGCACATATTCTTCAACCTTAGCTTCCTTTACTTCAGCTTTTAATAAAGCAAGTTTAACAACAGGAACTGGTAATGTTATTATGGGAACCCAATCTCAAGTCGCTGCAAGCAATACTGACTATTCAGTTGGAGTGGGGACTCAAGCCATTGTTGGTGCATATTCAACAGCAGTGGGTGCTACAGCTGTCGCAGAAGGTACTTCAGGTAATAATAATTCTGTTGCTATTGGTGCTGGAACTATAGCTAGAGCACAGGGAGGTGAAGGTCTTGCTGATTCTGGATTTGTAGGAGGCTCTGGAGATGTTGTAATTGGAACTGATGCAGGTGGTGGGGATTCTTCATACAGTACTATTGGTACCTTAGGTATTGGTGGTGATGGTGTGGCGATAGGTCACAAATCGCTTTCTCGTTTTGGAGGTACAACTATAGGTCGAGGGATGACTGCTGTAGGGTACAAAACTGGTTATGGAATAACTACTAACGTTGTTGCAGGAACTTTTGTAGGGTATCGTGCTGGAGTTAGCGTAACTACGGGTAGTAGGAATACTCTCATAGGTTCACAATCAGATGTTTTATCTGGAGCTAATGATAAGGCAGTTGCTGTTGGGGCAGAATCTTCTACCAACGCAGACTCAGTATCCGTTGGATATAATTCAGACGCTACAGGGAACTATGCAATTTCCATAGGAGCTGAAGCTACCGCTTCTGGAACAGGGTCTATAGCTATTGGAAGCACAAATTCAACATCAAGCCCAACAACATCTTCAGGGTCAGGTAGTATTGCAATAGGGCACGACTCTACTGCAACTGGAAATAATGCAATAGCTATAGGTAATGTTGATGCCTCCGCAAACGAAATCATTATTGGTAAAAGTACTCAAACATCTGTTAATGTAGGTGCTTATGATCTGTCAACTCTTGCTAGTCAGCCACTGTACAACATAACCCCCACTCCCTATATTAACGCAAGCACTGGAGTAACTATAGGAACTACTGGTATTAATTCAATAAGTACGTCAGCTAGGTACTACGAGGGGAGGATATTTTCTAGGCGGTCAAACATTGTATTTATCAAGGTTGCAGCTGGAGGTACCACTTCGGCTCAATCTGATCTGGGGAGTTGGTCGTTTCTCACTGAAGCAATACCTGGCAGTGGAACTACTTTTGTTAGCTCATTCGGTCTTATAACTCAAGCAATCATTAACGCCAATAGCTTTGCTCAAACTGTCATTACCAATGGTAAAACATATAACATTAAAGGTTATATTCCGGCAGGTGGTAAACACGTTTTAGATTATCTAGGGGGTAGTGGAGATGTATACGCTAACATACTTTTATACGATGTTTAGGAGAAATTTATGCTTAAAATTACTAATGTAAACTCTGCAGAGTATGATTTAAATGGATCCATTGTATTCAACGTAGATGCTGGAGATGAATTTATTGGCATCAAATCAAAAATCACAGGTTTATCACATTATGAATATAATGATAATATACTACAGGCTTGGCTAGATGAGGGTAACGTACCTACAGAGTATGTCGCACCTCCAGCCCCTTCTGTTGATCTTGTATACGAAGCTTTAGTGTTGCGGGAAAGTCGTGATGAACTTCTACGACAAACTGACTTTAGCCAGTTAGCTGATGCTCCTCTTACAGACACTCAGAAAACAGCTTATGTAACTTACAGGCAGTTACTTAGAGATATAACATCTCAATCTGGCTGGCCTTCTGAAGTGACGTTTCCAACTGAGCCAGAGTAAAGGAAAATAAATGATTAGATTATTAAGTGGACCTGAGTTAGCAGATAAATGGCATAAGTTAAGGCCACTGATAGATCAAGCACTAGAACATGGAGGAGGAGCTGTGACATCTCACGGGCTCTTCCTTCAATGCCTAGGTGCTGTAGGTCAATGTTGGATTAGAAATGAAGGTGAGGTATGTATTACTCGCTTTGAAGAGATAGAAGGTAAACGGCAACTATCCGTAATTGCCTGCACGTCACCTGGTTTGTTGGAATTCTTACCAGAGTGCATGAAGATATTTGAGGATTTCGCACGTTTCAATGATTGCAATAGAACTGTAGTCTATGGACGCAAAGGTTGGGCTCGTGCCCTTAAAGAATATGGATATTATGAGACGTTTATAACTCTCATTAAGGAGGTTTAATATGGCTGAAAGTACTACGACAACAGGGTTACCCGACTATGCTCAACCTGCAATTGAGAATGCTTTAAATAAAGCAACAAATCTTTACGAAGTTGGGGCGATGGACAATGTAGCAGGTCTAACACCTGAACAACTTGACGCACTTGCAAAACAAAAAACACTTGGAAGCACTGGTGGTGTATATGATCAAATTGCAGCAGACAGCTATGGTGCAACTCAGGCGTATCGTGATGCTGCTGCTGGTACTGGTTTGTTTGGGGCGGATGCTTTAGGTCAACAGATGACTGCTATGCAAGGAAGTATTGGTAATGCGGTTCAGGGACTGATGGGACAGCAACAGGGACAGTACTCACGAGGGGGTAACCTTGGGGGTGCTAGGGCTCAAAGGTCTATGGATTCTGCTGCTCTGCAAGTGGGTGGTGATATGGCAGCTACTGAACTTGCTAATCGTCGCGCGTCTTCCCTAAGCGGAGCAGGTGGTGTGTTAGGCGCAGGGTCAAACCTTCAAAACCAATTTGGGGCAGGTGCTAACCTGCTAGGTCAAGCGGGATCTGCTATCCAACAACAGAATCAAAACGAAGGTGATGCATCATATCAAGGTGTTCAACGATTGTTTGGACTTTTAAACTCTCCTTCTTTAGGTACTAAAAGTACTATGACAGGTGGAGGTAAATAATGAGACGTATCATTCAAAGGTACCAAGATGGTGGTGTGGTAGAGTTTGGTCCCTACATGCCAGGACAAACCCCCCAAGACTTTCAACCAGGTTCACAGCAACAAAACACTAACTCAAACGCAGGATCTAATGGTAATAACATTATGAACATGCAAGAATTTGTAGATAGCACTAGTGTTATGGATGGTAGTAATTCTAATTCATATCCTTCAGTAGGTCCGTTGGGTGTTAACCCTATGGTGTTAACTGGTATTCCTGAAGGTGGCTATGCTAAACAAGCTGTAGCTAACTATTTGGCAGGTGAAACTTTAGGTGGTCCCCTGTCTTACGTGGCTGGTGAATCTAATGTTCCTGATTATGGTGCACTCGCAGATGAACTTGGCACAAGTGTTCTTGATCGATATAGAACAGCAACAGCGGCGGCTGTGGCAGGGGATAATAATACTGCTCATGAAGATATGATAACCATCACTAGTGGAACTGACGCTGTAAATGATGCATACAAAAATCTTGTAGACAACAATGATCCTAACCTTGTTCCAAGTTTTGGAGCGGGGGAAGGGCCAGAGGAGCAGGGTGAATACATGTCAGATGCATATAAAAACTATTCTGATAATGTTTTAAACAATGATAACTACTCTCCAGAAGAGGTAGCAGCCTTAAATCCATCTTATAACGCTGGTCTTGCAGAAGCTAATAGATCTGGCATATTTGATTTTTCAGACGATAGTAGTGGTAGAAGCACACTACCTGAAGCTGGAATCAGGAATGTAGGTGGCTCGTTTGCTCAAGATGGTGATAACTATGGGTTACCAATGGATTATATGGTTGTTAACTCAAGTGATGGCTCCTCCCAAGTTTTTGGACCGGACAATACTGTTTTCGATTCAATAACAGATGCTAGTGTGCACTCTGCAACTAATAACTCTAGCTCAAGCGCAAGTGATTTCCTTGCCCCAGGTGCTATGTTTGCAGGTGGTGGCACTGATAATCAAGGTAACTTTGGTATCATTGGAGATATTGGAGGGAATCTTGCAGAATCTCTTGGTATTGTCCCAGAAGGTTATGATTGGGGTGCAAATGAGTTAGATGGATTGGCGGGTCTTGGTCAAGCAGGGGTTACTCAAAGTGACACTGAAACCAAGAAAGGTGGTGTCTTAAGTGGTTTAAATCTTACAGGCCCAGTAGACCCCAACCTTACTCTGCACAGGGGTGGAAGATATGACACATCTCCTGGACACTCTACAGATAATGATAGTATAGCGAAAGACGAAGCTAGTCGTGGAGCATTTGGCAATCAAATTTGGAGCCCAGCGTTAGGTAGGCATTTAAATCCTAGTCAAGTCGCAAATAGGAGAGCCAATGGTCTGCCTGTTAACAATGGTGGCTATATAGGCCCACTTGTTAAGGGATATAACAACGGTGGTGTTTCCTTGGCTAAGTCAGGTATTCGTGAAGAAGAAATACAAGAGCGTCAAAGGATGCAATCGCGACTACCTCAAGTGCAACAAAGTGCATTACCAGGGATAGGCTCTAAACTTGCTTCGAAAGCTATAGATACAGGTATTAGCTCTGCAGCTTCTGCCCTAGCAGGTCAACAAGGTCTTGCAGGGACACTAGGAACTGCACTAGGTGGTACTGCTGCTGGTGCTGCTGGTACAGGAATGATGGCAGCTCTTGGACCTATTGGTATTGGCCTTGGTCTGGGTAAATTATTTGGTGTGTTCAACAAAGGTGGTGAAGTTACGTGTTCTTGTGGGAAACCTAACTGTAACTGTTCAAGTAAAATGAAATATTCCCCTTTAGGAGGAAGTTATGATTGATAAAACAGACCCAACTAATAGGGACACTGTGCCTGCTATGCTTACTCCCGGAGAGTTTGTACTCAATAAGGAAGCAACTCAAATGTTTGGCCCTGTAGTAGAGCAAATGAATAACGCAGGTTTACAGCATCGTGCAATGAAGAACATGGGTGGAGATGTTTCAGCTTACAATGACGGTGGTGATGTAAAGATTTCTCTTCAGGAAGGTATTTTAGAAACAGCTAAAGCCCTTGGCATAGACCCCGTAGATCTTGCAACAATTATATCCTATGAAACTGCAGGAACATTAAGTCCAACTAAAAAAGGTCCGACTACAAAATGGGGCCAGCATCGTGGATATATTCAATTTGGTGAACCACAAGCTGAAGAGTATGGAGTAGACTTTTCTTCTGAGGAGAATGCTATGTCATCTCAGCTTGGGGCAAATGGAGCTATTGTTAAATACTTTAAGGCTCATGGATTTGAACCAGGAATGGGTCTTTTAGATCTATATTCTATTGTAAACACTGGCGGTCCTGGTAGATATAATTGGTCTGATGAAAAAGCTGGTGGTGCTAAAGGAACGGTGTCTGATAAGGTCACTAAACAAATGCCAGCCCATAGGGATAACGCGATTAAACTCCTAGGCATAGACTTTGCCCCTGAAACTTCTATTCGTCCGCAAGCGCGTGGAGAGGTTCCTACTCAAGCCGTACCAGAGTTTGTTGCTCAGATGGATCCACAGACTGTAGAACAAGTAAGTGTACCGACTGTCCGTCCTCAAATGAGACCTACTCCTCAGGCAGAATCTTTAGCCATTGAGCAGGCAGTGATGCAGGCTAGTGTTCCTCAGATGCAAGGAGTACCCCCATCACCTTCAAGCTTTGGTGAAGCTTTTAAAGACGCTCGTGCTGACATGGGAGCGGGAGGTATCTTTACCTTTCGCGGTAATGATTATACTACTGATTATGCTGAAGAAGAAGATAAAAGGATGACTGCTAACATGGGTGGTGCTGTTTCTCTCAATATGGGAGGTTACCCACAAGGGTACTTAGATAATTATCGTAAAGGTATAATGGCTAACATGGGTCCGGAGTACTTGGCTAGAATAGAGAAAATGGGGGGCATAGACGCTGTTCGTGAACTACAAGCGCAAGTTCGTCCAGACTATACACCAGGTAATATAGAGGAAGATTTTGCTTCATCTGAGCCTATGGCATATGACGATCCTGCTTTAAAGGCTAAATCAGACGGTAAGATTGATTTAAGATTCTCAGATCAAATGCTAGATAAAAACTTATATTTATCACAACCTAACACTGGTATGACAACAGAAGAATCTATGGCTAAGCGTAAGAACCTTGCGGCTAATAGTTATGTACCAATGCCAAAAGTAAACAGCGACGAGTCATTACTTCAAGGCTCTTCCCAAAGCGTTGAGAATGCTACTAGTTCCTATCTAAGTGACTACTCAATTATGGCTGCTGCTAACATGGCTGTACCAAAGATTCCATTACCCCCTCCAGCACCCAGACCTACGATGATCGGTGGTAAGTTGTACTACTTAAATTTAGATGGGTCTGTAACTGATGGGAATGGTGATCCTGTTCAAGATCCTAGTATTGGTGCTGCTGTTCAGGATAAACTTAACTACAGTGCAGAGGAATCTGCTGCTAATGCAGAAGCTTACAACGACTCTATGGCTGAGCAGGCGGTATTCAATGGTGTTGCTCCACAGTCAGTGAATCCAAGCTATGATTCAATGCGCAGGCAACAAGAATCCAATGCTGCTGAAGCAGAAAGGATTAGGAAAGAAATTGCAAAGACTGATGCAAAACGTGAAGCCCTTAGAGTTGCGTATAACAACAGGGATACACCAGTCGTACCACAGTTAGAGAGTAATAGTGTACCTCTAAATAACTTAGTGCCTCCCAACCCTGATGAAAATGATACTCGTAACCTTGGTGGTGCTGAGGGATATGGTCCTCCATCCTCTCCGCCCAAGTCATTTAATCCAGCATTTGAAGGTAAGGATCTCGAAAAACTTTACAACATGTTTGCAGTTAATGGGGGTCAGGGTTCTCGTGCAGATCCGACATTAGCCCAAGCCTTAACAAAGGAAATTGAGGCTCGTGAAGCGGCAGGAGAATCTTTTAATGTTTATGATACCTCTTTGCAAAACGCTGCTGCTTTATACCTCGGTGGTCGTAATAGTCCTGAAATTCAACGACAACAAGTTGTTGCCGACAGGTCTTCAAGGAACGCTGAGAAAGCAGCTGCTGCATTAGCTGCGCAACAGGCTGAGTTACAAGCTAAGCTTGACGCAGGCACAGTTACACAGCGAGATATCGATAGCTTTGAAAGGCAACGGAGGGCGACTACGCAAGCTCAGGCAGTTGCAGCTAGGAACGAGGAGACTGCAAAGTTAACGGCTGAACAACAGGCCGCACTAATTAAGCCTGCTACAGATATTGAATCCGACAATACTGAAGCTACTAAAGCTTTACGGGAAGCGGAAAGCAAACGTCTTCAGTCGTATGATCCTATTACGGGTACCTATAGTAATACTAATGAACCTAAGAAATCTACAGGTGATGTATTCTCAGAAGTTGAAGTAAAGGTTGATGAAGTTCAGAAGACTGCCCAACCAACCACACCTATTCAAGAAAATGCTGCTAG
>JAAHTG010001504.1_pt1 | contig 15653 bp, 16 predicted proteins | sample 6116081 | NCBI WGS metagenome assembly JAAHTG01 (sample SAMN13939989, study PRJNA603662) | sponge metagenome | isolation source: marine sponge | host: Mycale hentscheli | place: New Zealand | collected 2005 | reverse complement strand
ACCTCTAGATTTCTTAGGAATCCCGCGTCTCCGACGCTGGGAGGATGTCAATGTATATTCAAAGTATTAATCCAAAAGACAAATTAGGCAATAGAAAGATGAGGTAATTTACGTTCTAGATCAAACAAGAATCCATGAATGTATTCTTCCGCCCATTCTGTTCCATAAAGTCTAGTCAGCATACCTCTGGCAGGATCTTTTTCAGCTCGATATTGAATGTAGTTTTTATGAGCCGTCAAAACATTTTCTAATTGCTGACTATCGGTAATTTTTTGGGCTTGTTTTACAAAATCTACATAAGTGTGTAGATAATATTTGAATGCTGAAAAGACAGTAGTCTCCACGATTTCTGTTTTATCAGGGCGAGTCCAAAGAAAAGCAGGAGAAAAATATTGTTGTGCCTCTTCAGGAAAATCACCACCCCAAGGTAATTCTTTCTGATATTCTTGAAAAGTTGGTAACAGTGGCTTACTATATTTATCTTGATAATGATTGGTATGAAACAAAGGTTGCATATCGATCGCAATTAAATGTCCACCAGGTAAAGTAACCAAATCAGCACCAAAAAAAGGCAAATCATAATTTAGATTAGGAAAAATAACGAAATTTAAAACTTGAAGTGAGTTTCCTCCCTCCACATGTGCTGCTCTTATTTGTCTTAGTTTAGGAGAACAAAAACCATGACTTGTGGTAACAACTTCTTGCTCTCTTTTTCCTTTGCCTGTAATCGCTTGTTTCTGTTGATAACCTTCAGGGATAGGATAATCTTCTAAATCTAAATTTTCTCGTAAATATGCGATCGCGTAATCTAAAAAAGTTTGATATAAAGACACTTTTTATAATGAATAATTAATAATGAATAATTAATAATGAATAAACTAAACTAAGCTTATTCATCATAACTTGAAATATTTTTTTAAATTAAAACAAATTGCTATTAATAAAATAGGATAAATAATTACTTACTAACAACCAAAGGCACAGAATCTTCAAATAAAAATTCGTGGAGAAAACGAGTTGCCCATTCATTACCAAAATAACTGGTAAATAATCCATGAGCTGGGTCTCTTTCTGCACTGTACTGGTCGTAGTCTTTTTGAGCTTGAACAACTCTAGCTATGTCATCAGGATTAGATAAAGTTTCAGCTTGTTCAATTAACTGCCAATATAAATTTAGATACTCCTTATAGGCAGGAAAAAGTCTTTTTTGAATCGAATCAGGATCAGTTTTAGCAAATAATAAATTACGAGAAAAATAGCGATTAGCATCATAAAACTTCATTTCTAGGTTTTGAGCTAAATCAGTATATTTTTTCCTCATGGGAGTCATGGGTGCAATGTATTTTTCTAAATAAGCTTCGTCTTGAAATAAAGGTTGAAAATCTAGCACAACCAAATTTTTATTCTTGCCAAAAGTGAGAAAATCGATCCCTAACAATGGCAAATCATAATGGTGAGCAGGATAAAGAACACTATTAAAAATTTGTGCCGATTCCCCTGCATCAATGTAGGTGTAGCGAATTTTGCGTAATTGTGGACATTGATAGCACCAACTTGTTATAGTTGCAGGATTTCTACCTCTCTCACTATGTTTTGATTCTAATCCTTGAGGAATATTACGAGGACGTAATTCAAAATGCTGTAACAACTCCTCTTCTAAAAAATCTTGAAAATTTTGATACATATATTATGATGGGGGTTGAATATTATCAAGTCTTATGAACGATGCAATTATAATCTATATCTTTTCCTTCTCATAACTATTCGATTAACAAAACAAATTAACAATAGTTAACAATGTCTGTGTCAAATATCCGTAGCTGTTACAAATATTAATGATAATCGATCCCAAATTCTTGTTAAATATTAGAAAAGCAGAGGGCTAAATGATTGATTAAAACTCAATATCTGAGATGATCGACCCCTGAGAAGTAAAAAGACTCAAACCGGTCGAGAATCTTCTAGAGAAAGGGTAACGAAGATAATATTTTTTGTAGGTGAACAGTTAAAATCATTGAAAAAAAATAAATTATCGACTATCAATTAGTCTCAAATATAAAGGTTTTATTCGATAAAAATTAATTTACTTTTGTCGGTAAAATACTAAAAAATTGTTAATTTGTTTTAATATAAACTAGCCATAACCAATATCTTTAGTAGTGGAGGAATTTAATGGTTTTTGGACCAGCATCTGCTCTTGGGGTCAGCTTGTTTGAAGAAACAGCACCCATTGAGAGAACTGCAAACAGTAGTTCAGAAGATTTAGACATAATCATCAATGCCGTATATCGTCATGTATTAGGCAATGCTTATGTAATGGAGAGTGAGCGTGCGACTGTACCTGAGTCTCAGTTTAAATTAGGTGAATTGAGCGTAAGAGAATTTATACGTACTCTCGCTAAAAGTGACGCATACAAGTCTCGTTTCTTTGATACAAGCCCTCGATATCGCTTTATTGAATTAAACTTCAAACATCTTTTAGGACGCACTCCTGAAGGTTTAGAAGAAATGAGAGTTCATAGCACCATTTTGGATACCGAGGGTTTTGAAGCAGAAATTGACTCTTATCTTGACAGTGATGAGTATCAAAGTGCTTATGGGGAAAACATTGTTCCTTATTACCGTGGTTATAAAACTTCAGCCGGAATTAGTATGGTTGAGTTTACCCATATGTTTTCTATGCTTCGTGGAGCTTCTAGCAGTGACTTTAAAGGCAGTCTTGCAGGGAAAAATCCTGTACTTAATCAACATGTAATTCAAAATACTCCTTTAGCTGTTGTACCTCCTTCTGGTGGTGCTGCCGGTAATGGCTGGTCTTTCCAAGATACATCTTTAAGTTCTCGTTCTCGTCATGGAGTTGGTGCTTCAGATCAGGGCAAGGTTTATCGTGTAGAAGTTACAGCTTACAGTTCACCTGGTGCGGTTAATCGTGTTTCTAAATTCCGTCGTAGTAATAAAGTTTACTTTGTTCCCTTCAACGATTTATCAGACACTTATCAGCGTATTCATAAGCAAGGTGGAAGTATCGCCAGTATCACACCAGTATAGTTAAATAGCAATCAAAATTTTGTTTATTTAGGGCGGAGCTTAATCTAATTTCTGCCCTGACTTTGATTTTCTATAATATTTTTAGATGATTAAGGTTGCGGGCTAGATGGAAAAAGATGCTCCTCATTAATACAACACCAAAAATAATTACCGATTTAATAATCATAAGGAGTAAAAAATGAGTTTATTATTAGATGCCCCTGTAGAATTACATCAACAGTCGTTAGAAAACGTGGCTGAGGTTATTCGTGCAGTTTATCGTCAAGTATTAGGTAATCCTCACGTTATGGAAAGTGAGCGTTTAGCTAGTGCGGAATCTCGTTTAACTAACGGCGAATTGACTGTGCGTGAGTTTGTTCGTGAAGTCGCTAAATCAGATTTTTATCGTTCTCGTTATTTTGAGTCTTGTGCACCTTATCGCTTTGTTGAACTCAACTTCAAGCATTTATTAGGTCGTGCTCCTCAGAATCAAGCTGAACTTTCTACTCATATTTGCACCTGTGTAGGTGAAGGATATGAAGCTGAAATAGATTCTTATATTGATAGTCAAGAGTATCAATATAAATTTGGTGATAATATTGTTCCTTACTATCAAGGTGCTACATCTCAAGCTGGTCAAACACAGTCTGAGTATAACCGTATTTTAAATGTTTATGGTGGTTATGCCAATGTGGATAGTGCTGTTACATCTTCTCGTTTAGTTGATGCTGTAGCAACTAATGGTGATAATAAAATATCTCTTCCTACAACTGGTGGACATTCTGGGTATAAAGATGCCACTGATAAACGATTTAAAATTGTCGTCAAAGGAGCTAAATTTGATGCACCTCGTCGAGTTAGCAATAATGTTTACTTAGTATCTGGTGCTAAAATGACTCCTCAAATTCAACGTATTCACCGTGTCGGTGGAACAATTGTAAGTATTACTGAAGTTGTCTAAACATATAGTATTTTTTCCTTTTATGTTCTCCTGAATTAATGGCAAGCCAAATAATTGGTTTTCTCTTTTTTTGGGAGACTTTTATTAATGAATTATAAATAATGAATATTTCCGAATTTGTTGAACAGTCTTTAGGTAATTGGCGATCGCTACGTAGTGTTCACCATCTTGCTTTTAGCTATTTAGAAGAGGTTAATTCAGAAATTGAGATTACCGGTTTAAATCTTGGTGATGTGCAGGTGATTAATTTGTGTGAACAACATAATATTGATCCGAGTTTGGCTATCAGTCCTTTTAAAATGAGTTGGGAAGGTGAATCTGATTGGGATCAAAAGGAACAGTTAAATGGTTCGACTGTTTTAGTCCCAATTCCTAATGAGAATAATCTTTGTGAAGGTAGATTACTTCGAGATCAAGGTTATGCAGAAACGATGCCTGCCATCGCACAATATCAGATTAAAGATGATGGTACTTTTTTACTCATCACCAAATATGATCGAGCCAGTGCGGAGGAAAAAATTTGGTTTGTGAGCCCCAAGTTAAGATTTAGGGTATCAATGATCAAAACTAGTGATGGAAAAGGGGTAACAACAGCTTCATTCTCTTCTGAAATAAGAATTTAATAAATGAATAATTGCTTGTTTTTAACAAATAGTTTTAAGACAAAATCTTTTGATTTTTAACCTTTAATAATTAACTTTTACGATTAAATGACTAATAATAATTCTGAATTATTAATAACTTTAGCTACTTGGATAGCAGGAGAATTTAGTAATAAAAAACAATCATTTGATAATCCTAAAGATTTCGCCCATATTCATGTTTTTTTTCGTCCTTTACCATGGAATTTTTTTCAAGGAATAGGTTTTTATTCTGAGCAAGTATATGATTATGATCTATGGACTCCTTATCGTCAAGGTGTACATCGGTTTGTGGTGCAAGAAGGGCAAGTTTATGTGGAGAATTATAGTTTAAAGGATGGGATGCTCTATGCGGGTTCAGGTCATCATCGTTCTATTTTGGAGACTATCACGACGGATGCGATCGAGAGAAGATATAATTGTTCGATGGTATTTAAGAGAAAAAATAATACTTTTTACGGCAATGTTGAAGGTAATCAATGTTTGATTCAAAAAGGAGATGTTATCACTTATTTAATTAGTGAAGTGGAATTAACGGACACAACTTTTCTCAGTTGGGATAGAGGTTTAGATGTCAATACAAATGAACAAAAATGGGGTTCTAATCACGGAGCATTAAAGTTTGATAAAGTTACTAATTTTGCCAGTGAGTTACCTTTGGATAAGATAGTGGTCAATGAAATTGAGAATTGAGAATGAACAACCACTTAATTTAGAGTCTTTTCATCGTTTACTATGCTTTATTTGCTTCTTCATGAATTTTGGGATTGTATCTTTCATTTTTTATGAATAAAAGTTAAGTAACTATAAGGTGATTTTTCTTAAAAAAATATTGCACTTATGCATTCTAAATCCTCAAGTTTGCGGGACTTTTCTTTAATAACTGGTATTTTCATTTCCCGAAATTCTCCAAGTAAAATCTATAACTACTCAGAACTATTTGCGATAATTAAAGAGAATAGTGATTTAAATGAATTTCATTTTTAATTCTCAATAGTTAAAGGAGATTTATGATGAGCATAGACAAAATACATGATTTTTTACTATGGAGTACAGTGATCAATTTTGGACTATTGTTATTTAGCGTCGTGATGATAATAACAACGAAAAATTTTATCTATCGATTACATGGCAAGATATTCAACTTAGAAAAAGAACAAATCACATTAAGCTTGTATCTTGTTCTTGGTATCTATAAAATACTCATTATAGTATTTAATATAGTTCCTTTGATTGCGATCGAAATCATTAAGTAAACTAAATTCTGTTTATTTTGATAACTTGATTTTTTAAATTAGACTAATAGTCTATCAATCTAACCATATCTCAGGCTGGTTGCACATTTGTGATAGACGATTATAAAACTTACCCACATGAATACCATCGACTAGTCCATGATGAACTTGAATACCAATAGGTATAATTAATTCGTTTTCCTGCTTAAAATATTTCCCAATAGAAACTATAGGAATAAAAGCATATCTTTGGTCATAGGGATGAACAATTGAGGAAAAATTAAACCAAGGTAGATTGCTCATAAAAAACATGTGATGTTTTTGTTTAGTTTCTAAATTGGGAGATTCTTTGACTTTCTTTATCTGAACAATTGCATATTCTCGGTACTGCTTAAAATTTTCAAAATACTGACAATCGCAAAATGAAAACGTCTCATCTTCCAACAAAACTGTAAATCCGGGGTCAACTTGATTAAACTCAAACAATTCACCGTCGATCATTCTATGTCTTAATTCGGGAATGAGGTTGATAGATTTGGAAATGAGAAAGCTGATAGATAAAAAGAAACCAGATTTGTTTTGATCCACAAAATCTTTGAGGTCAGTTATATTTACATTGCTGGTGGTCGAAAAATGCGGAAACTGATTGTTTTTGAAGAACTCTAATAATCCTTTCCTTTTATAGTTTTTAAGATTTATTTTTGTCTTCATCTCAATGTTTTATTGGGCATATTTTAACGATAATAGATAATTGAGTCAAAGTTGATTTTCTTCGATCATAAATACCTAACCATTTTTACACCATTATTGGTTTTACTTGAAACAAACATCATTCTCTATTTCAAATCAACTCTTTCATCGATCAGCCGAAGGCTGGCACTGCTCGATCATGTTTTGCACGACACTTTTAGTGATCGCTTATCATTGATTTATGCTAAAAATAGATTTTTATTCCGTACCTCAAACTTTAAATTTAATTACCTTATGTTTAATTGGAACATTTATGGGTAGTTGTGGGAAATCTCCTTATCTCCCAGATAATAACAAAATAGTCTTATCAAATCAAAATCAAGGAGAAAATGTTAGCCATAATCAACATAAATTATCCGTAGGAACAAATTTAGGCAGAATTAGCTATTGGTCTTCTCAACTACCATTTATAGATCATTTTCAATCTTCTAACAAATGGATAACTCAATGTCAAAAATCTGAATCTGGTTGTCAAGGAAAATGGAACACGAATGAATATGAACTGTTGAATTTAGATCAAAATGGTTGGGTAAAATCATTACCATCTCCACAAGATTCACCAGAGTATACTCGCGTTAGTACTATTATGTTTCGGAACATGACAGATAAGTTTCCTGGGGGTAAATATATTGTTTTATACGATGGAGAAGGAACCATAGAATATGGTTTTGCTGCCACCAAAATTATCTCAGAATCTAGATTAGGTAGAAATGTTATCCAAGTAGATGAAACGAAAAAAGGAGGTATTCTTCTAACCATAACCGAAACGGATCCAAACAAAACGGGAAATTATATACGCAATATAAAAGTAGTCGAAGCCAAACAAGAATCGTTATTCAATCAAGGGGAAATCTTTAATCCTTTATTCTTAGAAAAAACTAAGCCATTTAGTACTCTTCGTTTTATGGATTGGATGAAAACTAATAATTCTATCGAACAAGAATGGCAAAATCGACCGAAGATAGGTGATAATTCTTACTTCCTCAAAGGTGTGCCGATCAAAATTATGGTTGCTTTGGCGAACAACTTAGAAAAAGATGCTTGGTTTAATATGCCTCATCAAGGGACAGATGAATATATGACTAATTTTGCTCAGTTAGTTAAAAAAAATCTAGATCGCGATCGTAAAATATATGTGGAATTTTCTAATGAGGTTTGGAATTGGCAATTTCAACAAGCTAAATACGCCATGACACAAGCCAAACAAAAATGGGGCAAAGAAGGAAATGCCCGTATGAATTGGTATGGAATGCGTACGGCTCAAATGTGTGATATCTGGAAGGATATCTTTGCAGAACAAAAAGATAGAGTTAATTGCGTCATCTCCACTCAAACTGCATATAAAGGATTAGAAAAAGGTGCTTTAGATTGTCCTTTGTGGGTGGCAGAAGGTAATAAACCTTGTTATCAATATGGAATTTCTATTTATGCAATTACAGGTTATTTTGGTAGTAGTTTAGGGCATAAAGATAATAAGTCTATTGTCAAATCTTGGTTAAATCAACCTGATGGAGGATTCCAAAGTGCTTTTCAACAATTACAAAAAGGTGGTTTATTGCCAGAAGATAAAAAACAAAGTAGCTTGAAAGATACCCATGAAAATTTTGTTGATCATCATCAAATAGCAAAAGAAAGAAGCTTACAATTAGTTGCTTATGAAGGAGGACAACATATTGTCGGTCGTGGAAAAGTAAAAAGCGATGAGCAATTAAATGATTTTTTCATAGAATTAAATCGTAATCCTCAAATGTACAAACTCTACAAGGAATTATTAAATGGTTGGCAAGAATCAGGAGGAGGTTTATTCATGCACTTTTCCGATATTGGACAACCGAGTAAACATGGTAGTTGGGGAGCATTAGAATATTTAAATCAATCTATGTCTCCCAAATATAATGCTTTAACTGATTTTATTGAGGAGAATCAAAACAAATCGGACTAAGGTCAGGTAAAGTTTCATTACCCATTTTGAATTGACATTCAAGGCTAATAGAAATCGTTTAATAAATTAAACTGAATTTTAGTTGTACATTGTTAATCGAAAATATAGGCACACAAGTTTTTTGTTCGTGAAAAAAACAAAAAAATTTAACGTCTTTGTAGAGACATAGCATTACTAATTCTCAATTCTCAACTCTCGATCGTCTTTGTTATAGTTTATGTAAGGGAATATATAATTTTCAACCTTGCGAATTCATTACATTTTTTACTTCGTAAATCGATATGAATGACGGTTTAGAATCATTGAGAAAGTCTCTCAAAAAATATTGGGGTTACGATGATTTTCGTCATCCACAAGCCCAAATAATTCAGTCTATCTTGTCAGGAAAAGACTGCTTGGTAGTAATGCCAACGGGAGGAGGAAAGTCGTTGTGTTTTCAATTACCTGCGTTGTTAGAAACTGGTGTAACTATCGTCATTTCTCCTTTAGTCGCTTTAATGGAAAATCAAGTACAAGAGTTGCGATCGAAAAATCTCCCAGCTACTATAATCCATAGCGAAATCAACAAAACAGACAGAAGATATACTTTACAAGGTTTACAAGCCCAAAAATATCGATTACTATACTTATCTCCAGAAACATTACTATCGCCTCCTGTCTGGCAAGTTATCAGTCAACCTGCTATCAAAATCAATAGTTTAATCTTAGATGAAGCCCATTGTTTAGCCCAATGGGGAGAGACTTTTCGCCCTGCTTATCAACGTTTAGGGATTGTTCGTAAAACATTATACAAATGTAAGCCATCAGGTACTCAAATTCCTTTTGCTTGTTTCACGGCTACCGCAGATAACCAAAGTAGACAAAAAATTATTCAATCTTTACAATTAAAAAATTCTCAACAGTTTTTGATTAGTCCTTATCGTGATAATTTACAAATTAAAGTCAAAACAATTTGGACACCAAAAGGAAGAAAAAAAGAATTATTTAAGTTTATTGAACAAAAAAATAAGCAAAGTGGTTTGATATATGTTCGTACTCGTAAAGATAGTCAAATACTAACAGAATTACTTAAGCAAAAAGGATATAAAAATAATGCTTATCACGGTGGCTTATCTGCTCAAAAAAGAAGACAAATTGAATCAGATTGGTTAGCAGAAAAAGTTAAATTTGTTGTTTGTACTTCTGCTTTTGGTATGGGAATTAATAAGTCTAATTTACGATGGATATTCCATTATCAAGCACCTCTATTGTTATCAGAATATATTCAAGAAATTGGACGAGGAGGAAGAGATGGTAAGTTAACTCAAACGGTTGCTTTGATAAGTGAGGCGACTGGTTTACTTAATCCAGAGGATAAGCAACGTCAGAATTTTTTTTGAGAACAACAAATTAAACAATATCAGTCAGCACAAAAATTTTTAACTCAAATTCCTGCTACAGGTAATATTAATCAATTGTTTACCAATAAAAGCGATCGTCAATATCCTTTATATTTAGGAATTCTCCATAGTAGTAAACAGTTAAAATGGCTAGATCCTTATACTTATCAATTAACTTTAAATGAACCTAAACAAGCTATTAATATTTTAATTGATCGACAAAAAAAGTCAACTAAACAAACTCATAAATATTTAACAACTAAACGTTGTCGATGGAATTTTTTATTATCAAGTTTTGGGTTTTCTACTAGAAGCAATTTTAGTTGTGGAAAATGTGATAATTGTTTTCAAAAATAATATTTTAATTATTCAAATAAATCTTTACTTTTAAATTCTAATAGTTAGTTTTGTTTGTTAATCAACTTATATTAAAGAGCTGATTTTTTGAACATATTTTCTAAACTATACAAATCTCAACAAATTCTTCACAAATGAATATTATGGGTTATTTCAGTGATTAAAATTAACGGTGAGATTTTCTGACACAAAAATCTTTTTACAAGCCTGACGTTGAATTTGACCACTAGAAGTCTTGGGAATTGTACCCGGTTTGAGTAATTTCACCGCATGAACTTGTATATCATAATTGCCTGAAATCGATCGCTTTATGGTACTAATCAATTCTAATTGGTTAGAGTGAGAATCATTTTCGCCATCACCATTACTTTTAACACCATTTTTCCAGTAAGCACGTTCAATTTCTGCCATTACCACCAAATTTTCTTTCTCTTCAATATCCACCGAAAAAGCCGCAGTACAACCAGCACGAATTTGAGGATGACTATGTTCAATGATCCACTCTATGTCCTGAGGATAGTAATTAGAACCATTAATGATAATTAAATCTTTCAGTCTGCCCGTGATAAAAAGTTCTCCCTCATGTAAAAATCCTAAATCACCAGTACGTAAAAAACCTTCTTTTTCATTATCCTCGATATCAATACCAAAGGTTTGTTCACTCAATTGTGCTTGATGCCAATAACCTTGAGCAATACTCGCTCCTGACACCCAAATTTCTCCTATTTTTCGATCGCTACATTCAATTAAAGTTTCAGGATTAACAATTTTAACCTTATGATTAGGAATAGTTTGACCACAACTGACGAGAATTTTTCCTTGTTGATCATCATCATCAAGAATAATAATTTCATTTTTTTCTAAAGCAGCCGCATCAACTTTTTTATTAACCACTAAATTGGCTTTTTTGCCCCCAGAAACCATCAAAGTAGCTTCTGCCATTCCATAGCAAGGATAAAAAACTTCTGAACGAAACCCGCAAGGCTTTAAAAGAGAAGCAAATTTTTGTAAAGTTTGATAATTGATTGGTTCTGCACCATTAAAAGCTACATCCCAACTACTTAAATCCAGATGAGTAATTTGTTCAGGTTTAATTTTACGCACACAAAAATCATAAGCAAAATTGGGTGCACCACTGCTAGTTGCTTTATAGCGAGAAATGGCTTCTAACCATCGTAAAGGACGTTGTAAAAACATTAATGGGGACATGATCGTCACTTGGAAACCACCGTAAAGAGGTTGCAAAACTGTGCCGATTAAACCCATATCGTGGTACATGGGCAACCAACTCACTCCATGACTTTCGCTAGTATGTTCAAAATAATCATGAATTGCTGTTAAATTTTCCAAAATATTACGGTGGGAAATCATTACTCCTTTGGGAGATGCCGTTGAACCAGAGGTATATTGAAGAAAAGCAATACTACTATTATTATCAAGAACTGTAGTAGTTTGTCGAGTTTGAAATGATAGATTATGGTATAGCAAAGGAGCTGAGAGAGAAAGTGTTTTGTTTGAGTTTTGAATATGACTACCTATCCCTCAAAACAAAATTGATGCTCTAGTAGAGTGTAATCTATAAATATTCTAGATAAATTCAATCCTCATTTCTTAGTAATTTAAATGATAACTTCCAAGTGATTTATATTAATGGATAATGGATAATGAGTATGAACAAATAATCCCACTGGCATTATTGCGTATTCTAATTTTCAAAACTCAAGATAGAAACGCTATATACTATTTTGGTAATTAATATATAAAAAAATAAAAATTAATGACAGATACACAAGATAAAGATTACAGTAAAGTTGAATTAGATCGAGATGATAAAGGCTCTAAAGCCAGACAGTTATTAGGGATGAAAGGTGCATCTAAATCCAAAAATATCTGGCAAATTAGGCTTCAATTAATGAAACCAATTACATGGATACCTTTAATCTGGGGTGTTGTCTGTGGTGCGGCTTCTTCTGGTGGATATGTTTGGAGTATTAACGATTTCTTTATGGCTTTGACTTGTATGTTAATGTCAGGGCCTCTTTTGGCAGGTTACACTCAAACCATGAACGATTTTTACGATCGAGAAATTGATGCTATTAACGAACCTTATCGTCCTATTCCTTCAGGTGCTATATCCGTACCACAAGTAGCCGTACAAATTTTAATTTTACTCTTTGGTGGTATTGGTATTGCTTACGGTTTAGATGTTTGGGCAGGACATGAGTTTCCCATTTTGACTTGTTTAGCAGTTGGTGGCTCTTTTATATCCTATATTTATTCTGCACCTCCTTTAAAGTTAAAGAAAAATGGCTGGTTAGGTAACTATGCTTTAGGTTCAAGTTATATTGCTTTACCTTGGTGGGCAGGTCATGCTTTATTTGGTGAGTTAAATTGGACTGTGGTGGTACTCACTTTGATTTATAGTATGGCGGGTTTAGGGATTGCTGTGGTTAATGACTTTAAAAGTGTGGAAGGCGATCGAGAATTAGGTTTAAAATCATTACCAGTAATGTTTGGTGTCACCACTGCTGCATGGATATGTGTAATTATGATTGATGCTTTTCAAATTGCTATGGGCGGATATTTAATCTATTTACACCAAAATGTTTATGCAACCATCCTATTATTGCTAGTAATTCCCCAAATTACTTTCCAAGATATGTATTTCTTAAGAGATCCTCTTAAAAATGATGTCAAATATCAAGCCAGTGCGCAACCTTTCTTAGTGTTGGGTATGTTAGTTATGGGATTGGCTTTAGGACATTCTACAATTTAGTTCTTAATATTAAAATCATAGATGCGTTACGGAAGCTGATTAACTTGATCAATCTTATCAATTCCCTAACGCACTAATATTTGCCAATTTTCAATAATTTCTAAAAGATTTTATTTGAGATTTAATGCTTTCAATACCGAGTTATGAATGCCTCCATTGCTTACCACAACCCCTCTGTTATCATTCATTTTACTTGCCGTGGCAAAATCAAGAGGTTTGCCATACATATCAGTTACTTTACCACCTGCTTCTTCAACGACGATCGCACCTGCGGCATGATCCCAAATATTTTCTCGATAATTAGGATATTTAGGGGAGGGTAATCTTAAATATAAAGCGGCTTCTCCTGAAGAGACAATACCATATTTGGCTTGGGAATCAACTCTGACTGACTCACTGGTTATTCCTACTGCTTGGGCGATGGCATTTTGTTGTTCTTGGTCTCCATGACTAGCTTCCACACTTTCGACAAAACGAAAACGACTGACATCTTCACTAGAAACTACTTGTAATTTGGTCATCTTTCCACCAGCGATGGACATGCGATAGCTACCTTCTCCTTTGATGGCGACAAAAATAAAACCTGTTTCACTATCATCAAAACTTAAGGCTGGACATCCTAAGATACCAAATTTTACTTCTCCATCTTCAATTAAGGCTAATGCGATCGCATATTGATCTTGACGTAAAAAACCTTTAGTGCCATCAATGGGATCTAATGTCCAAAAACGATTACTAACTTCACCATTACCATAATCAATCCAATCCAAAACATTGGTCGTTGTAGCAGTATCAATTACTTCTTTAACATAATCTGTAATTTTATTGACAGTAGCTTTTTGATCATCTTGACGTAATGTCCGAGAATCTTCTTCTCCCACAATTGGTGTATTGGGAAATACTTCTTTTAAAGCTTTACAGATAATTGCTTGAGAACCAAAATCGGCTACGGTAACAGGACTTTTATCTTTTTTTTCGATCGCAGGAGGTATATCTTCTCTTACTCTTTGGCATAGTTTTGCTGCTTGTAAAACCGCAGAAATTGCTACTTCTTTTTCTTGTTGATAAGTCATTGATGATTATTGTTGATGAACAATAATTTATTATTCATGATTACAGAGTTGATCACAATGGAGAATGGAGAATTGACAATGGGAATTGGCTAAAAGAGTGAAAGTGCGATCGCATCCTGATGTAGATTATTGGTGGGCATTTATGATAATTATTGATGTGTATCATATTTGTTTAGAAAAATGCCCATCCGACGAAAAGCTAAATCTTGAAAATATTAATTATTAATTATTATTCAAGAGGTTTTTTCGTTGGAATACCAGTTTGCCGAGGATATTTATCCGCAGTCGATTTGATTTTTTCGATATAAATACAATGGCGAACATTATCATTAATAGGAGTGTTTTGATTCGTTATTTTAACGACTTTACCACCCAGTTTTTTCGCTACTTTGTCCGTTGTCTCTTTTTCCTCATCAGATAAATTGCCTCGATATAAAATACTTATTCCTCCTTGTTTTAACAAAGGTAAAGAATATTCTAAACAAACCGATATTTGAGATACTGCACGAACAGTCACAAAATCATATTGAGTGCGATGATTTATATGTTTACCAATAACTTCTGCTCGATTAACTAATGTGGTGACGTTTTCAATTTTTAACTTCTCGATAAAACTATTAATAAAATTAATTTTTTTACTAACAGAATCCATTAAAACTAATTTAGCATCTGGAAAAGCTAATGCGATCGGCAAACCAGGAAAACCTCCTCCTGTACCAATATCTATAATTTTTTTATCAGTTAAATCATAATCAAGAATAGGTGCAAGAGAATCCCATAAATTTTTTTCCCAAAATTCTTCTAAGGTGTTAATACGAGTTAAGTTTAAATGTTTATTAATCGCTAATATTTCTAAATATAATTCTTGCCAAAGTTTTTGTTGTTCTGGTGATGGTTCCCAATTCGTACTTTTTTGCCACAATTCGACATTACTTGGTAGAAGATTATCTTGTGTCATCCTATTTGATTGATTCTTGTTTAATTATTGTATTCTCAATCACCTCATTCTTACCTGCAAATATTTTTCGTGGGGTTATATCTATTTTTTTTATCTGTGGAAAACTTATATCGAGTAGGAGGAACTCTCAAAAGATTGAAAAAAGTCAAACAATGGCTATGGAATGGATTTGTAGAGGAAGGATTAGAAGAATGGGGAAATAGTGAACGCAAAGCAGTATTGAATTTTAGAGCTTATACTCACAAACATAGACAAAGGATAGTCGATTATGAATTATATCAACAACTAGGAATGGGTGCGACTCTCCTATGATACATGATGGCTGTGATTCACTTATTTATTAATCTTTTGTGATGTTTGTAAATCAAGGTTGATGTTAAGTTGTATTGCTTTATCAAAGTTTTACAGAGAATGTTGTCAGAATATTTATAATGGATCTTAGTGTCAAAAATGAATTAAGTAACCTTAGGGCGTGTCATCAATTAGAACTTAAAACAATATAGAATATACCCCTAAGTAATTTTTAAACAGAAACAGAGTGTGGTAAGAAGATG